>SMTZ1_10009210_pt1 | contig 12283 bp, 14 predicted proteins | sample DeeMarSWOR136_30_FD_25667 | JGI IMG/M metagenome (IMG submission 25667) | reverse complement strand
GCCAGCAATCAAGAAAAAGGGGCCGTTTTCTTCAATGGTCAAATTTGCGATCTGGATCGTCTCTTTCATCTACTCTTCCACACAAAGCCCAAGGCGCTTTAACCTCCTACAAATGGAGTGGTTGATCATGTGAATCCACTCTCCATGCAAGATGCCTAAATCCTATCCCGTATGCTTATCCGAAGGTCAGTGGAAAGTCAAGGGAACAAAACGAGGCAAATAGGCGTTAACTTTTGCTTGTCATCAGGCTTTTTAATCACTATTATGACTTTTTTCAGACAATGTGTGGAGGTCTAGATAAAAATGCCGCAAAGAAAGCCATCCAAGACCATCGAAGAGATTAATCGCAAAATCAAACAGGGCAAAGTGGTCGTTGTAACGGCTGACGAGATGACGGAGATCGTGAAGCGGAAAGGGCCTCAAAAAGCGGCCAGACAGATCGATGTGGTCACTACAGGCACGTTTGCACCCATGTGCTCATCCGGGGCCTTCATCAACTTCGGGCACGCAAAACCAACAATCAAAGCGGCTAAAGTCTGGATGAATGGCGTTCCTGCCTATGCGGGACTGGCTGCCGTGGATGTCTATATAGGGGCAACAGAACCTGCAGAGGATGATCCGCTCAACCGCGTTCATCCCGGTCAATTCAAGTACGGTGGGGGCCATGTCATCCAGGATCTCATAGCGGGAAAGAAAGTGAGTTTGAGGGCGACTGCCTACGGAACCGACTGTTATCCGAACCGAGAGATGGAGAAAAAGATTAGCCTCTCTGAATTGCCATACGCTGTGTTGCTGAATCCGCGAAATGCCTATCAGAACTATAATTGCGCCATTAACTTGTCTAATAAGACCATTTATACCTACATGGGGGTCCTCAAACCAAGGGCAGGCAACGCCAATTACTCCACTGCCGGACAGTTGAGCCCCCTTTTAAATGATCCATATTATTTGACCATAGGTATGGGGACGAGGATTTTTCTTGGCGGTGCCAAGGGTTTTGTTATCGGTCCCGGGAGCCAGCACAATCCGGGTGCCAAAAGAGGGAAAAACGGTGTGCCCCTTAGCCCGGCAGGGACACTTATGGTCATGGGCAATCTGAAAGAGATGGATCCCAAATGGATAGCGGGAGTCAGCATGCTGGGATATGGATGCTCTCTGGCTGTGGGGATAGGCGTGCCCATACCCATATTGAATGAGGAAATGGCCAGGTATACGGGTGTCTCCGACGAGGAAATCTCTACCCAGATCATCGATTATGGCCACGATTATCCGAAAGGGGAGCCCTCCAGCCTCGGGCAGGTGAGTTATGCAGAACTAAAGAGTGGAACAATGAAGTTCAACGGGCAGGAGGTTCCCACGGTACCGGTCTCGTCCTACATAAGGGCCGGGGAGATTGCGGGCATACTCAAGAGTTGGATTGAGAAGGGCGAGTTTGTTCTATCCGAACCGCAGGAAATGATACCCACGGTACCCAGGGAGTAGTTGTTTGGCCATATCGGCCAGGTGAAAATGTCTTGACAGAGCAACTTTCAGGGTATAGAAATAATTGAGAATTCAGGCTAGAAGCCTGAAGCGATCGAGCAAAGATTTTTGATCAGAATAAAGCCACGAAGGCCGTCTTTTCCTGAGGAAAGAGGAACCTATCGTGGCTTTTTCGTTATTCATGGAATCCAGTTTGAGGGAGATCCTATGAACACTAGAAGAGTGTGTTTCACGGCCCTATTCCTTCTCCTGCTTTTATCATTACCCCTCTCTGTATGGGCACACAAGGTATATATCTATGCCTGGGTAGAAGGGGACAGGGTATTTACAGAGAGCTTCTTTCCAGACGGCCGTAAGGCTGTCCATTCTCAGATAGAGGTGCTTGACGAGCATGGGAATAAGCTGCTCACCGGAAAAACGGACAGCCAGGGAATGTTTTCCTTCCCGTTGCCCCCAAAAAAAGAACTGAAAATTGTGCTTCGTTACCCCGGAGGGCATCGGGCGGAGTTCGACCTAGAAGTTGAAGAGAAGCCTGTTAGCGAGGGTCGCCATGAAGGTGGGCACACCGATAACCATCCCCCAAGTGTGGGGGTCCCCTGCATAGGCGAGGAAGAGATTCGAACAATCGTTGAGGAGGTTTTGGATGAGAAACTGGAGCCGATAAAGGGGAGGTTGGCGGCCTCTCAGAAAAGGGGGCCTGGCATTGCGGAGATCTTGGGCGGCATTGGATATATCATAGGCCTGATGGGTGTGGCCATCTACTTCACCCATCGGAAAAGGGGCAATACCCATGGGTCGTGACGAGGTAGAGAGCGGTGACGAGGAAGGAATAAAGGGGGCTATGAGGTGATAGAAGAGGGCTTTGTCCATGGCGATTCTGTGATCCACCGTCTTGATCCCAGGGTCAGAACGGTTGTTGCGGGTGCATTCTCCATTGTGGTGGCCACATCTGATCGGTTCGTGGCCCTGGTGCCTGCCGTCATTGTCGCCGTTTCATTTCTCCTGCTTGCCAGACTCTCGTTTAGAAGCGTCATGCCACGCCTCCTTATGGTGAATGGCCTGATCCTGCTTCTCTGGTTTTTTCTCCCATTCACCTCAGAAGGGGAACCGTTGTTCACCCTGGGATCCCTGAAAGGCACAATGGAAGGCATTATGTATTCCACCACCATAACCGTAAAGTCTAATACGATTATCATGACCTTAATGGCTTTTGTGGCCACGATGCCCATATTCACCCTGGGGCGGGCTCTGCGATCTCTCCATATGCCCCACAAGATCGTCCACCTGATTTCGTTTGCTTATCGCTATATCCATGTCATTCATGCGGAGTACGGCCGCATGATAAATGCCATGAAGATAAGAGGCTTTTGTCCCAGGAACAATCTTTACACATATAAAACATATGCCTATCTGGTTGGCATGTTGCTCGTGAAAAGCTACGACCGTGCCAGCAGGGTCCGGGCCGCCATGCTCTGCCGAGGATTCAAAGGAAACTTCTATGATCTGAGCGAATTCTTTATGAAGACCTCTGATCGGCTTGCCCTGGTATTACTCCTTTTGGTTACGGCTTGTATTGGTTTATTGCAATGGACGAGAATAATTTACTGATAAAATTGGAGGGTGTCTCTTTCGGCTATCCGGGCGGAAAGCCCGTGCTAAAGGAGCTCTTTTTTGAACTCAGGGCCGGAGAGAAGATCGGTCTTATTGGGCCCAATGGCAGTGGGAAAACCACCCTGTTTCATTTGATCATGGGGCTCCTGAGACCCCTTTCCGGAAAGATCGAAATTTTTCGCCACCCCATGAAGGATGAAAAGGATTTCAGGGCCGTGAGACAACGGATAGGCCTGCTCTTTCAGGATGCTGATGACCAACTCTTTAGCCCGACCGTATTGGAGGACGTGGCCTTTGGGCCCCTGAACCAGGGAAAGTCGGTTGCGGAGGCGAAGCATATCGCAAAGGAAACCCTCCATTCCCTGGGGCTTGAGGGGTTCGAAAGCCGTATCACCCACAAGCTGTCAGGGGGCGAAAAGAAACTGGTCTCCCTTGCCACAGTGCTTGCCATGAAGCCGGAGGTCCTGCTCTTGGATGAGCCTACCACGGGCCTTGATTCAGAGACCACAGAAAGAATCATAGCCATTCTCAAAGAGGTTGATATCTCCTATGTCTTTATATCCCACAACATGGATTTTATCGCTCAGACCACCGACAAGATCTACGGTATGATGGATGGTCAGATCTTCCTTGAAGAGGAGAAGATCCCCCATACCCATGCACATGCCCACGGCTACGGTAAAGTCCCCCATACCCATTCCTACCGCAATAACGCGGTTCGAAATCTTAAGAAGCCATAGATTTCCCCTAAAAAACAGAGAACTTCCTTGACAGGGTGGTGCACTCTATTTATATTGGTATTCAATTGCAATAAGGGGCAGGGGTCGAAAAAAGATGGCTCAGGACATCATCGTAGTGGCCATTGTTTTGGTCGCCATTCTCTATACCTCCCGACGGGTTTACAGAATCTTCTCTAAGAAAAAGGTGAAATGCGGGTGCGCCGCCTCAGAGGACTGCTCATCCTGTTCTTCATACCGGGGCGTAGGGCGGTAAGGAGGAGAGGCTTTTTTGGGGTTGGGGACTCGAAAAGAGACCCCCAAACCCCCGGGTTGACCGAACTTGGCAGTGATACCCCGCTCTTTAGGCCTCCGGCTCGGAGAGCAGGGAGATCCACTAAAACAGGAGCCCGTTTTCCTTATGAAAAAAATCATCACGATGCGAGAGATGACCGACAATCAGGGCGGCCTGGTTAAGCGTGTGTCCGCAAGCGGAGATATGGGAAGGAGAATACGAGAGATGGGGTTGGTCCCTAATGCCTACATCCAGATTCAGGGACGTGCCCCCCTCAAGGACCCCGTCGCCATCAAGATAAAAGATTTCATCCTTACATTGAGAAATAATGAAGCGGATCATATCCTGGTAGAGGTGGATGTGGACGAGTAGGTGGAGATGTTGAAGCAAAAGATCACCATTGCCCTCTCAGGAAACCCCAATTCTGGCAAGACGACCATATTTAATGCCATCACCGGGGCCAGACAACATATCGCCAATTATCCTGGGGTCACCGTGGAGAAAAAATATGGCAGGATTAAACACAGGGGCTATGACATTGAGGTGGTCGACCTTCCAGGCACCTACTCTCTGACTGCCTATTCCTTGGAGGAGATCGTGGCCAGGGATTTTCTGGTCAACGAGAGACCCGATCTGGTGGTGGATATTGTGGATGCTTCCAACTTGGATAGGAACCTCTATCTTGCCGTCCAGTTCAAGGAGTTGGGCGTACCGTTGGTCATTGCTCTCAATATGATGGATGTGGCAGAGGCGAGAGGGATACTGGTGGACCAGGAAACCTTATCCACTTTACTGGGTGTCCCCGTGGTTGCCACGGTGGCGAGGTCGAACAAAGGCATTTATGCCCTTCTGGATAAGGTTGTTGAGGTAGCATTGAATGGTCAGGAATGGCAACCGGCCAACCTATCCTATGGGACCGATATCGATCAGGGCCTAGACGAGATCGAAGACATCATAAAAGGGGCGGATGCATACGACAAAAGATACCCCCCCAGGTGGCTGGCCCTCAAGTGTATGGAGGGGGACAACCAGATCGTGGAGCTGATGAGGAGCGATCAAGAGATAAGCTCGGCGGTGGAGGCCATTTGCAAGAGGACATCCAAACATATCATGGACACCCTGGAGGAAGAGCCCGAAGGGATCATAGCTGAACACCGCTATGGACACATCGCCGGTATCACGAAAAAGTCTGTAAAGAGGAGGATTGAATCTCGCCTCAATCTTTCGGACAGGATAGACAGGGTCTTAACCAATCGCATTATCGGACCACTCATCATGATGGCTATCCTCTATGCCATCTATGAATTCACTTTCTGGGTCAGCGAGGGCCCTGTGAGTTGGCTGGAAGTCTTCTTTGGATGGTTGAAGGACATGGTCTCTTTGTTCATTTCAGAAGGCGCTCTTTACTCCCTGATCGTTTCCGGAATCATCGATGGTGTGGGCGGTATCCTTGGCTTCATCCCCCTTATCATGTTCATGTTCTTTGCCATCGCCATCATGGAGGACTCGGGTTACATGGCCCGTGTGGCCTATATGCTGGATAGAGTGCTTCGCTGGTTCGGACTACATGGCAATTCTGTGATGGCCCTTCTTGTTAGCGGGGGGATTGCAGGGGGATGTGCGGTGCCAGGGGTCATGGCGACGAGGACCCTGAAAGATCCAAAGGAGAGGATCGCCACCCTGCTGGTGGTACCCTTTATGAACTGCGGAGCCAAGTTGCCCGTGTTTGCGGTGCTCATTGCAGCCTTCTTTGCGAAAAAGGAGGCGGGAATGATGTTCATCTTTACTTTGCTTTCCTGGTCTTTCGCTCTCTTTGCGGCAAAAATGATTCGATCTACTCTTCTCCGGGGGCCGAAGACACCCTTTGTCATGGAACTCCCACCCTACCGGTTTCCCACCCTAAAGGGTCTCATCATCCACACCTGGGAGAGAACATGGCAATTTATAAAGAGAGCAGGTACATTCATCCTGGGGATGTCCATCCTTTTGTGGGCCATGATGACCTTTCCCGGCCTGTCTGAAAAGCAGATGAAAGTCTATGAGGAGCAGCGGGGCGAGCTGAGGGATTCTTTTCTTGCCCTGCCCGAAGTCAAGGGCATAATCAAGGACGAAAAAGGGCTTGAAGATCTTGATGAACTTGTCCATTCCTACGCCCAAGCAATGAAAGAAGATTTAGCATCTGCGAAAACGCTCGAGAAAAACCCATTATTCCCCCTTGTCGAGGCCATATTTGCTGATCCGCATGTCCAGAAAGAAAGTGAGGAGGGCAATCTTTTAGAGATGACAGTGGCCTCCGCGTATCTCCGCTATAGGGAAGAACAGGCTCGGATTGACGGCCGCCAAAACCAGGCCGCCTTGAAAGGGACTGTAGCGGGTCGAATTGGTCAAATTCTGGAGCATGTCACGTCTGCAGTGGGCTTTGACTACAGAACAAATATCGCTCTTATAGGGGGTTTTGCCGCCAAAGAGGTGGTGGTGTCCACCCTGGGAACCGCCTATTCTTTAGGTGAGTTGGATCCTGAAAAGAGCGGTTCCCTTTCTGAGAAGTTGAAGCAGGATCCTCAGTGGAATCCGCTTGTGGCTTTTACCCTCATTCTCTTCACCATGCTCTATGTCCCTTGCTTGGCGACCGTCATCAGTATCAAAAAAGAGAGCTCCTGGAGGTGGGCCGGTTTTTCAGTGGCCTTCAATTTGATCGTGGCATATCTGGTCTGTTTATTCGTCTACCAGATAGGTTCGGCCCTTGGATTGGGGGGGTAGAAAATGGGACGTAAAGATGTTAAAAGAATGGACTGCCGCGATTCGAATGAAGGTGGTAAATGCATATTAAAAAATATGTAGTACTTTAGCCGTTTGAAAAGCGCCTGAGGCGTTTAAAAAGCCCCTGGGCTAAGCGGCATTCTCAGGAGTGCCCAAAAAATCTGTCCGGTGTCCTTAAGTATGGCGCACAATGCAAGGTAGCTGTGAGGCCTTGTTCTGTCACCAGTGAACTTGGCTTGGTCTCTGTTTGCAGGGACTATGTGCGCAGGCGTCAGGGCAAGGGAGCCTGCGGAAGAAATCGTGCACAGAAGGCCTGGTTTTTGGCCCCTCCAGAGAACCCCGCTTAGCCCACCAATAGTTTTTGCACAGTTGTTTCAAAAGGCTAAAAGGTTACTGAAATACGAGGTTTTGAAAGGTAATGAAATGGAAAGGATTCCGATAACGAGGGAAGGTCTCGAAAAGCTAAGGACGGAATTGGACCGCTTGGAGAGCGTGGAAAAGCCGCAAAATATTAGGGCCATAGAGGAAGCGAGGGGTCACGGAGACTTGAGTGAAAATGCGGAATATCACGCGGCCAAAGAGAGGCAGTCCTTTCTTGAAGGCAAAATTAATGAACTGAAGGCCATTATTGGAAGATCAGAGGTGCTGGACGTGGAGAGCGGTCCAGCGGATCGGATCGTCTTTGGGAGAACGGTACGCCTGTATAATTTAAAGACTGACGAAGAGATCGCGTACCAGCTCCTGGGTCCCTATGAATCTGATCCTGAGAATGGGAAGATATCGGTCACCTCACCATTGGGACAGGCCCTGATTGGTAAAGAGGCCGGAGATGAGATCCGTGTCACCACGCCAGGAGGCGTGCAGGAGTTTGAAATCCTTGAAATTCGTTAGGGATCCGATGGAAACCATTCAGACCGACAAGATGGTAACGATGAGATATGTTATGAAAACCCATCTTACGGATGGAGCTGTGAAAGATCATCCGGAAGAAGAGGTTCATTTTATCTTTGGTGTGGACCGTCAGGTCCCCACCCTTGAGAGGGCCCTTGATGGCGCCGGGGTGGGACAAAAAATGAACGTCTCCATACCAGCCGCAGAGCTCTATGGAGACCACGATCCCTCACTGGTGAGAGAAATACCCAAGAAGGGTCTCATAAAACAGAGGCTAAAGGCAGGGCAATTCTACAGGCAGATGAAAAATGGGTGTCTCATCTCCTTCAAGGTCCTAGAGACCCGGCCCGATACCGTGCTCGCAGATTTCAATAGGCCCCTCGCTGGAATTCGGGTTTCATTGGATCTGCAGGTGCTCGCCATAAGGGAGGCGGAGAAGAAGGAGATTGATGCAGCCATGGAGGCAGAGGTCAAAAGAAGCATCGGGTGCGGTTAGAGGGGATGGATGTCGGTAAAGATCTTTATCCACGGACTAGAGAGCAGCAATCAGGGCACCAAAGGGGTTTTTTTCAAAGAAAGGTTCCCAGATATGATCATTCCCAATTTCCCAGGGACGCTGCAAGAGAGGATGGAAAAGCTCAATGAGATACTTTCAGGGAAATCTGGGATAAGAATGGTGGGATCCAGTTTTGGTGGGCTTATGGCCGCTGTGTTTGCTGCAGAACATGAGACCCAAGTTGATAAATTGATTCTCCTGGCCCCCGCACTCCATCTGATGGAATTTTCCCATGACCATCAGAAGAAAATATCTCTTCCTGTCTGGATATACCATGGCCGGGATGATGAGGTGATTCCCCTAGAGACCGTGGAAGAGGTCGCCAAGAAAATCTTCCAGAACCACACCTTCCATGCCGTGGACGATGACCACTATCTCCACAAGACCTTCAAGACCATCGATTGGGAAACCCTCTTGGGCTGAACAGGGATTTATTTAATCATAGAAAACCTGGTCCTCTGGGCTAGGCCAGAAATTCTTGGCTTTGCCCGTAAAGCTAGTGGGCTGTTTTGGAGTAATGGAGTACGGGAGTACTGGAAAAAGCTAAAACCCGGATTTCAACTTGGATAAGTCCTAATCATCACTCCATCACTCCATTACTCCAGCAGACTTTGGCATGAAGGAAAGACCCTAGAATCCCCCTCTGGAGGCAGCTAAAAGCCACGTCCTCAGGGTCTCGATTCTTCACTCCCTGTAACCCTCCGGCACGGGCTCACCATCCACATAAACCCGATTCATCTCATCTAGGGCAAAGCGGCCTTGGGCAATCATCTCAATGGTTCGGGGAAAGATCTTCCAATCACCCAGCTCTTTTAGGCGTTCCTGGTGTTCCTGGACCAAACGGAGGAGTCCCTCTCTGTCTTTGAGCAGAGATTCGAGGGATTGGGGCAGTTCAACCTGCAGGGGATCTGAGACCATGAGGAGGGGGCCCGTATCCACGCCTTGATCTGTCCAGAGCGTTGATGAACGAAGCAGGGTCTCCCCGTTTGAGATGGCATCGAGCACGGCATGGTCGCCCACATATCTTCTCTTGCCGTCCGGTGCCAGGATGGAAAGATCAGCAGGGTGGACATTCACACATCTATCAAGGGTGATGTAGCTCATGTAACCGCCAAGGGCGATCACATCAATTTCAAAGGCTTCTGTGAGTCTCTTGGCTAAACGGTCGAATGCTCTTCTGGCTGCGAGCCCTTCGGGGATATCCACCCTCCTCTTCAAGCCCCTTAGACGGTGGAAGGTACGTATGTCATAGCTGAAGTAAGGGATACCATTATGGCATGCGATCTTTTCCCCTTGGCAGGAGCCATCAGATCTGTCACTGAAAATGAAGATGACCTGAAAGGGGGATGAACCGCCCGCTTTTCTCAGGCTCTTCTCCCTCTCCATGAGTTTTATGATATTGGTTCCCGAGCCGGACATGAAGGCAGCTACCCTCATGGGTCGCCTCATCTTTTTCGGATCAAAAAGGGGTTTAATGGGCATCTGGGATACTCCTACGAAGTGACTAAAGTGAGCTAAAGTGCCTAAGAGGCTGTCGGAAAACGTCCATCTGCAGCGTTACCCTCATCCCTTGTCCGCGCTTCGCTTGGACTCCCCACCCTGCGGGCGGGTCCCCAGTTTCGGAAGCCTTGCATATGGACATTTTCCATCAGCCTCTCAGAAGCTGCTTTTTCGACAATTTCCAAAGTATTTGTTCCGGGTCTTTAGCTGTCTAATGGCGAAGCTGCGAAGCCAGACAAAAAAAGTAAAGAGGCTCAGCTTATGGAATTAGTCCATTAATGCTTTTACAGGTTTCAGTTCATAGGGATTCCCTTGCTCCAGGGTCGTGAGGACACTTCCCCCGCCCGTAAAATAGTAAAAGTCAGGGGCCTGCAGGCCTGCCTGATAGATTTCGGGACAGAGATCTCTCAACTCTTGCAGCGTATCCCCTCCGGCAAACAATTTCATGGCGTCTGGGTTGGAGGCAATCAATCTATACAGGGCCTGAGTCCCCTCGAAAAAAGGCGGGGTCAATCCCATCACCGCATTGACGAAGATGGTCTTTGCATCACGAATGATCTCCACGATTCTATCCATTTCTAGGGATTGAGGATCTAAATCGAGGAGATACTCAAACCTGTTACCTTGCTTCATGCTCTCAACATGAATGGTTTTATAACGGCCCTCAATTTTCCCCTCCAAGGTCTCAGACTCCACCAGGTCGGGGATTTCCAGGATTTTCTTTTGCCTTCCATCCAGATCCACGAGTTCCATGGCTTGAATGCTCTCTTCCTCAGAGACCCCAGAAATGGTTACCCCATATTTAGCAGCAAGGTAGACATTGTATATGAGACCGCCCAGTATGACATGGTCTGCCCTATGGTAGAGGGCCTGGATGGGCCCAATCTTAGTATCATATTTGGCCCCAGCAATCACGGCCACAAAGGGCCTCGTGGGATTAAGGACCCTATGGATATTCAAGAGCTCTTCTTGGAGCTGAAACCCCGCATAGGAGGGGAGGTGCTTCGTAATATCATAGGTGGATCCATGGGCACGCCAAGCACTGAAGGCATCATTGACATAGAGATCACCTAACCCGGCAAGCCACTCTGCAAATCGCTCCCTTTCATCTCCCGAGCCCTGTTCCCCCTGAAACCAACGAATGTTGGGCAGGTATATCATCCCCATTTTGCCCTTTTTGAGGTCTTCGATATGGGCCCCCATGGCGTCATCTAGCTGGGTGATACCCCATTGGGGGTCAATGGGAAAATCCGGTACAACGATCTCATTGAGGAGTCTTTCCTCGATGTAGGGGATAATGGGCCGTACCGATTCCTGTTCTTTGCATTCTATTCGCCCGGTTTTCTTGTCCCTTGGCCTGCCAATATGGGTCATCAATATGGGGTACCCCCCACTTTCCGCTATGGTCTGAATCGTTTTCAGAGTCACGTCGATCCGATAGGGATCTTTTATTTTCCCCTTCTTGACCACATTGTGATCCACTCTGACGAGGACCACTTTTCCCTTTATCTGCGCCTGCTGGATGAGTCTCAACCGGGGATCCAAGCGCCCTTTTTCCATTTGTCAAACCCCCTAGCTTTACGTTATAATAACAATTTCAGCATGTTGGAAACAGCGGGCGACCCCAGCAATCCCAGGCTTTCCATCCCGATTCTGGGGATGCCCGCCTTGTTCACGGGACTGAGCCTCAGTTTAAGCTATATCTCCCATTGTAATCAAGATCAAATGGGCGGATGTATCAGCTTACCAGGCCTTCGGTTTCAAATCTCGTCTGAGGAGAGATGGCATGATCGTAAGAAACGTGCAGGATAAGGAGGTCCTGGAGACCACTTATATTGCCCATGGGGGGGCCATCGCACAGATGATCCTGGATCGCCGAATCCTGAGAGAAATAGGTTTCCTGGCCATCGCAAGATTGGAAAGAGGATTGAGGCCCATAGGGATCCCATGGAGGAGATCTATTTCATATTGAGCGGGGAAGGGGAGATGCAGGTGGATGAGGAAACGAGGCATGTAGGCCCAGGCGATGCCATCTGGGTACCCGTGGGGTCGGAACACGCTCTGACCAGTTCGGACCAGGAAGACTGTACCATCCTGGTGGTCGCCTCCCCTTGGCAATGATGGGGATCTTTTGCATGCGTCGCCCAAAAGGATGAGACGCCCAAAGGAGAAAGAACTCCAGGACATGCGTTTCTCCTAACCCTGGAAAGATATGAGACATGTGACATGATGCATTCCCTATATTATATAATTAGGATATTATAACTATATATAACTTTATATAATTCTTGTGTTATATATTGACAAATAACTAATTTTAAGTATAATCTTTGATAAATTGATTTAAAATGGACCACTATGTATCTTGACTACTGGGGATTCCGGAAATTCCCATTTGAAAATGTGCCTGATCCGGATTTTTTCTACCTTTCCAAGACCCATGAAGAGGGCCTAACCCGCCTTATTTATGCC
>SMTZ1_10005946_pt1 | contig 12284 bp, 12 predicted proteins | sample DeeMarSWOR136_30_FD_25667 | JGI IMG/M metagenome (IMG submission 25667) | reverse complement strand
TGGCTTATTGCTTCTTCATCATCTAACTCATCATGCGCAATATAACTACAGGTTGCGGTGACTCCAGTTATATCTATCTCTTGGGTAGAACCCCCTGTGTAACTTATAGTTGGCGTGCTGACAGTTACTACATGAACTACGGTGAACGTGTTGGAGGGCGCACTGGTGCCCTCTGCATCAGTATCCTCAAAATAGCATCTCACATAATAACTCCCCTCAGACAAACTGGAAACATCCACGTTGGGTGCTTGCCATTCGCTACCCGTCCATGACATTACTCCAGTGACACTTGTTGGAGATCCTCCACTCGTATACACCGTGTAGGTGTGAATTGTCGCTTCGGCGTCATTCAATTCTCCATGAGAAGGATTACTACAGGTCGCGGTGACACCAGTTATATCTATATCTTGGGTAGTACCCCCTGTGTAACTTACGGTAGGCGTGCTGACATCAATTCCGAGCACTCTGAAATATCTGTATGGGTCATCAAGAATATTTGCGGTCGATTTTTCATTGCCAAGTGTGTCATTAGCAAAACATTCAACATAATACCATAACGCTGCAGATGGATGCCAATTAACGATATTAACATCCGTTTCGTAATTAGGTGAACTCAATGAAACGTTATCATGACCAGGAACATAATCACCGGCGGTAACATTATAGATTCTATACCAGACTGTGCTAACTCCAGTGGGATAAGCAGCATCAGCATCGATATGAACCGAATCAGCAGCCAGAGTTTCATTGAGGAACTGACTGGTTCCCCAAGTGATCGCGGGCCAGGTATGCAAAAGTGCGGCATCAATTTCCCATGAATCCTGGATGTTATCTGAAGTCTCAGAACTTCCTCTATACCGTATTGTGAAGGTATTGCTTATGAGATATGACGCGACACTTACGTTATTCCAAGCATTTTCATCTAAATTAGAAAACACCTCTTGCCATTGTGAACCATCCCATACATCAACTATAATATCCTCCGTTCCTGAAAACGTTCCTGTTTTTATACATAATTCCTTATTATCTTGGTCAAATTCAGCGTTAGTCCATTGAACTTCTAGATCTAATTTGTAAACTGTTGCTTCATTCCAAATGTGAATCAGTGCGGCATCTATTTCCCATGTGTCCTGAGTGCTGCTATCTAATGAGGGGGTGCCATCCCTAAATCTTATAGTAAAAGTAGAACTAATCATGTAATCAGTAATTGAAATATTATTCCAAGAATTAGCGGCCAAATCGTCAAAGAGGTTAACCCAGCCTGTTCCATTCCAGACATCAACCAGTATATCCTCAGCATCAGTTGAGCCCGTGTAAATAGATAGATATGCATTTGGTAAATTCAAGGGAATATCAGTCCATTGAACTTCTTGATCTAAAGTGTAACTTATATCCGCAGCAGGAAGAAAAGCATATTGTTCACCTATCCATTCTTCAGCCGCCCCTAATGCTCCGGTCCATGTTTTATCCCCTGTTGAGCCTGCTGTTGTTTGAGTATAGTAAGCACTTCCTACCGAAAGTCCGTCACCAGGGGTGGCTCTCTCATCCAAGCCTATTTCTGTCGTTCCAGAAGGAGGACTCCCTGTGTTGGCGTCATCGTCATCAGCACAATATAAGGAAATAACAAAACAATTGTCTGCAGTTGTTGTGATCGAAGGACTATTAGGGTTTTGATCATTGCCATTTGCTGTCGTTCCCTCTACATGAATGGGAGAAGTTGAATCCACACCTCTAAGTGTGATAATCTGTCCAGCCCAACCACAAGCAGTAGTCCACGTCCACGAATAACTACTTGGTTCAGATGCTCCTGCAAATTTCCAGTAAATGTAGATATGCTGACCTGTGCCTGAGGGAATATTAATGACGTAGCTGTTCTCCTCAGTCCAACCAGAAGGCGCACTTGCCATCGTAGAACCATCAGGATCTGTCGCAACAGTTGAAGCCACAATAGCAAACATAAAGTCGCCGTCTTGTGTGCCCGTTGGTTTATTAATGGTCATATCAGTTACAAGATCACCATCATTTCCACCAGCATAACCGATAAAATCAATATTTTGTGTTTCAGTTAAAACAGACATGTAAGTGTCGTAGTCAGTCATATTATCAAAATCAACCAGTTCTCCCGCATCCTTAGTCCCATCAACATCAGAATCTTGATTTTGAACAAAAATTTCGCTATGACCACTATCTTCAAGTCTCAGTAAAGTTGCATCAATTTGCCATGAGGATTGCTCACTATCACCTGTTTCGATCCACCCTTGAAACTTAATTGTGTAATTGGTTGATGTAAGTGGTGTAAGATAAGATACAGTGAAATTATTCCAACTGCTCGCAGTAAGATTGCCAAGAAAATGCCATTGAGTGCCATCCCATTCATAGACACCAATATCCTCTGATGTATCGAAAGAGCCTGCATAGATACAGAGCGTTTCGTTCTCCAAAAAATCAGTAACATTTGTAAACTGAACTTCTAGATCAAGATGATAATCTTGAATCGCAGGCTGCCAGACTGCTCCAACCATAGCCTCACGTGTAGCAAGGTTATTCCAACCAACATTAATGTCACCAGAATTAATACCAAGATTATGACCCATTGCTGATCCAGAAGAAGTCAATACTTGCTCTTGAAGAACAGCAAGGTTATTAGTATTCGTTAAAGCGTTTGTGCCACCTTCTGCTGCACCTGCAACAACCAAAGAGTTGTCAGTTGCTGCAGTAAGTGTAATTTGTGTATTACCCCCAATATTGTTGAAGTGAGTGTCATAATCATCTGGAGCCGATTGCTCAACTCCTGAATACTCTGCAACTCCGACATAAATTTCTCGTGCGATATATTGCGAAGCAGTTATTGCTATAGTGTAACTTCCAGAACTACTAGGAAGACTTGAATCGAGCAAATACCAAAGAGATACATATGTAGAATAACCACTGGTCACACTAACATCCGCTATTTTAGTCATTCCAACTGAATTAAATGTACAACTCAAAACAGATGCAACTTGGTCATCCTCCCATGATACTGTCACAACAACTAATCTATTATTTCCGGAGCCTTGTTGAAGAGAATAAGAAAAACTATGTGAATTCAGATTAATAGCACTATAACTCTCATCACTATTCTCGTAAATAATTTCCCCTTCTCCAGACTCAGTAAGAGTATCATAGATGCCATCTGTTGCTTTCATGTTAGAGAAATTGCTGTGTGTACCAACATAAGATGTGCCATCCACATCACTTGAATTGTTATCAACAAAATCTTCTATAGGAGGAGTCTCTTTTAATTCCTCCATTAAGGTATCAACATTAACACCATAATCCATTTCTGCAGTAAAATTAGAATGACTGCCTATATCTGGTGGAACAGAAGAGTCTACATTACTTGAATTGTTATCAACGAAATCTTCAACATCAGTCTGAGCATAAACACGCATATCAGAGTTGTTAATCATACTAAATGCTAATAGACAGATTAGAGCGATGATGAAAAAATAAGGCCTTCTCATGATGATTTATCCTTTAATAATTTAGCTTCATTTCATCGAATTATCTGTTTATTAAAAGTAATAAAAATTACGGTAAATTTATCAGCAAAACTTCATACTTGACAAATAGCAAGGCAAATTAACAGTTTTTATAGAAATTTTTTAAGATGAGGGAACTAATCCGTTCTTTTGGATAGAGTTTCTGCCCTCACGGATTGTTAAGTTTTCTCTACGAGAAATAACAAGAACCAGCTCATCAACAGTTCGGTGTGATCCATAGCGTCCCCCATTCCTTCTTTGAGGAACATTTTGAGTTTCGCCTTATCATCTTTACGACCTTTGTGTTTCCTTATCCCCGAAAGACACTTTAGAGCGTCTATCAGAATGATAACTACTGCATTGACGTCTCTATTACTAGTAAATCCACATTTCAGGCACGTGAAAGCCCTATCATTGACCTTTACTTAGGTTTCATTGTATACGAATTTATATAATATGATGATGCTTTTTATTTTAAAAAACGAAAACTGCCCCATAATATAAATAGTAGCGGGAGAATTCGAATGACAGGTAAGGATAAACGTTTACCTTCATATGGAAAAGAAAATGTGATTAAAATAGTGTTAATGGGCCCAGCAAATGCGGGGAAGTCTGAGTTGGGCAACCGTTTCGAAGAAATTTTCAATATAGAATGGCAAATTAATGAGAGAAGTGATGAGACACTCAAGCGCAATCCTGGACCTATTGGAAAGAATTCTAGGGATAGTAATGATACAAAAATAGAAGCACCTTCGTACAAACCCACACCTGGGGTGGCATTTTATAAATTCTCAATAAGAAAAGCGAGATCTAATGAATATGAGAAGGGACAGGAACTGCAAGTCATACATTGGGAACTTGGTGGGCAAGAAAGATACCAAGGTCTATGGAGTGTATGGTGGGCTGGTGCACGAGGCGTTATGGTAGTTCTTGACTCGTGTAAAACTTCGGATGATAATTACTTAAAAGAAGCAAGAAGGATAATTGAAATCATAGAAACAAATATCAAAAAACCATACGTCATCTGTGCAAATAAGCAAGATCTTCAAGCTGCTATTCCATCACATGAATTACGTAAGCGTTTGCGAGTATGGACTCTTCCAAATTACTTGGGCACGTATTCCATCTCTGCACTTACAGGTGAAAATGTAAAAGAGGTTTTCCTGCAATTTCTCTCGTCAATTGGATTAGGTGATTTTTAGAGAAGAATATAGATATGCTACCCGCAGTAAGACAGTTACGTGCTTCTTTATAAATAGCAAATTGAGTTGCCTGAAACTGCCCTTTCACGCAATTAAATTCTCGGAATTTATATACATCTATCTTTAAGAGGATAAAGAATAACTCAAGGCAGCTTCTGCGTGAATTTTTACAGTATTAAGCAGTTTCGCGTCAGTATCTTTTTGTTTAAGAATCAATGGGAGTTCCGTACAGCCTAAAATTACGCCATCAACGTCATAATTGTCTATTATCTTCAGAAGTTTGTTCTTACTTTCGTTCTTTAATATTCCTATCACTAACTCGTCAAATATTATTTTGTTTATATAATTCTGTTCATTCTCTGTTGGGACTATAACCTCAATTCCATGTCTCTTACACTCATTTTGATAAAAAGAAGACTGCATAGTAAATTTTATTCCTAGAAGAAGCAGTTTTTTCATGCCTTCTTGCTTTGCTTTTTCTGCAGTTACTTTAACTATGCTAAGAAGAGGGATATTTGATAATATTTCCAATTCTTCGAAAACAGCATGAGGTGAATTAGCTGCCATTAAAATAAACTCTACACCTGCCTTTTCTAATGAGTTAATGCCTTCAAGGATATATTTTATGTACTGTCTCTTGTTGTTTTCATTTTCAAAATCAGTAAATTTCTGGAAATCTAAGCTGAAGATAACAATTTCTGGATAGTAATAGTCCATATTTTGTTCGTAATATGTTCTAAGAATTAGCTCATAGTATTTGATTGTTGATTCAAAGCTTATGCCGCCAAGAATCCCGATTCTTTTTGTCATTTTTCGCCTCTTCTCTTTCCAATGCGCATTATTTAGCGTGGCATCTCTTAGGATATTGCATATTTTGTTTTAATCATCATTTTCCCCCATTCGTCTCTCATCATAATTTTCGTAACGTCTTTAAGATGATCTGTTGCTAGAATGCCATAAAGATGATCAATTTCATGCTGGACTAATTCGGATAGGTCTCCAGCGAATTCTTCTGTTTTAATATTTCCATTCTCATCTTGATACTCAATCTTAATGCTTTTGTGCCTCTCAACTTGAACAAAGAATGCAACCTCAAAACAGAAGCAGCTATCCCACACCTGAAACAGTTCATCACTTTTCCAAATAATTTTTGGGTTAACCATAACGAATGGCCTTTCTGGTAATAGAAAAAGGATGACCTTTTTCATATGACCTATCTGAGGCGCAGCTAGCCCTCTGCCGATCTTTTTTGTTTTCTGTAGATGAATAAGAGTATCTTTAAGGTCCCGGAGTATTTCCGTAAGTTCTAAGTTGAAATCCGTGACTTCTGATGATTCTTGCCTCAAATTAGGATTCCCGATTAATAAGACATCTTTGATTGCCATAACCAAAGATTAAAACTACTTCCTCTTAAATATGTAAGGTAAAAAACACAATTGATTCTTTACAATGAAATGGATTAAAATTAGAGTTGAGAAATCATGCAAAATATTAAACGAATTAAAAGTGATGAAAAGCTCTTAGCAGTAGTCAAAAACCTAAGCGAATTAGTAGTTTACCAAGAGGGTTCTGTAGTAAGTAGAACTATTATGGACAAAGAAACAGGAACTGTAACTGTGTTCTCCTTTGACGAAGGAGAGGGTTTAAGTGAGCATACCGCGCCATTTGATGCTCTAGTTTACATTCTTGATGGTGAAGCAGAGATTACCATTTCTGATGAAGCTCATCGCGTGAAAGAAGGTGAAATGATTATAATGCCCGCTAATGACCCACATGCCCTTAGAGCTATAACACCGTACAAGATGCTTTTGGTAATGATAAGGTCTTAGCAATATTTTCTAAGATGACTTTTTTTTTAAAAGGATGCAAACAAATATACAGTGAAAATTCATGGTAGAATACCTCGAAAAAGATTTTAAATCTATAATAAACGTTCTCAAGTTCATAGATAGTTGGTATTGGTGCAAATATACTATCAATACATACAACGGCTGTCAATTTGGCTGTATCTATTGTGATTCAAGAAGTGCGAAATATCGGATGCCCACAGATTTTGAAAATACTATTATCGTTAAGAAAAACATCAAAGAAATGCTTGATAAAAGACTAACAAGAGCAAGAAAACTACTACCAGATGTTGTGGCTACTGGGTCCAATGATCCTTATCAACCTGCAGAAGCAAAATACAAGAATACTAGGCAATGTTTAGAAGTCCTTAGAAAGCATAAATATCCCGTTGGTGTAGGAACAAAATCAAAACTAGTTTTAAGAGACCTCGATATATTAGAAAAGATCGGAAAAGACTCTTGGTGTAGTGTTTCTGTAACAATTACAACAAACGATCCTGAGATATCAAAGTTCTTGGAACCTAGAGTTCCAGCACCTAAAGAAAGATTTGATGTAATTAGGACAATAAAAGATCAGACGAAGCACATTCAGGCAGGAATATCATTTATTCCAATAGTACCATATCTGTGTGATTCAGATGAACAGTTAGAAAAAATGGTAAAGAGTATAAAAGAATCGGGTGCTGATTTCATTCTTTTTGGTAGCGGAGTAACTATGAGAGATTTACAAGCCCAATGGTTCTTGAAACATTTGAAGGAAAAATACCCTGAACTTATAGAAAAATATGAAGTACTTTATGAGTTTAAATACAATACAGAATCGTATGAGGGAAAATATAACCCTAAGACTTACTATCTCAAAAAGACCAATAAAAAGATGCTCGATTTATGTGAGAAATACAACTTACCTTACAGGATAAAACGATTTATTCCAAATGATTTTAGAAGAATGAATTATATTATAGCTGAAAAATTGCTAAATGAGTCTTTTAGACTTCAAATATTGGGTAAAGCTTGGAATAAAAAACATTGGGCAGGAATGAATATTCAGAATTTAAAGGAATCTCTCTTAGCTATTGCTAAAAGAAATGAACTACAGAAAATTAGAAATGTTAACGATGAAATAGAAGCGTTTATTCGAGAAAATCTAGATTTTGATAAAGATGCAACTGGTCTGTTGCGTTTTCTCTGATTGAAATATATTTAAATTAAATGATTTATAAGATAATGAAATCATTGAATGAATAATCGTAAATGAAATAGAAAAACTTGTGGAATAAAGATTGTCGAAAGAATTCTTTTGTCATAGTTGTGGGAAGCCAATAGATAAGGTAGAAGACTTTGGGACAAACGCTGATGGTAGTAAAAACAGTGATTATTGTCAATTATGTTTTCAGAATGGTAAGTTTACACATCGTAAGCTCTCAACAGAACAAATGATTGAAGTAGTGGCTAGTATTTTAGTAAAACAAATGAATATATCAAAAGAGCGAGCTAAAGAAAAGGCTAGAATGTTCATTCAACTTAAAAGATTGCAAAGATAGTGACATAAATGGGGAATTACGCTTTTTCCTGAACTAATCAAAGGTCTACAACACAGTGTATACCGATAGCACTTCGTAAATCAACTCTTTACTAAGGAAAGAAAAGCTATATGAACTATTTAATAATTACAGCTAAAAAAATGAGGTGAGAATATGGAAATGCGAAAAGGACCATTTTGCCAGTTTTGTGGCTTGCCGTTCGAAATGTTAGAAGGTTATGGAACAAACGCTGATGGAAGCAAAAGCGAAGATTACTGCCAAGATTGTTTCCAGAACGGAGAATTTACGCACCCAGAGGTCACACTGGAGCAGATGATTGAAAGGGCAACGGAACTACTCGTACAACTCTCTTTTGGTTCATTGACAGAAGAGCAGGCAAAAAAAGAGGCTGAAAAGCACTATCCAACCCTTAAAAGATGGAAAAATAAGTAAAAAATTTAACTTATACTCTTTTTTTGAATTACTTCATAATTAGTTCTTAGTAGTTCACAGTAGTTCACAGTAGTTCACAGAAACTCAATTTAGGGGGGTCCAAATTGAAATATTATTCAGAAGATGAAATGAAAGATCTAAGATTAGCTTTTGAAGAGAAAGTACTTAAGTGGGAGCAAATCAACACTAAGAAAATGTTTGGTTGCCCCTGCTATCAAGCGAATGGTAAGCTTTTCGTGTTTCTTGTGACAAAGGGCATAGTTATTACAAAACTAGATAACGAGGAGAGAGAGATTCTATCTCAACAGTTCACGACGACTCCTTTTAAAGCGGGCAAAAAAACAGTTCAAAACTGGGCAAGGATACCTATCAAAAGCAAAAAAGACTTAGATCTAATAATGCCTTTTGTGAGAAAAAGTTATGATCGTGCGCTCCAAGAAACATAAGCAGTAGTATAATTTATAATTTTGATCCTAAGTTTTCTCCTAAACGTTAATCCGTTCTAAGGACACTATTTTTCTTAAGGATTTTTCAAATAATCTTATATATATGTAGACAACTATGTCTGTTAATATGAATCAAATTTTCTTAATCGCATTTATACTGTGTTTAATTGGATACCTTTTGCATACAATATCACATTTCTTTGAATACAAAGGATATAGCCTTGGACAATCAAAGATGTTTGAGATAGTGCTTACAATAGTTATTTTCATTGGATATATTGGATGGTTTTTAATGTCTTTTTTCGATCCAATTCGAATTAACATATCGGACTATATTGCGGTGCCATTAGGCCTAGCAATAGGGGTACCAGGATTAGCACTGTTTGTAATATCTGCCAAATCAAAAAGTGGATTCAGAGAACTAGATTACCTTGTCACTGATGGAATATATTCTAAACTCAGAAATCCTATGTATGTTGGTATTATACTTATACATATTGGATTCCCATTTATGGCAAAAAGTCTTTTAACCTTGCTCTCTGCGATAATATGGATTCCGTTAATACTGATCTGGAAATATATGGAAGAAAAGGATTTGAAAAAAAAGTTCGGAAATGAATACCTCGAATACAAGAAAAGAACAATCTTCTAGATTCCGCTCGAAAGGTACTCTGCGCCTTGTATTTAATTTGCCTAGCCTAGCCATCTTTTCTCAAATCGTTTAAGGAACTGTGGTGTTTTTTTAAGAGCATAGACTAACCAACCCAGCACACCAATCCCTAGTGCAATTAATATAGGCAAGAGAATATACACGATAAAAGGAGCGCCTTCTGTTACGACTATATAAGTTATAAAACTCCATACGAAAAGAATTAATGACATAAATGCAATACCAATGTATATGAGCGATTTTAAGATTGGATGAAGGGTGTTTTTTTGAGCAAATTGAGCAGTCTTCACATATTTCTCGTAGTCCGAACGTATATTTTGTGAAATTGAGTTAAGTATGTTCATTGCCTGTTTTCCAAGAGGTGTTAAAATATATCTTCGCTCTTTGTTTTTTTCAACTATCCCCTCAAGTTTTCCAAGATGGTAATTTAATTTGCCTGTCGGAAGGCCAAGTTCAGTCATCAAATCGGTATATAATGCGCCAGATTCGCTCGAAGCAATTATTTTAAGAATAGTGCGCCTAACTTCATGGCCTAATGCCTGTATAATTATTTCTTCAAGTTCCTCATTAAACGCCCTCATAATTTTTCCCTCTGTGTAATTATAATAGCTAAAACCCTTAAATCACTTTTTGAAAAATAAATTTTGACAAATTTAGTTGACACATGTCTCCAGGATAAAATTAGTCACGGCTTTTCTAGTTTTCAAGAGTAGGAATTTTTATTTGAAAAGATAGCATTTGCTAAAATTATGGATAAATACACAGAACCAGATTATGAGAATAGTGCATTGCTTACAATTGATACTCAAAATGATTTCTCACTAAAGGGTGCGATTTGTGAGATTAAAGGAACCTATGATTATATAATTCCTAATATGGTTAAAGTCCTAAAACGATTTAGAGAAAAGAGTAAATCAATAATCCACATAGTAAGACTCTACAAAGAAGATGGTTCTAATGTTGATATCTGTAGAAAAAAGAAGGTGGAAGATGGATTAAAAATAGTTGCTCCAAATTCTGAAGGTGCTGAATTAGTCAAAGAACTAAAGCCTAATGAAGTTAAATTGGATGCAAAAAGCCTACTTAGTGGAGAAATCCAAGAGTTAGCATCTAACGAATTCGTGATATATAAACCCAGATGGGGAGCGTTTTACAAAACGCCGTTAGAAGACTTCCTTCAAAAGAAAGGAATAACAACATTGGTTTTTACAGGATGTAATTTTCCAAATTGTCCCAGAACATCCATATATGAAGCAAGTGAACGGGGGTTTAGGTTGATAGTCATTGAAGATGCGATTTCTGGGATATACAAAAAAGGAACTGAAGAACTAAAAAACATCTCTTGCAAACTGATCAGAACAGAAGATTTTCTGAAAAAATTCTGAAATAGAAAGAGCGCTCGAAACTCACTGATTTGTCTATTTATTTTCTATCAGCGAGAAGATCCCTACAGGAGGGAGGTAATATTTAAGACAATCCTTTTTTGTCAAGATCTTTGTCATCTTCGAAGTTGCTTCAGCACACTATCCGCTACGTTTCGAATACTTTTTTCGTTATGTTTTTTATGGATTCGTTTTTTCATTTAGACGTATATGTTTATATGCAATATTTTACGACAATGTCATATCAAACGGGTCTAGATACCTCTCTATTCGGGAAAATCAATTTTAGAATATAATGATAATAAGTAAATATCACGGTAAGGGGAAATAACATGAGTAGCAAGAAATATTTTGATGATGTTGCATCCCAATGGGACAAGATGCGGGAAACTTTCTTTTCCGAAGCGGTAAGGGAAAAAGCGTTTACTGTGGCAAGCATCCAACCTGATCAACTTGCTGCAGATATTGGAGTTGGAACAGGCTTTATTACAGCAGGACTTCTTCAAAGAGGTTTGAAGGTAATTGCCATAGACCAATCGGATGCAATGCTCCAAGAATTAAAGAAGAAATTCCAAAATACTGGTAAAATTGACTATCGCAAAGGAGATGCTGAAAAACTTCCAATTGAAGATGAAACTGTTGACTATGCGTTTGCAAATATGTTTCTGCACCATGTAGAGCGCCCATCAGTTGTAATTAAGGAGTTAGTGAGAATCTTAAAGCCTAGTGGCATGTTAGTAATCACAGATCTAGATGAACATAAATTCGAATTCCTGAAAACAGAACAATATGATCGCTGGATGGGATTTAAAAGAGAGGATGTTAAGCGCTGGTTCATCGAAGCAGGGCTCAAAGAGGTCATAGTTGATTGTGTAGATGAAAATTGCTGCGCTCCGTCCTGTAATGGAGATGATTATGCGAGTGTAAGTATATTTGTTGCTTCTGGAAAAAAATGAAACACAAACTTGGTATTAATTGTGTGTTCTTAATTCTGCAGTGTTTAACTTATGCGGCGGGAAGTCCCCTTCCGAAAGGTGGGGGGATGAAAGCCGCTGGCTTTATATAGTTTTTCGGTGGTATTTATGTTTGGTATGGTGCTGTACTCCGCACCCGCAATTCCCCGACTGGGGTGGAGGTATATCCTCTCGTAAGCGACCAGTCAGCAGAGTGACAGGGGTAAGCGTAAGGAAGCCCGTGCATGAGGTCGCTCTCCAGCATAGCAAGAAATTCCCCTGAATAA
>SMTZ1_10006747_pt1 | contig 12286 bp, 10 predicted proteins | sample DeeMarSWOR136_30_FD_25667 | JGI IMG/M metagenome (IMG submission 25667) | reverse complement strand
GCCGGCTGAAAACAAAACAGTGCCAGCACGACCACCATGCAGATACTAATAGTTCTAGTCTTTTTCATTTACCGAACCCCCCTTCTTTTAGCATTTACGAACAGATCCAACCCATGCGTTCTTTGATTTGTCGCTCACCTCCTTTCCCCCATGGCCCCGCTCTTGGAGGCTTGCTGGCAAAAACTTCCCCCTTGATATTGTTTGTTTTCCTCATCCGGCCCCGCGGTTAAACGTTCCTGAATAGAGGCGAGACCGGATTTCTCAACCCTCCTTTGCTTCGGTATTCTATGCCGGCTCCTTTTCCGTGTCAACCAGTTTTCCGGGATGGATGAAAGGGGACGACCAACTGAAGGGACCTCATAATGCCTGTGCGGGGGGAACCCTACGTCACCTCCCTTGCGATCACTTTCTTCACGGTCTCTATTGTGTATTCAATATCCTCACGGGTAATCCCGTAGTGAGCTACCATCCTGACACGCCGCCCGGCTGGGGGATTCACCCTTACGCCCGATTTGCCCAAATTCTCCCGGAACTGTTTCGCTTCCATCATTTCGGAGGGGACCTGGAAAAAGACCATGTTGGTTTGGACCGTCTCCATGTCGATCTCCAGTCCAAGCTCCACAAGCCCCTGGGCAAGCACACGGGCGTTTTCGTGATCCTCCGAAAGCCTGTCGATCATCGTTCGCAGGGCCACTATCCCCGCGGCAGCTAATATCCCCGCCTGTCTCATGCCCCCTGTTCCTCATGGCGCGCTCAATGAATTCCCTATCCCCAACGATGAGGGAACCGAACGGACACGCGAGATTCTTGGATAAACAGAAGGTTAGGGAATCGGCATCTTTGGCAAGTTCCTGCGGGTCAACACCGAGAGCAACGGCAGCGCTGAATATCCGAGCACCATCCACGTGGATGGCCATGCCATGGCTATCCGCCACCTTTCTCAGGCCACTCATCTTTGCAGGCGTAGTACATGTTCCGCCAGCAGCGTTATGGGTATTCTCCACACATACGAGAGTTGCCCTCGGGTAGAGAACTCCCTCCGCAAATATCGCCTCCTCTACGTCCGCTGGATCCAGAACGCCCCTGTTTCCCTTTACCCGTTTGGGCATCACGCCAGCAACGGCGGCCAGATGTGCGGTCTCACACCTATAGACATGCGCGTCGGCTTCCAGGATGATTAAATCCCCTCTCCGGGTGTGCGTCAGTATTGAAACCAGGTTACCCATGGTCCCGCTCACCACGAACAAACCGGCTTCCTTCCCGAGCTTTGCCGCTGCTAATTCCTCGAGCTGGGCAACAGTGGGGTCCTCTCGAAAATAGTCATCGCCCACCACCGCATTTCTCATGGCATCGCGCATTTCCTCCGTCGGCTGCGTGACCGTATCGCTCCTCAAATCGATAATCCTCGCCACTTTTCTCCCTCCATTACCGTATTTTGTCGGCCTGGCTTCCGGCAGAAATCCAAACGGCGCCCTCCACTGAGAAAAGAATCAAACCAGAATCAATGTGATTGAACTGGGAGCTTCCTGAGTTTGTCGAGGAGACCGTGGGACCATGAGCATAATCTGCCGGAGAAGCGGGATACAAAAACACTCCCCACTACCACCGACCCTTTGTCTTTGCTTTTGCCTTAACCTCAACCTCAGCCTTAACCTTAACCTCAACCTTAACCTCAACCTGCGAGGGGCGAAAGCCTCGAAGCACTGCGAAAGCACAATGGTGTTCTCCTAAAAATGAGCAAACTCGAAACCTCAATCCAGCTGAACTACCAGATCCTTGATGACCCGGTCGTTTGCCGGTTCCAGGAGTACCTCCTCCCCTGCTCGAACTGATCTCTGACATGACCGTGCAACCTTGCCGTTGACCTTCATACTGCAGGCGTTGCAGACTCCTCGCCCGCACCGGTAATCCCTGAATGCCAACGTGGAGTCTTCGTGTTCATAGATGTATCGAAGCATGGTTTGAACGGTCATCTCGGGACCATAGGGAACCTGGAACGTATCGACTCTCCCCCGCTTCTCTTCAGGCGAAAACCTCAAGATCCTGACATGGATAGACTTTCCTCCCATTGATTCTCCCTACGGACCGAGCACGCTAACCGGGCTATGGGTTACCTCTATCCCGCCATCTCTTTTCCTGACCAGCGTGTGTTGAGGCATCTCCGAAGTTTCGGGGAAGTCACGGCGGAAATGGTGGCCCCGAGTCTCCTCTCTCAGTAAGGCCGACCGAATCACCAGTTCCGCCAGGTCCAGGGTCATGGAAACCTCAATGGCAGTGCGCCAATCGAGGTTGAATATCTTGCCACCGCTCACCTCCACCTTCGGTAAACCGTTTCCTCTGAGATCCAGCACCTTCTGGAGAGCCTTTCTCATTCCCTCATCGTCTCGATTGGGTCCCAGGTACCGGTCCATGACCGCCTTCAATTCCCTTCTGAGAACCAGAGGACGGATGCCCTCCTTCTTCCTCTGCACAAACCCATTCCATTTTTGCATCGCCTCCCTTATTTCTCCCGCAGGGAGGGAGCCGTAACCTCTCCCTCGGGAATGCTGGGCCGCGTACTTTCCCGCCCTTGTGCCGAATACCTGAGTCTCCGATAAGGCATTTCCAGAGATTCGATTTGCCCCATGCACGCTGCTGGCATTTTCTCCCGCGGCAAAAAGCCCTTGGACCGACGTCTCGGCCCTCTCGTTGATGCGAATACCGCCAAGGGTGTGGTGCACAGCGGGACATACTTCAAGACGATCCTTACGGATATCTATCCCAAATCCCTTCAGATTTCTATCCGGGCCTTCTAGCAACTCGCGAACCAGTCTATCAATCTCCTCACGCTTCTTTGATGATCGGCTGGGATCGATGTAAACGGCATTGTGATCGCTTCCACGCCCCTCCTCGACCTCGGACAGGATGAGCCGCATCAAGGTATCTCGACCAGGAAGAGGACCCTGGGGCAAGAATTCCCTTCCCTCCCTGTTCATCAATCTAAAATCAAGGTATTTTCCCTCAAGAAACGTCTCATATTGGACCAAAATCCCCTTGATGGATTCGGGATGGGCGAACACGGTCGGATAATACTGTGTCATTTCCAAATCAATGATATCGGCCCCTGACTGAAAAGCCAGGAAAATACCATCTCCCGTCGAATCCGGCGGCGTGTCGGTATTTCCCCAGAGCTCTTCATAGCCCCCACAAGCCAGGACAATGGATTTCGCCTCGATGGCGTAGAACCGTCCATCGCGCATATGGAGGCCAAATGCCCCCATGAGCTCTCCCTGATCCCTCAATAAATGGGAGACGCAGAAATCCTCGAGGATTCTTACACCGGGACGACGTTGAAGCTCCTTTCTCAGCCCATGAATGAGCCCAAACCCCCCGCCCACGATGAACAGGTTTCTGGGATATGTTTGCCCCGGGTGCTGCACCTGGAAGAACCTTTCGTCTTGTTTCTTGAACCGTATGCCAAATCTCTCCAGATCAAGGGCTCTCGGGATGCTTTCGTCGGCCAGAACCCTGGCCAAATTCTGATCGACGAGGTCCCTGCCCTCTGCGATGGTATCCCGATAGTGAACATCTGGATTATCCCTCGGGTCACCGGTACCGAAGGCCGCCTGTAATGATGGATAGGCCAACGGGGTTATCCCCGATCTGGCTACAGGCCCCTTGCTCAGGAGACAGACCTCTGCCCCTTGACCATCGGCTTCAAGGGCAGCGCGAACTCCGGCCCCACCCCCGCCTATGATCAAGACCCCCGTTCTCAAGACCTCATAGTCGCCCACTGTCTTTCTTCCAAGTGTTCATGCAGCAGGGATGCCCGATTGAGAAGTCGAGGTCCCCTCGTCCTCAGGAGATCTACGCTACCTTCCCTTTTCCCCTAAGCATACCAACGTACTGCTCCAAACCCAATGCCCTCAGCGTCTCTTCTTTCGGGTAGCTCGTTTTGGGATCCCACCCGTGAAGGCAATAGTATTCGTCGAGCATTGCATCCCAATCGTCTCTTTTTAACTTTTCGCCCTTGAAGGGGCCAGTCTTAATGGGCTCCTCCATAAATCTATCCGGAGGGTAATCGTCATTCCGGTCAAAGTGGGTGTGAACGAGATTGAAAATCTTCTCCAGACTGAGAATCCGCTCTCCCCCTTCCATAAGTTCCTCTTCCGAGATATCTTTCCCAAAAGCAGCTGAGCACAGCTCGGCGATTTCCTGAGGTCCTAGCTGGCCTGGGGCAGGAGGAGACCAGTTGCTTGCGAAATGGCACAGCCCCAGGGAATCCAAGAGGGCATGAAGTCGTTCGTAGTAGATGACCACTTTTGGCTTTCCTTCATATTCCCGAGGGATTCCAGCCGTCTCGACACCCCACATCCCCTTCGCGAAATCCCCGTCTACGGCGTAAAATTCAGTCTGAGGGGCTCCGCGCGTATGGGTACCCCCCCGTGGGGAAACAACAACGCCTAATGCCCACCCCTTGCAGCTCCTGATGGGCTCAATCAAATCCTGCCCCTTTACGTTGATGGATAGTTTTTCACTTCCTTTTCCAACTCTTGAGGATGCCCTGTAGCTTCCCTCTGCGAGCAACTCCCCCACTCCTTCCCTCAGCGCGATCTTCTTAATGAGCTCGAAAACAACCTTGGGATCCCCCCAACGAAGAACCAGGCCATCCGTATCGGAGGGTTTCACCATCCCCTTCTCGAAACAGTCCATGGCCCAACAGATAACGGAAGCGGTGTTGTCAATATCCAAGCCATAGTGAGTGCACAGCGCATGACAGGTCAGCAGATCTTCTGGGGAGGTGAGGCCCAGGCGCGGGCCGAAATCCCATACCGAATTTGCCTCGAATTTGTCATATGGCAGATCGCTTGAGCCCGAACTCTTGTACCGGTGATGGCATTGTATGGGACAGGGGATACAGGAATTAACAGATCCGGCTGAGAATTGCTGAAATTGTTCAGCTTGGTAAGCGCTTAACGTATCAACGGACAGATATTCATCGGCGAAATTCCGGACCGGTATCGCGGAGACGGCGTTGAGCCCGGGAATGGCGGCAACTGTCCCGAAGCGTTTCTTCCTCCGCGCCCCGGGGGAGGAGGATAACTTCCTTGTTAATTCCCTGACCAATCTCGAGAATTGGTCGGGCTTGGCCGTCCTGATGAGTCGCCTCTGTGTTCCTCGTGCAACAATGGCCTTCAGGTTCTTATGGCCCATGATGGCCCCCAGGCCACATCGGGCCGCAGCCCTGGAGTTGCCCTCCATGATTGCCGATGTCCATACCGAATTCTCGCCCGCCGGACCAATGGCGATAAATTGAATCCCCTCATCACCCATGGATGCCTTGAGCATCTTCTTGGTTTCATAGATGAGCTTTCCCCAGAGGGGTTTTGCACTGCGAATTTCAACCTCATCATCGCTGATCCAGAGGTAAACCGGGTCCTGACTTTCTCCTGAAATCAGGATGTGGTCGTAGCCAGCGAATTTCAATTCTCGGGCGAATCTCCCTCCCACATTTGAGGATCCGATTCCCCCGGTAAAGAGGTTCTTCGAGTCAATATTCATCCTCACGGCACATGGGGCCCCAGTACCCACGAGCCTCCCGGCTCCGAAAATGATGAAGCTCCCGGGATCAAAGGCCGATATCCCCTCCTCCTGATAATCGAGCAGCAGGGACTGGTTCAAACCTCTGCCTCCCAAGAAACCCCCGTCGATTTCATCGGTCCTTCTGGTCTCGATACGGCTGTCCGAGAGGTTGACCTCCAAGGTCTTCCCGGCAAAGCAATAGTCTGACATTCCTCTCTTCCTCTTTTTCTCCATCAATTAACATCCAAAACCCGCAATTTCAATAATCCTATCAACCGTTCAGACGATCCGATACCTCCTGAGGGTCGTGCCATGAAAACTTCCGTACCCAGCAATGAGCCTTGCGGCCAATCGAGAAGGGAAAAGAGGCCAGGACAAAGGGGGTTAAGCTCTGGGTGCTTACGAAAACTTCACCAATATCTCGCAACCCTCTTGAAGCGGGCGATCCTCTCCGGGGGCAGAAGCGATCTCTCAGTCACCCTGAGATCCTTTTTCGTCTTCGCTATGCGGTCGACCATATTTGGATGCGTGGAGAAGATCCCACCCGATTCTTTCTCTTGACATCCATTGAGGGATTCCAGGAGATTTCGAAATTCGGTGGGATCGTATCCCGAAGCCTGTAGACAAGCAATAGCCAATTTGTCTGCTTCATATTCATCCCCTCTGCTATATCCCTTGACCACCAAGGTCTGAAACACATCATCGATGGTTCCCTCAAAGAGGCCTATCAAACTGTCCAATTGAGCACCCGTATATTCTCTCGCGGCTTCCATGCCCAGGGTGGTCACCACTTGAGTCCATCTGGCTTTGCTGATCGCTTTGAGTCCGTGTTTTTGCGTGACATGGCCTATTTCGTGGGCTACGACCCCTGCTAGTTCGTCCTCACTGTGAACGACGTTTAGCATGCCTCGGGTAATGAATATGATCCCACCCGGGCACGCAAAGGCATTGATCTCCTCGGTATCCAGGACAGCGAAATGGAATCCTCCATAAATGTACGGCCTCCCTGAATTAATGGCCAACGTACTGCCGATATGATTGAGGTACCATATGGTCTCAGGGTGATGGTAGACTTTATATTGAGATAGTATCCTTGCTGCCACACCCCTTCCTATATAGTATTCCTCTCTTTCCGTGATGGGACGGGCTGCCCTTTCCGCCTTTATGGCCGTCCGGTCTATCATCTGTTTTTGCCCTTCGGTAATCACGCCTGTGCCCAGGCCCACCGTAGTGGCGACTTGTGTGGCCGTGGCACACCCCAGCAAAAACGGAAGAAAAAGAATCATGATCTTTGCCTTCATCATTCGGCCTCCGTGATTCTCAATCCACCTCGTGCGATAAAATCGTATAAGGAGTCACTCTCCACACTGTAACTTTCTATTTCATCCACCAACGCATAGTTCATCTCCGGATGGCTTTCCTTATAGCCATGCTCTACCTCCGGGGTGAACCCCTTCCCCGCGATGGCCACCTCATCATGGGTTGCGGAGGGGGAAGGGGAACCCACAAATATCGTTCCCAATCTAAACTTGGCAGAGGTCAGACTACTGTTGTGGATCCAGCCTCTTTGTTCTCGAAACCTTACGTGGACCCAATCCTTCAGTTTATCCAGCATCTCCAATTGGTCACCATAGTTTACCGAGGTCACAACCTTGGAAAAAAACTTTGGCTGTTGAAATATGGTGCTCTTCTGGACCTTCACCTTTACCATCTTCCCTGCCTGAGCCATTCCGGGAAGAAAGAGGAGGATGAATATGAAGACGAACCCTCTCATTTGACATCTCCCCGTGGTGTTGAGCTATTTCTCTTTCATCCTAAACCCCCCATCCCAATTGGCTGGAGGTGGGGCATCTATGAGATTCTTACATCGCTCGATAAAAATTTGGGAGGGGCGGTCATTGGGGCTGATCTCCATGACCTTCCCGAATATCTCTTGGGCCTTCGCGAATTCTTTCATTCTATAGAGCTTTAGTCCATCCTCAAACAGAGCCTTCATTCTTTTATCCTCTTTTGTAACCTTGTCCTTTTCCCCCAATAGCTCGAAGATTCTGACGGGTTTTTCCTTCCCCGTGACAGCGATCAAATCTAATTCCCGTGCTGCGATTCGTTCCTTTGCTAATTGATAGGTGGTCTCGCTGATGATGATCTCGGTACCAAACTGCTTGTTAACCCCCTCTAACCTCGAGGCCAAGTTTACATTGTCTCCGATTATGGTGTAGTCGAACCTCTTTGTGGAGCCCATATTCCCCACGATGGCCTCCCCACTGTGGACACCTATCCTCATCGACAAGGGAGGGAGACTATCGTTGCGGAGCTTGTTGTTGATCTTTTCCATACTTCGCTGGCAAGCCAAGGCGGCCAAACACGCCATGACTGCATGATCTTGTAACGGGACCGGAGCCCCCCAGAAGGCCATGATACTATCGCCCTGATATTTGTCTATGATTCCTTTGGTGTCAAGAATAATGTGGCTCATCTCGGTAAAGTAATCATTGAGTAAGCTCACGATTCTTTCGGGCTCAAACTGTTCGGATAAACTGGTAAAGTTGGCAAGGTCAGAGAAGAATATGGTGATAAACCGCCTCTCTCCCCCGAGTTCGGCCTTTTCTGGATTGGACTCCAATTCCTTGACCAAAATTTCGGACATGTATTGGGAAAAGAGCTTCCTTATCATCCTTCTCTTCTTACCTTCCGTGCTGTAGCTATAAGTGGCAGCTAGGCCGAAGATTATGAGAAACGAAAGCTCATGGAATAGAAATCCGGTCCAATACTGATAACGATGAAAGAGGCAGAAAGAAACCGTAGCCCATCCCATCATAAATAGGAGGACAATAAAGCTGTTCCTCCAAAATGAGACGATGGTGACGATGAAGAGCCCTAAAAAGATCCCCACGATAAATATCAGGATAAACTTCCCTATATCGTTGACCCTTTTTATATGTTGACCATGGAGCAGATTGGCCAGCAGCGTCCCATGGATATACGCCCCCGGCGACCGGGAGGTGACGGAGGTAGGCTTCAGATCGAGAAGGCCTGGGGCAGTGAGGCCAATGATGATGAATCGATCCCTTATTCGCTTCGCCACGCTGTCGAATACAGAGCTCGCTGGGTTCTGAGAGGCGAAGATAATTTCCACGACATTGAACCGGGGGAATCGGAACTCCTTGCCATAATAGTACAGCAAGAGCTCGCCTCTCTTATTGACAAACACATGCTTTCCATCAAAGAGGACATTCTCTCCCTTAAGGGCGAACCTATTCGTGAAGGGGGATACTGCTAGGGAGGGGAATAGATAACCCTGGTAACGGGTGAAGAGGGGAATCTTCCGGTAGATACCATCCTCGTCCGGTGAGATCATTACATCCCCTAAGCCTTTGGCCCTCGCCACCAGTTCATCAATGGGGGGCACATAGGATTTGGCCTCCCTAAATCCGAGCGTAGGCACATCATCCTTGATCCCAAAGCGTTTAATCGGCAAGATATCCGTCTTGTATCCCTCATTGCTGCTCATGGCTATGGGCAAAAAGATATGTTGAGCCTCCTTAATACAGCGAGCAAACTCAAGATCGTCCTCTGTCCCATAAGAGGAGGGCTCGCTGAAGATGATATCGAATATGATCCCCCTTGCCCCTCCCTTTGCACAGGCTTCTATCACCGGTGCATACATCTGCCGTGGCCAGGGCCAACGGATTCCTTGCTCGCTCAACGCGGTCAAACTCTTCTGGTCCACTTCTACTATGACCACCTTTGGATCTGCTATTGGAGCGTTATACCTCTGAAAGAAATCGAGGGATTTGAGCTCAAGGGTATTGAAACCGAGGAAATTGAAGTGAGACAGAGTCCACAGGAGGATCGTGGTGATGAGAGAGATGAGCGAACTGATGACGATCGATCTCGTAGAAATGCCGAATTTGTCGCGAAAAGGCCCTAACATTGCTGGAATGAGTGCCCTCCTCTTAACAGACCCGGTACGTTGCCTCCTCAAGGTGGGACCGCTTGCAGCGCGGACAGCGACTGGGGCGGGTAAAACGCTTCCGGTCCTGAAAAACATATCCACACGCGCGACACCTGAAAGGTTGAACGATGAGCTTTTTCCCCTGGGCTGCTGCGGAGCGGGCGATATGGGAGAGATGCTCGTATACCTCCTTTTCCCGGATGCCCATTGCCTGGGAGAGTCCCCTGGCGCTCATCTCCGCCTTACCCAGAAGGATGATCATCTCCTGACGAATCGTGTGCACCTTAATCCCGATGTCCTTATTGCCTCATTCGAGGAATCGTGCAATGAGAGCCCTGGTTTTTCCGCTGGACCGCCGGTTTCGTAACTCCGACAACGTTCTCGTCTCACGGTCATTGGCCTCGGCCACCATGCCCTCACGTTCTGTCTCTCATGTTGCCGGGGAAAGGAGTTGCCTTCCGGAAATCCGGAAGAAATGGATGCGTGTCAATAGGGGATTCCTCGGGGTACTGGACGAAGAGGTTCCTGAAGCCCAGGTCGTGGGCGTGTTGGAAGACCTCCCGAAATTCATCCCGGGTCACCCGGCGGTTCAGAGGGGAACCCGGGGGGAACTGGCGAACGGGCATGTACTGGCTCATCAAGCTGATGGGGAGCTCCCCTCCGAACTCCACAAAGACCATACGCAGCGTCTGCAGGGCATTCTGCACGTGACCCGGCAGGATAAGGTGCCGGACCAGGACCCCGCGTCGGGATGAGCGGGAGAGATCACCCCTGCTCGCCGTGGCGCTCTCATCCCGGTGGTCCCTGAAAAAGGTGTCCAGAAATCCCTTCTGCCGAACCATCTCGGAGAGGGCCTCCAGGGCTACCGAGGCATAATCGGGGGAGTTCGAGAGGCTGCGTCCCACGGCGGCGTCGGCGTATTTGAAATCGGGGAGGTAGATGTCGGCGACGGGCTCTATCAGCCTCAGGGATTCGAGCCTTTGGTAGCCGGAGAGGTTGTAGACGATGGGTATGCGGATATCGCGCTCTCTCAACGATCTAACCACGGCAACGGTGTGGGGGAGGAAGTGATCAGGGGCCACGAAGTTCGCGTTGTGAATTCCCTGGTGCTCGTGGAGCGCTGCCAGGCGGTCCACAACTTCCTCTACCATCCACTCCCGGCCCAGACCTTCATGGGAGATCTGATAGTTCTGACAGAACTGACATCGGAGGGAACAGCCGCTGAAAAAGACCGTTCCGGATCCGTTTTTGCCGCTGATGGGGGGCTCCTCACCCAGGTGGGCCTCAATTGCGGCGATGCGCAACTGGGCTCCCTCCCCGCAGAAACCCAACTGGTTCGCGGTCCTATCCACCCCACAGCATCGGGGGCAGAGCTCACAGGCCTTGTAGTAAGAGAGGAATGATTCTTCCAAGGAGTCCACCAATGGCATGAGGCCAGGCTCACGCAGAGGCGCTCATGTACGCGCCGTGCTTGTGTTGTGCCGTCATTGTAACAGATGCAGCCTTGGTGTCAAAGCAAACGTGCAGTATTATCGATCAATGCGAGGTATAATGTGAAAAAAGAGAAGAAATCCTTTTGCAATGTGCGCACGTCTTTAGGGATTGGTGCCCGAATCCCTGGAGCGAACAGTAAAGGATTTCTGGCAACCATCCCCAGGGAAGACGAACCCGTGGTTCACCTGAGAGGTCAGGTTAAGGCCAAGGTTAAGGTTGAGAAAGATGGAGTGCTGCAACAACCCCCGCCTTAACCTCAACCTCAGCCTTTCCCCTCCTACCTCTAACCTCTCACTTCTTAGCCTCAACCTGCTGAGGGGTGATGAACCCCGAAGCACTGGCCGAAGGGCGAGTTTTGAGGTTGCAGTGAAGCGAACTGTAAAAGGGAGAGAGGTTCACATGAAGGGGCTGGATTATCTCAGGGATCTGGAGAAATGTGAACTGTGCGAACACAGGTGCGGGGCAAACAGGCTGACGGGAGAAACAGGGGTATGCAGAGTTACCCTGCCAGCTGTTGCCTCTGCAACCTTACACCCCGCTCCGCCGGAAAGCTACACCGTATTCATGGCCGCATGCAACTATAAGTGCCTGAATTGCCAGAATTGGACGATTTCACAATATCCGGATAATGGGTTCGGGCAGAGGGGGTATGAAGATCCAAAGGAACTCGCCGCGGAGTGCGTACAAAACCTAGAATCTCTCTCAGGTAAGCTGATGGGAGCTGATAGAATATTCTTCTCGGGTGGGGAGGCGACCATACATCTGCCCTACATCGAAAAGGTTGTCGAGGAGGCCAGGGGGATAAGGCCGGAGACCAAGGTAAATTTCGATACCAATGGATACTTGACCGAGCAAAGCTTAGAAAGGGTCTTGGACTTTACCACGTCCATCACCTATGACCTGAAGGCATATCATGATGAGGTCCACCTTGCTCTAACTGGGGCATCCTCCAAACCAGTCCTGAGGAATGCCGAGTATATCGGGAGACATGCAAAGGATAAGCTCTGGGAATTCAGAATTCTCGTGATACCCGAGATAAATGAAGATGACATAAGGCCACTGGCGGAATTCATAGCCCGTATCGATCCCTCTCTGCCCGTATGCTTTCTGGCATTCAGGCCCAATTTCGTTCTCGAAAACCACCCCGGTGCAACGAGCAGCCTCATGGACAAGTGCGTTGATATTGCAAAGCACTCCGGCCTGGAAAATGCTTACTGGTCCGGGAATACGGGCATTCCGGGGACGGTCATCAGGACACAAAGTGAAATTGAAGAT
>SMTZ1_10006216_pt1 | contig 12287 bp, 10 predicted proteins | sample DeeMarSWOR136_30_FD_25667 | JGI IMG/M metagenome (IMG submission 25667) | reverse complement strand
AACGATTCATCTTTATCAAAATAACTACCTCCAACACAACTCCTCATAAACTTCATTGTAGTACAACGCATTTTCAACTGGTGTGTTATGTGGAATCATGTTCGTGACACCGAAAAAGTAGCCTGGACAATCTTTTCCAAGGAAAATGCATCGCTGCACTTCCTGACGAATATCATGCTTTGTACCTGAAAGCAATATGCGAGTATCTGCATTGCCAATGATAATATGGGTTTTACCATAATGTTCCACAATGTATTTCAGATCGGTCAGCGGTTCAAAGAAAAAACCGTGAGCACCAGTGGCTGCAATATCGTCGACGAATTCTGAGTAATTTCCATCAGAGATAAAAATAACCTTTTTGCCAGCCTCGATTAATGGAGCATAATATTTTTTGTAATTGGGGAAAATGTACTTTCGGTACCATTCCGGATGAAAAATCGCTCCTAATGTCCAGACAATGTCATCATGCGAGTAAACGACAGGTGTATCGCTTTCTGCCAGTGCTTCGTAAAATTGCATCATCCAACTAGCGTAACGATTTGCTACTTCACCCAGTGCAACAGGATCGAATCCACCGGCAGTGAGAAGCATGTCCCAACCAAAAATGGCGATGAATCCAGAAAATAATGTCACATAAGTTCCCGTCATATTTACAAGATCAGGATACATTTCACAATTTTTTCGATAGTGTTCATTGAAGCGATGGATCAGTTCACTTTTGTTTTTGGTGCCATACATTTCCCAGGGATCGAATGCGAAAACCTCTTCTGGAGTTTTAAAGGGACAATAGATGTTGTCGTTATAATCGATTCCACCTGCAGCGTATTCAGCGTGTCCCATGCTGGTGCGTTTGGCATTTAGTTCTAACTCGTTGATTAATGGTTCTAATTTAATATCATAATTCCATGAACGGATAAATGTCAGGGTTGCTTTTGTTTTCACATCTTCTGGACTCTCCACATCAACTCCAATTCCAGTTACTTTACTGACTAATTCCCAATGAGTTTCCGCATCAAATTCAACTCGGGGAATTCGAGAAGGCATTTCGAGATTAACGGCTGCCATGCCATCTGATAAAGACATTTTTTTTATCTCCAAGAAAACTTATTTATTATAGAGAAATTATAGGTTTAAGCTCAAAAAAAAATGCTTGATGAAAAAACGAATAGAATCACAAAAAATATGGTATTTTGTTAACCTGGTTGTGGACAAGAACCAATAAAGCAAAATAGCAAAAACAACAATAAAAAACAAGGTGGTTTTGAAAATTTTTTCAGCCATTGTTTTTATTTTATGGGGGAGTGTGATCACAAATTTCCTTTACGGAGTTGTTAAAATTTTTTTTTCTTGACATTCCACAATTAATTGATTAATTTTATGAATAAATGTTTTGGTTATTGTTAGATATCCGAATAATAAACCGAAATCATAAGATAAAACCAATCAAACTCTTTTATTTAAAATATCATGCGTCATTTTTAATATTTTTTACCATAATATTTAACCGCACTGATCTTCAACTATAAAATCGAGAAGAGACCATGGAAAAAAGATTTTTGGGTAATACCAAGCTTTCTGTTACCGCCCTTGGCTACGGCGCAATGGAATTATCGAAGCTAAGTGAAAAAGATGAAAGCCGAAGTAGCTTTCTCATCAGGTTTGCGATGAATCATCCAGCAATCTGTACATTCATTATTGGAACAAAAAGTTATTATCATCTAATTGAGAACATCAAAGCTGTTAAAAAAGGGAAACTGCCCGAAGAGATCTACCGAGAAGCCAAGCGACGTCTTGATAGCATTGATGTTGTAGCGGATGAATCCTTGAAGCTTTGAGGTTATCGAAAGATGATTAAAAGTTAAAATGGGTAATTTATGTTATCCCAGCTCCTAAATCTCGCTTCCTTAACAATAATACGACAACAATAACAAGGTTTAATAAGCTAAAGACAAAACAGGTATAACCAAGCCCCAGAATGGGAATTAATAATGTACTCGTAATCAAAGCTCCGATCACCGAACCAAATAAATCTGATGCATAAAGCATTCCACCTACTGTCTCGATTCTTTGCTGTCTTTTGAAGATCAGATGATTTGCCAGTGGAAATTGGTACCCGCCAATGAACCCAGCGCCAATAATGAGAAGAAGAAAAATAATTTGAATCAAAATTGACGGTAAAATTGTTCTTGATAAAATTACCAGCGTCCCAAGTGTTAACATCGGATAAATTATCATTATTGCTTGAAAGAGAACAAAATTTTTATACTTTGATTTCAGGACTCTCAATAATTTGAGTGAATACCAACTACCAATCGTCAGTCCGATCATAAATCCACTCATAATCAACGCCAGTTGATAATATGCATATCCATAGATTGCTTGAAATCCAAGAATAATAATCACTTCTAAAGAAATTTCTGAGAAACCGATTATCATAATGGTTAACAAAACAACTGGTTTTATGCTGGTTCGTTTTTTCTTTAAAAATAAAAACCATATTATTAGTAGAATTAGAATTGCAATTGTAACAGAGATTAAGATAAAGATATTTATTTGATCCAGATATTGGAGTACGGCTTTTAAATTTATTCTAAAATGGGTCAACCACAAAATAATGTTGTAAAAATAGCCAATGGGACGAAAATCCTGGTTGAGAATTTTAGTTTGGTTATGTGATATTTTTTCAGTGACATAGCTCATTCGATCTGGTGTCATTCGAAAAGGAATATAATATTCTCGCATATATACCGTTGGTAATTGACGCTGGTGAAGACGTTGAATAAGTATTTGTGGGTCATTAGTCATTATTTCTGATGAAAGACAGCCGATGAAATGAATGGAATTTCCTGGAATCAAGACAATATCACTAAAGATCTGCTTCATCGTGCGGTATAGGCAATTAAGAAAAATGGTCTGCTCATCGCTAAGCACATTTTCCGATGAAGTGATTGAAAAACTCAGGATTCCATTTTCTGTCAATCTATTCTGTACTGATTGATAAAATTCAAGTGTATAACATCGATTGATTAGAGCAGTTTGAGGGGCAGGTAAATTGACGATGATGACATCATATTTTTTGTTGGTTTGCTTCAAAAATAGCTTACAGTCCTTGTACCAAATTTTGATTCGCTTATCTTTTAATATTTTTGCTAAAGAAGGTAAAAATTTTTTAGCTAATTGAATAGAAGTTGGATCGATCAGAACAAAATCCACATGTTCAATACCTGGATGATAAAGGATTTGGGGTAAGCTTCCTGCTGCATCACCACCGATGAGAAGCACTTCTTTTGGCTCAGGATGTTCGAGTAATGCAAAATGAACGGACTCCTCAGCATACATCAAATCAGGATGGGTGAACATGAGCACACCATTTTCATAAAAACTGATTGTTTCTGCTAAACCGGTGATTGCAATATTACCGTAGATCGTTGTCTCCGAATGAAGTAATTCAAGAGCTCCCCACATCTTTTTATTTGAAAATTGGTCCAATTTTGGGAAAACTGTGATCATCAAAGCAATCAGTAGAGTTGCCGATAAAATTAAAAGCGAAATAAATCTTTTCAGAAAAACGCCCCATATTGAGGATGCAATGATTAAATTGATTGTACAGACAATTGTAACAACTTGAAAATTCTCAAGAAAACGAAATAGAAGTATACTGGCAATGAAACCAGCAATTCCTGATCCAACAGCTTCGAATAAAAAAACTCGCCCAGGAATCGAAGAATCATGGTTTTCCTGTGTTTGCGAAAGGAGTTTACATCCTAATGTGTAAAGAAAGCCAACAATAATGCATACTGGCGCAAGTGCTAATAGGGGAACAACCAAAATAAAAATAGGATTGGTAATTTCTCCAATAGGTATTGAAAAAATTGATCGGATTGATCGAATGAAAGTAACTGATGCGGGCAGCAACACTGCGAGTAAAAATTGGCAGATCATTAACAATTTTATCGGATGCAAAGAAAATTTTAAAATTCTACCAACCACTCCACTGCCAAATGCAGTCCATAAAAGCCAGAGAGCTAAAATGATTCCTAAAGTCAGCTCATTACCGGTAAAAAATAAAACCAATTCACGCAAAAGGACAATCTGGCTAATCATGGATGAAAATCCCATTGTTATAAATATAATTATGAGGTGGGATTTTTTTATTATTGGGATCATAATTTTTTTGTTTAATTTTGAGTTTGGTTTATTGTACAAAGAAATGGAAATCTGATTCACTTAACTAAAAATAGATAATCCTTAAATAAAAATCAAGCTATTCTTATGATTTTTTAATTGACTTTAAAGATATTTTTGTTAAATTAGATGTTATAAAAAATGATAATCATATTGAGTTATTGAGTTAGAGAACATGTCCAGAGAATTTTTAGGTTGATGAGCATTACTTTTACAAGATTTATTCTCATCCTCTTAATTCAATCTTAATAAGGAAATTAACAGAAAGTTTTATGAAACCTTTATTTAAAAGCAATCTTGCCCATATTATCTTCTTAGTCGCACTTCTTGCAGTTATTCTTTTAATAATGTTTTATCTGAAATCAGATAAATCGAGTTTAATGACTTCCGAAATTCCAGAATTTGAGGAACAATTTAAAGTCGAAGATAATAAGTATTATAATAAAATGTATAATTTTAGAATTTCAATGCCTAATATGGATTGGGAAATGTTTTGCCATGAAAAAATGGATTCTTTGCGTAAACAGAAAACTTCCTTACCTATTTTAGACAATATTAATGTACTGTTAGAGATGTACAGGCGAGATATGAACGATACCCTGGCAATCGTTCAAGTAGGAATTATCGATCTAATTGAACCTCGCACACCGCAAAGCATAGCTGAACAGAATTTAAACGAGATCAAATTATCCTGTCCACTTCCTGATACAATCCGAGTGATTAAAGAGGTAACCATGTTGGGATCGGGAAGGCTACGAGGTGCTTATTATATGATCGAATTCGATGAAAATTTGAGTTATTCGTACCCTGTCTGGATTGCGATGTATATTGTACATAATAAATTCGCTTATAGTGTAATTTGCCATGTCCGCAGCGAAGATTATGCTTTTTTAAAAACAGACTTTGAGACGATTTTGCAAAGCTTTCATTTATTTAAATCTTGAGCTAAAGATGCAAGTCATTGATTTGTCACATCCATTTTATGAGGGAATGCCTCAATATCGAGAAAGATGGTATAGCTCTCCGAAAGTAAGCAAGTTGATCAATTCAGAGACCGGAAAGCCTGTTTTTAAGCTCGATCTTCTGGCTTACAGCGGAACTCATATCAAAGCTCCCAAATTTATCCGTTCCGATTTACGCTCAATCGAACATATTTCACTGAGCGAATTAATACATTATGCAACCGTTGTCCATCTCAGTGAAAAGCGAGAAAAGGATTTAATTACATTTGAGGACTTGCAGGCATTTTATATAAAATCTGGTGACGGTGTTCTTATTTATACTGGATGGTCAGCATTTTGGGAAAGTGGACAGTATTATATCGATTTCCCACTCATCACATCTGATGCGGCTGAATATTTAATTAATGACCGAAACATACCATTTCTCGGTGCAGATATTCCATTCTCAGCAGAGGTTCAACAAATAGTCCTTGAAAAGAATTGCTTCTTAATTGAAAACTTAACAAATCTGGATCGATTGAATTTGAATCGCTTCTTCTTAGTGGCTTTACCATTAAATATTTATTCGAGTGACGCGGCACCAGCAAGAGTTGTGGCAATAGAGAATGAGAATTTGATTGTTTAGTATGAAATTCTAAACTTTAATATGTATAAATAAAAGAGGGAGATTTAAATCAAGATGTACAGATCAGAAGATAATAGGCGTAATTTCTTAAAAAAACTTTTTGGTGGTATAGCTGCGACAACCGCATTTCCCTGGCTTGCAGATCGGGCGAAAGGTTCCGAAATCAGCAAAAGTTTTTCGGAAGTTTTAGATGGATACAAAGGTTTTGGAGATGTTCAGGATGAAAAATTTTGGAATTTTGTAAAACAACAATTCCCATTGGTTGACGATCTAATATATATGAATAATGGCGGGCTGGGTCCCTCACCTTATCAGGTTATCGAAACGATTAAATCTGAAATGTTAAAATGGGAAAGTATTTCCGAAACCGGTCATGGACTTGTGGAGAGTGTTCATGAGAAAGCTGCCAAATTTTTTAATTGTGGAACTGATGAAATCGCATTTACTCGGAACGCCACTGAAGGGATGAATATTATTGCCCGTGGGATACCCTTGAAAAAGGGTGATGAAGTGCTGATGACTACCCATGAGCATCCTGGTGGAGCAATACCCTGGTTAGGAGTTGCAAAGGATAAAGGAATTCAGGTTAAACTTTTTGAGCCTGGGGTAACTAATGAAGAGAATTTAAATATCATCGAATCGAATATCACTCGAAAAACTAAAGTACTGATGATCAGTCAAATTCCTTGTACGACCGGACTGATTTTTCCAGCCAGGAGAATTGCTGAACTCTGCCATCAAAAGGGAATTTATGTTGTTTTAGATGGAGCTCAAGTTCTCGGAATGATACCGGTCGATTTTAGCGAACTTGGCTGTGACTTCTACACCAGTTCTGGTCATAAATGGCTGTGTGGCCCCAAAGGAACGGGCATACTTTACATTCGACGTAAGATGTTAGACGTTTGGCAACCTACGCACGTTGGTGCCTATTCGAATGAAATTTATAAATTAGAGGAACTAAAGCTTGAATATCTAAAAGAAGCGAAAAGCGTAGAATATGCCACCAGAAACACTCCGATCATTATGGGAATTGGTGCATCGCTCGACTTCTTCGGGGCTATCGGAATGGATAGAGTTGCTGCACGCGGACGAGCATTAGCATCCTATTTAAAAGGCAAGCTTGCTTCTATGGACAAAGTTAAACTTCTTACACCGAATGATCCGGAATTGTCAGGATCGATTGTTACATTTAAAATTCTGGATGATAAAAAAACTTACACTGATTACATAGCTCAAATTAAACAGGAATACAACATTCGGTTGCGACCAATCGGCGAACACGGATTGAATGCAATTCGGGTGTCTCTCCATATATATAACAATTTTGAACAGGTGGATAGACTTGTCGAGGCTGTAAAGAAAGTGACTGCTTAGTTAATGAATAAATAATCTGTTAAAGTTCTTGATAAAACAAAAGACTTGTGAAGATCATTCATGAATATAAAAAATCCTATTTATTTCTCAAGTTGGAGTATCCGACGCCAGATAGAATCGAAAAAAATATCAATAACTGAGTTCTTTGAATTTGCCTGTGAAAATGATTTCCAGGGTATAGAAATTGTTGATCGACATCTTGAGTCCCTGGAGCAAGATTATATCAAGTCTTTAATTGAATCAAAAAAAAGAGCTGGTATTAGAATAAATTTAGCTGTCAGCAATGATTTCACTGTTGAACGACCTGATGCTTTACAAAAACAGATTAATTATGTGCTGAACATGATCCGCTTAGCCGAGCAACTTGAAAGCAAAATAGTGCGAATTTATCTTGGTGGTGCTGATAATCGATTTGAAAAATTTATCAAGAAAATTTTAACCCGAAATAATGATTCAACGGCGCTTCAATCTATTAAACGCCAGAAGTCCGTAGTGTCCAAACTGCTGGGTTTTAAATTAATCAGATCATTTCATACCTATCTCAGAAAACATCAAAACCCGAAACTTTTAACTGATGATAAGGTCAAAGATCGAATTTTCATGGCATTTGATAGCGTTTTGCCATTAGCAGAAAAATGCTCGATTAATCTGGCAATTGAAAATCATTGGGGACTATCGACTTTATCTGAAAACATTCTGAAAGTCATCCATTATTTTGATTCGCCATATTTAGGTTCCTGCCCTGATTTCGGCAATGTTACTATTCATCAAGACAGATATGAAGAATTTGCAAAGCTGCTTCCATTTGCAAAAGAAGTTCATGCTAAAAGTCATCAATTTACAGTAGAAGGAGAAGAAGCAGTTATCGATTATGCCAGATATATGGCGTTGATTAAATCTTCAAATTTTCAGGGACCAATAACGGTGGAATATGAGGGAGAAGATGATCAGATAAAGGCAAGTTTCATGACCCGGGATTTGATCTGTAAGTATTTGTAGTTTAAACAAGTCCAGTACAGGTGTATTGGATTTTTGTGCATTGGAGCATAAGTTAATAAATCCAGGATTCAGTTAATATGAAGTTTTGGAACATTCAATAATGATCAAAGTTCAAAATAACTAAAATATTTTCTATTGGAATCATTTGAATTGTAGCGTACCTGGTCCAGATTTCATCTTAAGAGTTCGTCGTTGCGTGACCATTGGCAAAAATTGAAATTTTATTGGACATTTACTGACTAACTTTTTATATGAGGGACTATTGAAATATGAGATTATCAATCGTTTCCGATGAAATTTCAAAGGATTTCAGAAAAGCAGTGGAATATGGTATGGAATGGGGGATCACAGACTATGAAATTCGTACCTTAACGACAGGACGAATTCCTTATGTTGCCAATGATGAAATCAATATGGTATTAGAAATTAAAAAAGAATACGATTTAAACATCTCAGCGATTTCACCAGGTCTCTTTAAAATCTCACTGCAGGATGAGGATCAGTTAAAACTTCAAATTGAAGAAAACATATATGAAAGTTTCAGGCTTGCTGATCGCTTGGGAACACGAAATGTCATTATCTTTGGATTTAAAAGATACGCCAGGGAACCACAATCAAATTATATTCAAACGATACATATTTTAGGACGAATGGCATCTCTAGCAGAAAAATATGGATTTAAATTATTACTTGAAAATGAACCTGGGTTTTGGGCAGATACCGGGGTAAATACTGCTAAAATATTAGATGATATTGATTCAAAAAATCTAAATGCAAATTGGGATCCAGCAAATGCCGCTGTCGCAGGCGAAATCCCTTATCCTTATGGCTATCTTGCCATACGAAAGTATATCCGATCAATTCATGTGAAAGATTACCGAAAAAGTACAAATGGCGAACCTGAATATGTTGTTGTTGGTGATGGAGTAGTTGATTGGCAGGGTCAATTTCGAGCAATTATGCACGGAGTACATATAAACTACATTACAATTGAAACTCATTGCAAACCATTAATCAATAACTCTCATCGAAATATTGTAAAAATAATTGACATGTTAGAAGATTTTGAGCTGGATGAAAGCTATGTCATTAAATAACAACCGGAGGTAAACAATGGAACTACTACAAGAAATTGCAAATTGTATTGTTAATGGAAAAGCTCCTGACACAGAGAAGTTGGTTCAACAGGCACTGGATTCTAACATTCCCGTCAGAGATATTTTGAATAAAGGCTTGGTTGCTGGCATGGATGTGGTAGGGCGAAAATTTAAAAACAATGAATTTTATGTTCCAGAAGTTCTTATTGCAGCACGTGCCATGAAGACTGGTATGAAAATACTTAAACCATTATTTGCCGAATCAGGCGTGGAACCAGTGGCGAAATTAGCACTAGGAACAGTAAAGGGGGATTTACACGACATTGGAAAAAATTTAGTTGCTATGATGCTGGAGGGCGCAGGTTTTGAAATTATCGATCTTGGTGTAGATGTTGCACCTGAAAAATTTGCTGCTGTTATCAAAGAAAATAGTGCCCAGGTGGTTGGATTGAGTGCTCTATTGACAACCACCATGTTAAATATGAAAACAACGATTGAACAGCTTAAAAACGATGGCTTGAGAGATTCTGTAAAAGTTATTATTGGTGGAGCACCGGTCACCCAAAGCTATGCGGAGGAAATTGGAGCCGATGGTTACGCGGCTGATGCAGCATCTGCAGTTGCTGAAGTGAAAAGATTATTGAATTTGAATTAATGTTACGTATGAACAGTGCTTGGAAAATAGGAGAAAACGTGAATGGCAAAACTTGCAATTAATGGGGGTTCCCCAATTAAAACTAAACCATTTCCCAAATGGCCTGTATGGAATCAGCTCGAGATTAACAATTTAAGAGAAGTAATCGAGAGTGGAAAATGGGGATCTCTACAAGGCGATAAAGTGAGAAAATTTTCTGAAAAATTTACCATCTACCACCAGGCTAAATACGGCATTTGTGTAAACAGCGGCACCATCGCATTATCGATTGCCTTAAAGTCCGCCGGTATTGGAGCTGGTGATCAGGTGATTTTGCCTGCCTATACTTTTGTGGCTTCTGCATCGGCAATCCTTGATATAGGTGCAGTCCCTGTTTTTGTTGATATCGATCCCCAAACTTTCAATATTGATGTCAATAAAATCGAACAAGCAATTACCGAGAAAACAGCAGCCATAATGCCTGTACATTTTGGTGGCAGAGCAGTGGATATGGATAGTGTTGTTTCAATTGCTAAAAAACACAATTTGAAAGTGATAGAAGATGCAGCCCAGGCCTGGGGTTCAGAATGGAATAATAAAAAAGTCGGAGCTATTGGTGATGCTGGTGGATTTAGCTTTCAATCTTCCAAAAATATCACTTCGGCTGAAGGCGGAATTATTTTAACCAATGATGATGAAATCGCTAAATTCTGCCGTTCCTTTTCCAACTGTGGCAGAGTTGAAGGTGGTGTCTGGTACGAGCATTATTATCTGGGTGGCAATCATCGTATGACCGAATTCCAGGCAGCGGTACTATTAGCCCAGTTTGATCGTTATCCTGAATTAAAATTGAAAAGAGAAGGAAATGCACGCTTTTTAAATCAAAAGCTTTCTCAAATCGAAGGGATTGAAATATTATCAGATGATCCGAAAATAACCAGTAACTCTTATCATCTCTATATATTTCGATACAAAAAGGAGTATTTCAACAATGTTCTAAAATCAAAATTCATCGAAGCCTTACAAAAAGAAGGGGTGATTGTCAGTGCTGGATATTCTATCCCGCTCTATAATCAACCGCTGTTTAAAAACATGGCATTTGGACCGAGAGGTAAAAAAATCGATCTGGGTATTGACTATAATTCGTATCATTTACCTGAAACAGAAAAAGCCTGTTACGAAGAAGCGGTCTGGTTTCCGCAGTTCGTTTTATTGGGGGATGAAAATGATATGAAAGAAATCATCGATGCGGTAGTGAAAGTAAAAGAAAATATTGAGGAACTGACAGCTTGATTAAAACAAATTATTTTTTAGTATCGGAATTTCAAAGTTCTAAAATGATATTGGATTCTTGATTCCCAAACATCCAGCATCCAGTGTCCTTTTTTATACTCATTATGGGTTAAAATTTCAGTCATGCTGTCATTCCTGCGAATGCAGGAATCTCATTATTTACAAACAATTAGGAGATGCCTGTATACACAAGCATGACATGAAAAAACAACCCGTAACGAGTATATGAATCAATTTTCAAAGCTATGTTCTTAACAACTCTAAATTTTTTTTAGCTAATATCACAAAAATTTGGTCTGAAAATCAGCATCGCAGACACGTTAAACCGCTGGGTTTTACAATTAACAAATCGTGCAAACTATAAAATCAACTTAAAAAAACCTTGACAAATAACAGAAAAATTTGTATATTTGATCCCAATTTAGTTAGGTAAGAATTGGTTACCCGAAGTAAAAAGTTATTAATATCATTATTGTTATATTATTTTTCCGGTGTAGCTCAATTGGCAGAGTCCCGCCGAGGCGGGATTAACCACTAAGTTGTAATTAAATTTTCATATTAAATAAATCACAGATTCCGGTGTAGCTCAATTGGCAGAGCGGGTGGCTGTTAACCACTAGGTTGTAGGTTCGAGTCCTACCACCGGAGCTATCTAATATTTTGAAAATCGAATCATAAGTTAGATGTATTATACATACATCCTTAAAAGCTTATCTTCAAAACGATACGATTAAAACGACATAATGAAAATCAAGTAACTTCAACAAAGAATCGTGGTCCGTGGGAGTTAGTATATTTTGAAGAATATGAAACTCGCTCTAATGCAATGTATAGGGAACGATACTTAAAGTCTTTAAAAAGCAGAAAGACTATCGAAGAGCTATTTTTAACATAATTTAAATTTATAGAGTAAAGACAATTGGTAGAGTCCCGATAGGCGAGATTAACCATCCCGATGTATCGGGAGTTCGAGTCCTACCACCGGAGCTATCTAATATTTTGAAGATCGAATCATAAGTTAGATGTATTATTTATAAATCCTAACAAGTTTATTTAATAACAAATTAAATCGCAGGGTTCCTGGAAAAATCTGCAACAAGAAAATCGCAGAAGTAAAG
>SMTZ1_10018128_pt1 | contig 12291 bp, 5 predicted proteins | sample DeeMarSWOR136_30_FD_25667 | JGI IMG/M metagenome (IMG submission 25667) | reverse complement strand
GCTCGTGAACTGAAACTTAGGGTCCTTCCGAGCCCGTTCCGATATGAGGGCTAATTTTGCTGGCGTTATGTTATCCATTTCAGTGTATGGCATATGCCACCTCATCCCTCTACACTTTACCGCTAACCCCTTCGAGTGTCCCGGGCTCTTGGGACTCAATGGGCATTACCCCATTTACACCTCTACTATGGGTTAGTCCGAGTGCCATATCGCCATACTTCCTCCTTTGCCTCTTCGACTTGTTGGAAGCTTCACTATTGGGAACGATATGGCCTTCCCAAGTTCCGCTGTGAATCATCGAATGACCCGCCATGGACTCCGACCCCGGCACGTCGCTCGCACACTCGCCGTTTCGCGTGCAGCGCTTCTGGCTTCCAAATGGAGTAACCCTTGGCCCAATGCGATTAGTCATATTTCGGGGCTCAATACCTTCACTTGCGTTATGGCTGACCATTCACCTTTCCTTAAGCCTTGCATATCTCGTTACCTCGATATACATTAAGTTCCGTTCTGACCTGGTGGCTAACCTTTGACCAGGCTGGATTGTCCAGCTGACTCACAGCAGCTTAGCTTGGCGCTCACTCCATTTTGACACTACAAATATCAATTTTGCCTATATCGAGTCCTAAAAAAAACCAATTTTTTGCAGAAAATGAAATATTTCTCAGAAATTTTTTGCTTCTATCGGATTAAGTAAACGGAGGAAGTTTTCTCCTTCTTGTGCAGTTCAATAACGAAGCGATCTCACTCGGAATACTACCGATGAACCAATCGTATGCTCTCCCAGAATTTGAGCCTCCAGAGGTTATTGCGTCTTTTGTAAATTCGTAGCCAATTATTTCAACATCTGAAGGATAGATTTAATTGCCGAACATATGATCGAAGTTGAAATGTGTTTAATAGTGAAAACACCCCATTCAACTCACCAATATCAATTTGATCCCGGCTTTTTCCAATCTATCAAACACCGGATAACCTTCTACCTTCAGCATGGCTGGATGTTCCTTGTACCGGTTTAAACATCGATGGTCCACGGCCTTCGCAGCCTCCAGGAGACAGCGATCACAGGTGGATGGCTCGACTCCGCGACGCTTCTCACATTCATGAACGAAGTTACCGGAAGCTGCCTTGTCACGCGTGCTGCGCGGTGCCAATCCGGTACGCCCGGGCCGCGGTGTCGTGGAATAGGGCAGCCTTCTCGTCCGGTGAGAAGGCCTTGGCGATCTGTTTGAAGGAGTTCCAGAGCACGCGGTATGAGCAGGAGAGCTTCTCGACCGGAAAGTTGCTCTCGAACATGCAACGCTCCGGGCCGAAGGCCTCGATGCACTCGAGGTAGTACGGGGCGGTGGCCTCTGCCATCTCGAGCGAGGTCGGGGGGAGGTCCCGATCCTGCCAGCCGAAGCCCGAGAGCGGCATGGCCAGACCGCCGAGCTTCATAGACACGTTGAGGCAGGAGGCGAGCTCCTTCATCCCCCGCTTCCACTCGGCGAACGCCTCCTCGCGGCGGCCGGCGTAGGGGCCAAGACCGACCACCCCGCCGACGTGGTCACAGACGATCGTCAGCTCCGGGAAAGCTCGCGCCAGATCGGTGAGCTCCCCAAACTGGTTCATGTAGGCCCAGGAATCGTAACTCAGGCCGAGCTTATCGAGGCAGGCGATGCCTTTTCGGAACTCAGAATCCCCCAGCAGACCGGGCGGAGAGCTCATGTAGGATTGACCGACCGCGGGGCTCGGATGCCATGCGCAGGCGTGGCGGATTCCCCGGAACCGGGGGCTGGCTGCGAGGTGGGCCTCGAGCACCGGCGCGACACCCTCACCGAGTCGCAGGTCCGCGTGGCCGACGATGGCCGCCGCGACCGCCGTGGGGCACTTCGGATCGGCCAGGCTCTTGCGGGCGATGCCCTCCATGAACTCGGTCTCGCCCACAGGCTGAAGCTCGACCGGTCCGTCCTGGCGGTAACCCGCCTGGCACTCCACGAAAACCGTATCAACCAGATTGAGGCCCCGGGCGTCGTCCAGTAGATCGGCCATCAGGTATCGAAAAAAGCTGGGCCAATCCCCCATGTGGTGGTGGGGATCGCAGATGGGTAGCTCGGGCTCCAGCGGCTCCTCGACCACCTGTTTGAGCCAGGCCCGGTGCTCCTGAACGTTCTTTCCCTTGCTCCAGTTCCTGGGGGTCGGTCGCGTACTCTTCGGCTCGTCAGCCGTGGCGTTGGCTGCGCTGCTGGCCAATGCGCCGGCCGCGGCGCCCAGCCCCACCTTGAGGAACGTGCGCCGATCCACTCTGCAGACTGATAGGAATTTTGATTCTTCAACCATGAAATTTCCCCCTATCCGATATTTCTCATATTAAGTGCTTGGCTACGCAACCAAGCCTTTAGATTCTACAATAATATCAAAATCTTCCCCGAATTAAAATAATCCAAGTTATTGTTTAGGATATTTTTTGCTAAATCCAAAAAACTTGAATCTCCTATCTTTCGATTGATGAGTGTCAGGGTACACGAAAGTCATCCTTCCCAGGAGCTGTAAAATGTCATATTGCTTCCAAAAGTCACCTCTTTCAGAAGCTTAAAAACAATCTAATTTCCAGGGGTGAGTAGACCGAGGGAATTTCGCCCTCGGCCCCTCCGAGAACCGGACTTGAATCTCTCAATTCATCCGGCTCCAAAAAAGTCATCAAGTCGGGCATGGATTCCAACTGCCTAGTTTTAAGCCCAATTCCAGAGAAATAAGCCAATCAACATCCTACAGTCGCATCACGCCGATTCACTCTATGCTGTTTAAAGTTTGGGGTGTTTGAGGTGCCATTCTGTCGCGCTTTCGTAGGCATGGCCTACCCGACAAAGTATGGCTTCCTGCAAATGGTGGCCAACGAACTGCACGCTCAACGGAATGCTATCTTTTGAAAAACCCGATGGTAGGCTAATAGTTGGGCTCCCACTGAAGTCGAAGGGCGCTGTGAAATGAATAGGGCTGAGACGGTCGTCATCAGGCATGTTCATCGGGCCGTATAGTTCTTCCCGTGTGATCAGCTCCGGTGGTGTGGGCATCGTGGGGCAGATTATGATGTCGACCTCTTCCAGAACACCCTTGAGCGCGCCATTGAAGGCCGCGCGCGCATTGTTCGCTCTGGCATAGTCGGCACCGCTAACTGACGCGCCGAGATCCAAAAAGTCTCGAAACCACGGGCCGTACTCGTCGGCGCGGTCTGGATAGTACGGTTCATGGGCCGCAACGGCTTCCGCTGCGCACAAGGTCATCCATGACACTGGTATGACATCGACTTTAGGCATCTTCACTGCGACTACACGGGCACCTAAACTCTTTAGGACAGTAACTGATTCCAGCACCCCTGCGCTCACTTCGGGATCGACACCTTTGGTAACGAAACTCTTATCTAGCCCGACTCGAAGTCCTCTTATGCCTGCGTCAATCCCATCCACCATAGGCGGCACCGGGTCGCGCAACGATGTGGGATCGTTAGCGTCGTACCCCGCTATAGCCTCTAACATGATGGCTGCGTCGGTGACACGACGTGTGAGCGGCCCAATATGATCCAAAGATTCGGCCAGGGCTAAAACTCCGTAACGGCTTACACGGCCCCATGTCGGTTTGAGCCCCACTATGCCACAAGATGCCGCAGGAAACCGGATGGAGCCTCCTGTATCCGAGCCCAATGAAGCAAAACACAGTCCGGCTGCCGTAGCCACGCCCGAGCCGCTGGAAGAGACACCCGTCCAATGGTCTTCGGCCCAAGGATTTACGGGCGCGTCGAACTCGGGGTGATATCCGCCCATGGCACCCTCAGTAAGGTTCAGCTTTCCGAGCAGAACCGCCCCAGCTGCTTCGAGCTTCGACACTACTGTTGCGTCATGATCCGGAATAAAATCGGCCAGTACCTTCAGGCCACCCATTGTCGGTACACCCTTTGTATAACACAGATCTTTGACTGCAATTGGAACACCATGCAAAGGTCCCCGATAGCTTCCGGACTGAATCTCTCTCTCGGCGGCACGTGCGGCGGCCAGCGCATGGCACGCCATCACAGTAGCGTAGCTGTGCAGTCGGACATCGATGGTATCGATCCGATCCAGAATCATCTGCGTGAGCTCGACCGATGAGATTTCTCTCGATTTAATCAGCCGGGCCACTTCAGTAAGACTGGCGTAATGCAGCGATCTGTGATCAGCTTTACCGGCTGGTGATGTTGTTAATTGAGGTGAACAAGCGTTGTGAAGCGACGCCACGATGCCACCAGCGAGTAATACTAGGAAATCTCGTCGAGATACTCGTCCACGACTATCAGGTTCTTGAGAAGTATTCATATGATCTCCTTGGATTTCTTTCAGTTCACGTTGCTCTTTTACAACACTTTCGCCTCTCAGTAACAAGTGACAGGATGCTCCGGTTGACGCCTAGTGGTCTGTGCATAAGCTGTAGGGCATAGTCCGATCTGGCTTCATGCGCCGGCCAGCGGATTTCATACTGTTCTATTGCGTCTTGTTCCTTTCAAGCAATTCCAAAGCCCGTATTTCCAGAAGTGAGACCTCACTCTGGAAATTTCATCTGCTGGACAAGGTCGTCGAATCGTGGATCGGATCGTAGCGAGTCCCAGGCGGGCCATATCTTAAGCAAAAGCATATCAAAGTTTCGTTCTTGTTGGGTCTTTTGCAGCCACCGAAATGCTTCATCCGTATCACCGAGGCTCGCGTAGAGTTCGGCGAAGCATGTTGGCAATATATATTCACTCTTGGCTCTTTCCTTTAATTCTTGAAGTAGTTTCTTGGCTTCGTCTTTCCTGTCTGAGGAAGCGTAAGCCCTTCCAAGTATACCAACCAAACGTGGTGTGCGCCCGGCTAGATTCATGGCTTTCTCAACAGATGTAACTGCCTTCGCGTACATGGACATGGATATATAATCTATTGCTAGATCGTCGATTGCTTCCACAAAACCTGGGGCTAATTCCAACGTTTTTTCGCGTTGTTCTATGGCTCGTTCAACCTGTCCGGAATACGAGTACATATCCGCAAGATGATTGTTGAGCACCGGTGCAAATGGATCAAGTTTCAAGGCTGTTTGTATCGTGTCAATAGCCTCATCGAAACGCCCAGCCATGACCAGATACCATGCAAGACCTTGGTATCCGCGGCTGTAGTTTGGATTGAGCTCGATGGCTCGCTCGAAACTCAGCTTTGCCTTATGCCAGTCCCAGTCATAAAAGAGAGATATCCACCCAACAGCAGCGTGAGCTACAACGCATGTCTCATCCAACCTAATCGCCGTATTTACAGCCGTCTTAGCTCTGGCGAAGCTCTCATTCGGTTCAGCGTATCCATAAACTGAAGGAACCCAATAGGCCATCGAAAGCCTTGCATAAGCCTCAGCGTAATTAGGTTCTATCTCGATAGCCTGCTTAAAGTAGTCAGTGGCCTTTTTCAAACTCTCTTCAGTAAGCTTGTCAAAGAAGAACTTGCCCTTGAGAAAGGCCTCATAGGCGTCGGGATTGACCGCTTCCGTTTGTGTGATTCGTACCTCTTCCTCAGTTGTGAGCACCGCCTCGATTTCCTGTGCGATGGCCATGGTCACCTGACTTTGTAGCGCGAGGATATTGCTGAACGTACCCTGGAAAAAATCACCCCATATCCGTTCGTCTGTTCTACCGTCAATCAGTCTCGCTGTAATCTGAACATCATTGCCCGCACGAATAACAGAACCTTCGATTAGTCCATCGACTCCAAGGTCCTGTGCGATTTCACGCATTGGTTTGGAGACGTTCTTGTACTGCATGGCTGAAGTCCGCGAGATGACAGTCAGTGCCTTGATCTTTCCAAGCTGGGTAATCAACGCGTCTGTCATACCGTCAACGAACCATTCCTCGCCAGCCTCACTCGAAATGCTCGTGAACGGCAACACAGCAATCTTCTCGATGGGTGCCTGGACAGATTTTGCCAATTTCTCTGAAGTCCCGGTTTCAGGTGTCTCTGGGAAATTCATCCGCCGCAAGAGCTCTTTGAAGTGGGGATCGTCGTGCAGAGTGTCGAAGAAAAACTCTGCTTTGAGCAGGCACATCCATCCTGAGCGCGTTTGGTATCCTTTATCCAAACATGTAAATGCCTTTACCTTGTCGTCAATGCCTATGTATACGAAGGATCGCGTGACAGGCGAGACATATCTCCCTTTTGCGGCTAACTCGTCCAACGCCTCAAGCTGTTTTAGCGCCTCATCTTTCCGTCCAAGGCGGCCATAGAGGAATCCGAGAAACCCCAACTCATCGCTCACATCCCCCTCCATGAGATTTATCTGGGTTTGAATTAGAGCTAACGCTTCCTCATAGCTGCCCTGGCCTGCATACAAATTGCCAAGGCACCAGTACCACAACGGATTGACTTGGTCAGGATCTGAATCAATTTCATTCTTGGCAAGTTGTATGGCTTCGTTCTTTTGCCCCGCATAGTACAGAGCTAAAGCCCTGAAAAACTTAACAAAAAAAGAGTGCGGATCGAGTTCCAATGCTCGTTCAATCTGTGATAGTGCTTCATCATATCGTTCCATAGCGTGTAAGAAGCCAGAATACTCTACATGAGCATTCACGCTGTTCGGATTGATTTCGAGGGCCCGCTTGAATTCCCTTTCGGCACCGGGCCAGTCCCATTCGTAATATTTTTTCACTATGCCCAGCGAGGTGTGCGCCTCTGCTAATCCTTCATCTATCGCAAGTGCCTTTTCTACCGCGGAACGCGCATTGGGCCAGGTGTCTTCCGGGGGAAGGATACTAAAACCACCCAGAACTGCGTATGCATCGGCCAACGCAGCATAAGCAAGGCCGTAGGTTGAGTCTATTTCAAGCGCCTGCTCGAAGTATTTTATAGCCTTCTTTAGATTCTGTTCCAGCCCACTACTATAGTAATGCCGACCCAGCAGGTATGCCTCATAGGCCTCGGGATTGACCACTTCTGTGCGTGTGATTCTCCTTTTTTCTTCAGGTGTGAGTGCAATCTCAATCTCCCGTGCAATGGCGAGTGTCACCTGGCTTTGCAGTGAAAGGATGTTGTTAAGGATTCCTGTGTAGTTTTCCGACCAGAGATGGGCATCGGTCTTTCCATCGACGAGATGTACTGTTATACGTACATCATTGCCTGCCTTCAGGACCGAACCTCTAATAATGGCATCCACGCCAAGTTCTCGAGCAATCTCCCTTGTTTGCTTTGCAGTTCCTTTGTATCGCTTGGCCGAATACTGACCTTTGACCATCAGAGCACTAATCTTGCCGAGTTCGGCACTAAGTTCGTCCGTCATTCCATCAACGAAGTATTCCTGCTCCAGGTCACCGGAAAGATTCTCAAACGGCAGCACTACAATCGCCCTGATGGGTTTAATAGCAACCCCTGAAATGGTTTTCCTTGACTGTTTTTCAAAAGGTCCTCCCAATTTTAGTGCTATGATTAATCCAAGAAATATTACTGTGGTCACGGCCACACCAGTTACAAACCAGGGCAATGCACGCCTTGACCAAGCTACAGGTAGAGTACGGTATACTTTTATAGATTCCGCTGGAATTGTTGAATGTCGTAATTCGGTAGTTGTGTCTTCAATTGTTATGGCAATATCACCGACATCGCGCAGACGACGGCGTGGCTCCTTCTCCAAACAGCGACGTAATAGAGCCACGATATTAGCCGGCGTGCCTTCTGGCAGTGTCCCCCATCTGGGTTCAGTTTGCAGGATATTTGCCAGCGTATCGGAAATCGTCTCTCCTTTGAAAGGGACTGTCTGTCAGCATCTCATACAACACGCACCCGAACGACCAAATATCGCTTCGCTTGTCAGTCGGCTTACCACGGGCTTGTTCTGGGCTCATATAGGCCGGTGTACCTATTGCCCGACCGGGCTCGGTGATAGTGGTCTTCTGGTCGGTCGTTTCACCGCCAACTACTTTAGCTAAGCCGAAGTCTAGGACTTTGACCTTACCTTCCGGCGTAATCTTTATGTTGCCGGGTTTGAGGTCTCTGTGAATAACATCATGCTCGTGTGCTGCGGCCACCGCTTCGGCTATCTGCAGCGCTATTGTTAACGCCTCTTCCAGTTTGAGTGGCTTCTTTGCTATTCGCTCAGCTAACGTCTGACCCGGAACATATTCGAGGACAAGATAAATGAGACCCTCAGCTTCTTCGAACTCGTCGTATATAGTGGCTATATTCGGATGATTCAACGATGCTAAAACTCGTGCCTCGCGAGTAAAACGAGACAGGGTCTTGGGATTATCCTTAACCTCGGGCGGCAGGCTCTTGATAGCTACTGAGCGGTCAAGCTTGGTATCGTGGGCCAGGTAAACCACCCCTGCACCGCCCCGGCCAAGCTCCTGCTCAATACGAAACGGCCCAATCTGCCTGCCAGGCCCTAATACTGAGCCGTCAAAAGACCGCGTCGGACCAGCCCCTTTACCCGTTGGCCGTTTGTTATTTTCTTTTTCAGGCTCACTCATCGAAAAACCTTCTCAGCAATACAAATTCTCAAACACTTTTAGAATAATCGGAACTCAATTCGCCCGAATTGCCTTTTTGGTCATTTATCTAATCTCATTTTCTTCAGAATCTCAATAAAACTCGGTTCTGAGCGTACGGAATCATAAACGGGTCTTATTTTGAGAAAAGTCAGAAAAGGATCGCGTCCTTTATATGCCTCTTTGAGCCAGTCGAAGCCCTTATCATTTTCACCCAGGGCAAAATGCAAATCTGCAAAAAAGATCGGATAAATATACTCTTGCTTTGATCTTTCCAACAAACTATTTAGCAATTGCTCCGCCTCTTCTCTCTTACCCATACGCGCGTAGGTAATTCCTCTCAAGTATTCAATCCATGGTTGCCAACCCTTAAGCAAGTCCTCAGCCTTTTGAATTTCTGCCAGAGCTTCTTCAAACATTTGCTTTTGCAAATAAGCCTTCGCGAGACTCCAGTGCGCCCTCCAGAATCCCTTGTGCATTGCAAGCACATTTTGGAATGCATCTATCGCTCGATCGTACTGGTGCATAGAATGATAAATCTCTCCTAAATCCGTATTTATCATGTTTGAAACGGGATCGAGCTTCTGGGCTTGTTTTATCTCAACTATAGCTTCATCGTACCTTCCCATACTATGTAAAAAGGTCGAATACCAGTGGTGAGCTGTCGCATAGTTTGGATTCAGATCAATCGCCCGCTTGAATTCACTCTCGGCATTCTCCCAATCCCATTCATAAACCGTCGAAATATATGCCAGTGAGGTATGTGCCTCAGCGAGAGTGTTATCGATACTCAGGGCTTTCTGGGCCTCCCTCTTCGCTTTCTGGAAAGCCTCATTAGGTTCCAAATGAGCATGAAATCCAAGTATGATGTAGCAATCTGCTAGTCCGGCGTGAGCAAGGGCATAAGATGAATCCTGTTGAATCGCCTGCTCGAAGTAGTGTATTGCCATCTTAGATCCGTCTTCCGTTCGTTTGTCTAAGAAGAACTGGCCCTTGAGAAAGGCCTCATAGGCATCGGGATTGATGGGCTTTGTACCCGCGAAGTGCAATTCTTCCTCTGGAGTGAGAGCAACTTCAATTTTCTTTGCAATTGCCAGGGTCACTTGGCTTTGCAGGGCTAAAATGTCGTCGAACGTGCCCTGAAAGATATCGGCCCAAATCTGTTCATCCCTCCTCCCGTCAATCAACTCCGCCGTAATCTGTACTTTGTCGCCCACACGAATAACGGTACCTTCAATAAGCCCATCTACCCCCAGTTCCCGTGCAATCTCGCGCACCGACTTGGAGGTGCCCTTAAGCTCCATAGCAGATCTACTCGAAATAACGGTGAGCGCCTTGATTTTTCCGAGTTGGGTGGTCAATGTGACTGTCATGCCATCTTCGAACCATTCCTCACCGGCCTCACTGGAAATGCTTGTGAACGGTAGCACCGCAATCTTCTCAATCGGTGCCTGAGGCGTTTCTGTCGGTCGTGCCGCCGCCCCCGCGTCCGGTGTCTCCGGGAAATTCATCCGCGCCAGCAAATCGTCAAACTTTGGATCCGACCGTAGTGGATTCCAATACCAATCATGTCTGAGGAAAAGTATACCATAGTTCCGTTCTTCGTGGGCTTTTTTGAGCCACTTAATTGCTTCATTCGTATTTCCGAGGCTCGCATAGACCTCAGCGAAGTATATTGGCAAAATATATTCATTTGTGACTCTTTTGTGTAATTCTTGCAGTAGTGTCTGGGCCTCTTCTTTCATGCCTGACAATGCATAAGCTCCAGCAAGACTCGTTACTAAACGCGGTGTGCGCCCTGCGAGATTCATGGCCCTCTCGATCTCGGCGACTGCCTCCGAATTCCGGGACATGGCCGCGTAGCTATCTGCCAGACCTATAATCGACGGCAGGTAATTTTGGTCGAGTTCAAGTGTATTCTTATACTGTGTTACCGCTCGTTCAAACTGCTTGGATAGCCCATAGATACTTCCAAGCGCATCATTGTACATGAGCGAAAGTGGGTCTAACTTCAGAGCTGTTTGTATCGCGTCAACAGCCTCATCAAGACGGCCCGCCACTACCGAATACCAGGCAAAACTTTGGTAAACGAGGGGATCGTTGGGATTGAGTTGGCGGGCCAGATTAAATTCCCGTTCAGCCTTAACCCATTCCCAGTCGTAGACCAAGGCTATCCATCCGGCTGCGTAATGAGCCATGCTGAGAGAATCATCCAATCCAATCGCTTTATCTACTGCCCACTTGGCTTTGCGAAAGCTTTCATGTGGTGTAGCGTATCCGTAAGTTGAAGGAATCCAGTAAGCGGGTGCAAGTCGTGCATAGGCTTCAGCATAGTTTGGATCAATTTCAATGGCCTTCTCAAGGTATTCCACTGCTGATTTGAAACCTGCTTCCGTAAACTTCAAGAAGAAGAATCTGCCTTTGAGAAAGGCTTCATATGCTTCGGGATTGACCGCTTCCGTGCACGTGATGCGCACTTCTTCTTCAGGTGTGAGTGCAACCTCAATCTCCCGTGCAATGGCCAGTGTTACCTGGCTTTGCATCGCCAGTATGTTGGTGAGGGTTCCCGTGTAGTTATCCGACCACAAATGGGCATCTGTCCTCCCATCGACGAGCTGCGCCGTGATGCGCACATCATTCCCCGCCTTCAGGACCGACCCTTCAATCACGGCATCGACACCGAGTTCTTTTGCGATTTCTGGTATCGATTTTTCGGTGTTTTTGTATCGCATAGCTGAAGTGCGGGAGATAATTGTGAGGGCTTTGATTTTGCCGAGTTCGGCACTTAGGGCGTCTGTCATGCCATCCACGAAATATTCCTGCTCCGGATCACCGGAAAGATTCTCGAAAGGTAGCACTACAATCGCATTGATGGGTTTCGCAACAGTCGGTAAAATCACTTTTGCCGGCTGCTTTTCGGGAGATTTCACGAATTTTAGCGCTATGATTAATCCGAGAAATACTACTGTGGCCACAGCCACACCAGTTATGAACCAGGGCAATGCCCGCCTCGACCACTTTGCAGGTTGAGCACTGTCTGCTTTTACGGATTTTCTTGGCAAAGTTGAACGCCGTAACTCAATCGTTGTGTCTTCGATTTCGATAGTCGCATCTCCAATATGCTGAAGTCGTCGGCGCGGATCTTTCTTGAGGCAGTGACGCAATAAAGACCGGATATTGGTTGGTATATTTTCCGGTAGTGTTTCCCACCGGGGCTCTGTTTGCAGGATATTTGCTAACGTATCGGAAATCGTCTCGCCTTTAAAAGGGACCGTAGTAGTCAACATCTCATAGAGTATACAGCCGAACGCCCAGATATCGCTACGCTTGTCAGTGGACTTTCCACGTGCCTGCTCAGGGCTCATATAAGCCGGTGTGCCAATTACACGGCCGGGCTCAGTAATAGTAGTTTTCTGGTCCGTCGCTTCGCCACCAACTACCTTAGCTAGACCGAAGTCAAGGACCTTGACCTTACCTTCCTCTGTAATCTTTATGTTGCCGGGCTTGAGGTCTCTATGGATAACATCATGCTCATGTGCTGCGGCCACCGCCTCCGCTATCTGTAGGGCTATTGTTAATGCCTCTTCGAGCTTGAGCGGCTTCTTTGCTATTCTCTCAGCCAATGTTTGCCCGGGAACGTATTCGAGGACAAGATAGATCTGACCTTCCACTTCCTCGAGTTTTTCGAATATAGTGGCGATATTCGGATGATTCAAAGATGCCAGAACTCTTGCTTCACGAGTGAAACGAGACAGGGCCTTGGGATTGTCCTTTACTTCGGGCGGCAG
>SMTZ1_10006196_pt1 | contig 12292 bp, 9 predicted proteins | sample DeeMarSWOR136_30_FD_25667 | JGI IMG/M metagenome (IMG submission 25667) | reverse complement strand
TAGACCTGTCCCGTTTTCAGGCTTGTCCACTGTCGAGTATGATACTTGGGGACATGGGGGCGGAGGTAATAAGAATTGAGTCACCGGAGGGAGCTCCCGACAGGACATGGGGGCAGCTCGGGCCTGACGGGGAGACCCTTTTGTATAAAATTGTCAATCGGAATAAAAAGGGGATTACATTGAATTTAGATATACCAGAGGGGAGGGAGATTTTTCATGGATTGGTGAAAAATTCAGATGTCGTTCTTCATAATTTCATTAGTTATGAGCGTCTTAAAGAAGTCAATCCTTCAATCATCGTGGCTGCGCTAACTGGATATGGTCAGTCTGGGCCGGAGGCAGAAAATCCTTGTTTTGATGGGGTTGCTCAGGCGAGATCAGGGAGTATGGTAATGAATGGGTTTCCTGGCGATCCCCCTCTGAAGACAGGGATTCCATATATAGATGTTATGGGAGGATTGTGGACTGCTATAGGAGTTATCATGGCTATTTATCACAGAGAAAAGACAAATGTGGGGCAGGCTATCGATGTTTCCCTATTTGATGTGGCATTTTTTGCAACGCAAAGCGTAGGGACTCTTTTGCTTTATGCCATTTCAGGAGAGATCCGCAGACAAATTGGAAACCTGGGTTTCCATTCATACAATGGTTGCTTTAAAACCAAGGATCAGTGGGTTCAAATCACTACGGCCACGAATAGTATCTGGAGGAGATTTGTAAAGGCAATTGGCAAGGAAGACCTGATCCATCATCCAAAAATGAAGAATGATATGGATCGATTTTATCATGCCAGTCTTATAGATCCGATAGTCAACAAGTGGATGGAGCAAAGAACTGCTGATGAGGTGGTCAGCATTCTAAAAAAAGCTCGCATTCCCTGCAGTATTCTGAAGACGGTAGACCAATTGCTTTCTGATCCTCAGGTAGAGGCCCGTGAAATGATAAAGTTGATGAATTATCCTGAAATGGGGGAGATCCCTGTCCCCGGTGTACCAGTAAAACTTTCGGTAACCCCTGGGAGCATTAACATACCTTCGCCCAAACTGGGTGAACACAATAAGGAGGTATACTGTGGGCTTTTGGGTTTCAGCTCGCAAAAGATTTCCAGGTTAAAACGGGAAGGCGTCATTTAAATTCAACTTCAAGTTTAAAGAGAAGAGGCTAACCAAATCTATTATATTTGATGTCAATATAAGGAGGGATGAAATGAAAGAGCTGAGAACTACCGAGAAATTGATACTAACCGTAGCAACCACTGGAGCCTTTCAGGGGAAGGAGGCGAATCCAAATCTTCCAACACTACCTGAGGAGATTGCGAAAGCTGCCTACGATTCGTGGAATGAAGGGGCAGCGATCGTTCATATCCATGCCAGAGAAAAGGAGACCGGCAGGCCAACGAGTGATCCGGAGATATTGCGCGAGATCGACCAACGAATCAGGGAAAGGAACTGCGATATAATCATCCAGCACAGCACGGCGTCGGATTATATACCACGCTTAGGGGCAGATAAGAGGATTAAAGCTATTGAGATGAACCCTGAGATGGCCTCCTTAGACATCACCATCCCTCGAATGCTAACCTTTGGAGGCAAAGAGGATATCTATATTACCACTCTTCCTGAGATTGAGTATGGTGCAAAGGTAATGTTAGAAAGAGGAATAAAGCCTGAGCTTGAAGTCTTTAATCCTGTCTTGATGGAGGATGTGTATGATCTCATTGATAAGGGCCTTCTGAAAAAACCTTATTGGATCAGTTTTGTCATGGGGATGCGTCGAATTAATCGGGCCTATATGCCCTATTCGCCGAAACTATTAATGCAGTTGATTGATGCTTTACCTGCTGATTCTCTATTTACGGTGATGGGTGTTGGGACGGATGAGCTGCCCGCAACAACTCAATCAATTCTTTTAGGGGGGCACCTCCGTGTTGGTTTTGAGGACAACATTTATTATAAAAGAGGACAGTTAGCCGAAAGTAATGCCCAATTAGTAGCCAGGGCCGCTCGCGTCGGCAGGGAGCTTGGCTGCGAGATCGCTACACCAGCTGAGGCGAGGCAAATGTTAGGCATTCCTCCAGTACAATAGTCATCCGAAGTCAAGATTTGAGGGAGATGATAAATCAACTTAAGAATTTGGAAAGGAGATCATAAAATGAAAATAGATATATTTCCCCATATCATACCCAAAAAATATAAAGAAGCTCTTTATAGAATAGCCCCTTCTGGCTTTTATATTCAGGATGTCATAGAAACGCTTCCCACTTTATTTGACTTGGAACATAGATTTAGAGTCATGGACAAATTTGAAGGCTTATTGCATGTATTGACCTTGAGTTCACCACCCCCTGAAGGAGTAGCAGATCCAGAAAAGGCAGCAGACCTAGCAAAATTGGGCAATGATGAGATGGCTGAATTAATCCTGAAGTACCCCGACCGGTTTGTAGCAGGCGTCGCCTGTTTACCAATGAATAATATGGACGCTGCCTTGAAAGAAGTAGATCGGGCAATGAAAGATTTGAGGTTCAGGGGTGTACAAATCAATACACCCATCAATGATAAGCCATTAGACTCACCGGAATTTATTCCGCTTTATGAAAAGATGTCCCACTATAACTTACCCATATGGATTCATCCGGAGAGGCCCGCTGACTTTTCAGATTACAGGACTGAGAAAAGGTCGAAATACATGATATTTCATATTTTTGGTTGGCCCTATGAGACAGCTGCGGCGGTGACACGTTTGGTATTTAGTGGAGTATTAGAAAAATACCCTAACCTAAAATTTATCACGCACCATTGTGGGGGTATGATTCCATACTTAGAGCAAAGAATCATTGGCGCTTATGACCATGCGGAGATGCTGAGAAAAGCTAAATACAAGCAAGGGCTTAGTCAATCACCTATCGAGTATTTTAAGAAGTTCTATTATGATACATCCATCTATGGAAATACCTCTGGACTAATGTGTGCCCATGCTTTTTGTGGAACCGAACATTTATTATTTGGGACCGATTTTCCCTATGATAGTCAATTCGGTGAGAGATATACAAGGCAGACCATACAGTCGATAGAGCAGATGGACATCAATGATTTGGAAAAAAAGATGATTTTTGAAGATAATGCAAGGAGGCTTTTGCGCCTTCCAATATGAAGACGACTATCATCTATTTCAGAGATGAAATCAAGAAAGGGATGCAAAATAGGAGGGGGGTATTATAATGGCTCAGGGTCCAGTCTTGGGGCTGACATGGTAAGAATTGGTATGGAAGACACGGTCTATATGTACCCCCACAGAGATGACTATATAAGAAGTTGTGGTAAGATTGTAGAGACGGTGGCAGGGATCGCCAAATATCTCGGTAGAAAAATCGCTTCACCCAGTGAAGCGGGGAAAATACTTCGATTGCCAAACATTCACGGCAAAAACTAATACAAACACACTTGAAACTTTGACCGGAGCGTGCCCCGCAAGCCCCGCCCTGTGGGCGGGGTCAAGGAGCATAATAGCATCGTAAATATCCTGTGGTTGAATGAATAACCAATGGGTCTAAAATTGGCAGGTGAGAGGACAAGATGAAGTACATTATTGGCGTGGATACAGGGGGGACATTTACAGATGTGACGGTCATGACGCCTCAGGGTGAGCTATTCATGGATAAGGCTCCAACCACACCCCGTGATTTTTCAAGGGGGATTATGGATTCGTTGGCGGAAGTCAGTCAATTAATGAAGATATCCAGAAAAGAGCTTCTGGAAAATACACTGATGTTTAAGCATGGAAGCACAATTTCAACGAACGCCTTGATCACGAGGGAGGGTTCTAAGGTTGGATTGATTACAACGAAGGGATTTGAAGATGCCACTCTCATCATGAGGGCAATCGGGAGAGTGGCAGGTCTCGATGAAGAAGGGATCAAACATCAGGCAACAGCTGTTAAACCTGAACCTGTTGTCCCTAAGGAGTTAATCAAAGGGATTACAGAAAGAATAGATTTTCGGGGAAAGGTGGTCATTCCAATTAACGTTGAAGAATTGGAGAAAGCAGTTCGAAGTTTAGTCGAAGAGCACCATGTTGAGTCAATCGCGGTCAATTTCTTGTTCGGATTTGTCAACCCGATACATGAAAAAAGAGTGAAAGAATTGGTGCAACAATTGTATGGTAAAGAGTTTTATCTTTCTCTGGGTCACGAGCTGATGCCGGTTATTAGAGAATATGCAAGAAGTAATACCGTGATCATTGATGCCTTCTTGGCAAAAACAGTCCGAGCTTACATTTCTTCATTATCTGAAAAATTGGGAAAAGATGGATATCGATATCCTCTCCTCATCATGCAATCGAATGGGGGAATTGTTCATGAGGATGAGATGGCGCCCATCGGTAACTTGAGTTCTGGGCCTTCTGGGGGAGTCATCGCAAGCAAATACATTGCAGATATGCTTGGCCACACGAATGTGATCAGCACTGATATGGGAGGGACGAGTTTTGACGTTGGGCTGATTGTCGATGGGTTTTGGCGATACTCAAGGGAGCCCATTGTGGAACGATTCCATATTACGTGGCCGATGATTGATGTGGAATCCATTGGAGCAGGTGGTGGAACAATCTCCGTGGTTGATCCGACGACAAACCGGCTGATGGTAGGTCCAAAAAGTGCTGCAGCTGACCCGGGCCCTATTTGCTATGATACAGGAGGTGATAAGGTAACCGTTACCGATGCGGATTTAATCTTAGGATATTTAAACCCGGACTACTTCCTGGGAGGAAGGGTCAAGCTGAAAAAGGATAAGGCAGAAAGGGCCCTACGAGAAAAGATTGCTAGCCCTCTTGGGATGTCTGTGGTGGAGGCTGCAGCGGGTGTTTATGACATTATCAATTCCCATATGAGCGACTTGATACGGAAGCAGGTTGTCCGGACAGGACATATTCCCGAAGAATTCTATATCTATTCCTTCGGTGGCGCAGGTCCAGTCCATGCAGCAGCGTATGCTTCGGATTTGGGAATTAGCAAGGTCTATGTCTTTCCGACCTCTTCCGTATTCTCTGCTTTCGGGATCACGGTTGCAGATATTGTTCATACGTTTGCCACAACCTACCGATACCGAATGCCCGTTGATCCAAAAGTATTGAATGGGAGATTGGAAGAGATAGAGGCCCATTTGTTTAAAATCATGGAAAGGGAAGGTTTTCAAAAGAAAGATGTCGAATTCCGGAGAACCTTTTTTATGCGTTACCGGCGTCAATTGAACGAACTGACTATTCCTGTTCCCGTAAAAAGATATGGTGAAAATGACGTTCTGAAAATCATGGAGACATTTGATCAAAAATATGAAGAGGTTTATGGGGAAGGGTCGGCTTATCGGGAAGCAGGGATTGAACTGATTTCTTTTACCATCGATGCCATCGGGAAGACCTCAAAGCCGACCTTGCGGGTCTATGAAGAGGGGGGTGCTTCCCCGAAGAAGGCCCTGAAGGGGTTGAGGGAAGTATTTTTTACGAAGCCTGACAAAGATTTTTATGAAACAAAGATCTATGATTATGATCAATTGAAGCCGGGAAATGTGATCGAGGGACCCTCTGTGATTGAGACAAGGATTACCACCATCGTCATACCGCCGAAGAAGGTTGCGAAGATTGATAAGTATCTGAATGTTGAAATCTCAATTTAGATTTGGGAGGACGAAGCATGGTGAAAGAATTAGATCCGATCCAGTATGAGATATTTCGGCACCGTCTATTCAACATCCTTGAGGAGGGAAGGATTGCTGTAGGCATGGTCTCTGGGTCCCCAGTAGTAGTAGAAGGTGGGGAGACCATGTGCTCCTTTTACGATCCTAAGGGAGTTCCTATCCTGACTGCAGCAGGAGTACTGCTTCACTGTTTGGGAGCCATGGGTTTCGTTCTCAAAGCCATCGAGTGGTACGAAGAGGATCCTGGGATCTTCGAAGGAGATCAATTTATATTTAACGATCCTTATATCGGAGGCCTCCATCTGCCTGACCAAATTGTCATCAAACCCATCTTCTTTGAAGGGGTTCGAATAGGTTGGACTGGTACTTTTATGCACACTGCCGAAACGGGAGGAATTGAACCGGGTGGAATGCCTGCCAAGGCAACAGAGATTTTTCACGAAGGAGTCAGGATTTTAGGATTGAAGATTATTGAAAGGGGGAAATTTAGGCCTGAAGTTTTTAAGACCATTGTAGAGCAAACTAGAGATCCCCATTTGGTAGGTTTGGATATTAAGGCGCGAATCGCGGCCAACAATGTCTGTTCAAAGAGTTATCTCAATCTCGTCCAAAAATATGGTTTAGAATTTGTTCGGGAGGCGAGCAAAAAGATTATCGAGGATTCGGAAAAAATAACACGAACAAAACTTGCCAGTTTACCTGACGGGGTTTGGCGCTCCAGAGAGTATGGTGACCATAGCGGCACGGTGGAGAGACCCTTTAAGGTTGTTTGTGCGATGACAAAAAAAGGAGATGCAATTACATTCGACTTTACTGGAACGAGTGCGCAAAATGAGGGATCAAACAATACAACGATTTCAGGGGCGTGGGCGAGCCTTTTTAACGCCATAGCAAGCCAGCTCTTTTGGGATGTTTCTTGGAATGGTGGAATGATGGCCCCTGTTAAACTTGTTGCTCCCGAAGGGAGTGTTATCAATTGTCGTTTTCCTGCTGCGGTATCCGTATCAGCCGTAGCGAGCGTTGCTATGATCATTCAAACAGCCTGTGAATGTATCCACAAAATGCTTTATGCGGTTGAAAAATATCGCGAGGATGTGACATCGGGATGGCAAGGTAGTCATGGGTGTCCCTACTTTGGGGGAATAAACCAATATAGCTCTCCTTGCGCAGGGGTGATCCTTGACACCTTTGCTGGCGGGACTGGTGGAACCCCCTTCAGAGACGGGGTTGATACCGGGGCCAATATGTTAAATCCAACTTCACGGATCTCGGATGTAGAAATCATCGAGCTTGGAGGGCCAGTTATGTATTTAGCCCGCCGCAATGTCCCTGATTCTGGAGGATTTGGTAAAAGTCGGGGGGGAATGGGTGGAGAGGCAATATACATGGTCTACGGAACCGATCAGCTTGTATTTGGCACGATGGGGTTGGGGAAGAAAACGCCAGGGGGGCACGGCATCTTTGGAGGCTACCCTCCCGATCTCCAACAGAATAAGTATGTCCTCAACTCAAACATTGCCCAATGGTTTAGAGAATCAAAATCACCCACAACCTTCGAAGAGTTGGATCTCTTAGAAGGTAACATTATCTTTCCTCCTGCAAACTTTCATGCCATCCCAGTGAGACAGCATGATATCATCCTGTTTCGGTGGGGGGCTGGTGGTGGCTATGGGGACCCCTTAGATCGGGATCCTGAGGCAGTTTTGAGGGATCTAAAGATGAATGCTATCTCCCGGAAGACCGTTGACGGGGTATATGGAGTGGTGCTCAGACATAATGAGATAGCTATTGATTTGGAAACAACCCAGAGGCGGCGTGAATCGATAAGGAAGGAGAGATTGGCTCTACGAAAAGGTGAGCCTCGACAGATCCATCCCACCGAGATCAAAAGAAAGATTATGAGGTTTCATGAATATTTGGAGATGGTGGAAAAGGATTCTGGGGAGAAGGTTATCGTCTGTGTGAAGTGCGGGAATCAATTTTGTAGTGCCACCGAAAATTATAAGCACTTTTCTATCTACCGTGAGAATGATTTAGCGGGTGTAGCGGGAAGGTTTTTAGCCTCTGGCGAGAAACCCTTTGTTACTTATCAGGAGTATATTTGTCCAGGCTGTGGGACTCTTTTAGAGGTCGACGTTCTCTGTAAGGAGATAGAGGATGAGAAGTCTGAGGTGATTTGGGACATACAGATCAATATGTAAAGGCCGAGGTATCTCCTATTATTATTAGAAGGAACCTTAGAAATATTCATATACAGCCCAAGACGGTTCCTTAATCGGTGGTCGAATGTTGGAGTAATGGTGAGCGGAAGATGGAAGATTCCTTTGATGACCGAAGAACAAGGGGGAGGAATTATGGCAGGTGAGGAAAAATCGGATAAGAAAATCATTCCCATTAGGGAGGGACTTTTCAGCTTGCCCCACGAATCAGGGGAAAGGTCCTATCTAATCGGGAGCCGTTGCAACGTATGCGCACAGATATCTTTCCCACCGAGAAAGGTCTGCTCTGAGTGTTTCAGTGAGGAGATGGAGAGTATTCCTTTAAGTTCCAAAGGCAAGCTCTATACGTATACGATCATAGGGTATCCCCCGCCGGGGTTGGCAGTACCTTACGCGATTGGTTATGTTGATCTCCCCGAAGGGGTGAGGGTTTTCTCAATCATTACAGACTGGGATCAAGAAAGTTTAAAGGTGGGAGCTGAAGTAGAACTAACGTTTGGAAAGTTCAAAGAGGACAAGGATGGAAACGAAATTTTAACTTACAAATTCAGGCCTGTTAAAGGATAGGGAAGGAGTCGTAGTGAGAGAGGTTTACGTTATTGGGGTGGGGATGATCCGGTTTGGGAAATTTCCAGAGGTGACCATAACCGATATGGCCCGCAGAGCTTTCCGCGATGCGGTTAAAGATTCTGGTGTCAAACCGAAAGAGATTGAGGCAGCTTTCATTGGCCATGTCCGCCAGCCTGGGCAGGGGGCTATGGTGGGTCAGCGGATAATGAGAGAGGTGGGGATTACGGGGATTCCGATATTGAATGTAGAAAATATTTGTTCGAGTGGTTCAAGTGCTTTCTGGTCTGCCTTTCATTTCATCTCATCGGGGAAATTTGATCTGGCGGCTGTCATTGGAGTGGAACAACTTTCTGTCTTTGGTAAGGGGGTTCTTCCTCCGAGGCAGGATGATCTCGAGGGATTGCAGGGTATGATCCTTCCGTCCTACTTTGCGATGGTGGCGAGGAGGCATATGCACGAATACGGAACAACGATTGAGCAGTTGGCAAAGGTATCCATTAAGAACCATAGGAATGGTTGTCTCAATCCTTATTCACAATTTCAGAAGGAGGTTACTCTTGAAGAGATAGCCAGCTCACCCATCGTGGCCGATCCTCTCACCGTTCTTCACTGCTGCCCTACGGGAGATGGGGCCGCTGCTGCTATCGTCTGTAGTGGGGATATCGTAAAGAGATTCAGTTCCAAACCCATTCAGGTTGCAGCTTCAGTGCTCAAATCGGGTAGCTATGATGGAGGATGGAGAGACCTCACGACGAATGATCAGACGATTAGAGCCTCCCACGAAGCCTATGAATTGTCGGGCGTCGGGCCTGAAGATTTGGATCTGATTGAGCTGCATGACTGTTTCACCATTGCGGAAATTTCCCATTATGAGAATCTTGGGCTCTGTGAAAAAGGTGATGGGGGACGCCTTATCGATGAAGGAGAAACAGAACTGACTGGGAAGATACCTGTCAATCCAAGCGGAGGGTTATTGGCTAAAGGTCACCCCTTGGGTGCGACCGGCGTAGCACAACTTGTTGAGATTGTTTGGCAACTGAGGGGTGAGGCTGGTAAGAGACAGGTTTCTAATGCACAAACAGGTCTGGCTCATTGCGTGGGGGGGGTCGTCGATGGATTGGACCTTGGCGCCTGCACCATTCATATTCTAAAAAGATAAAGTGTTTCTTGGAACCATCTCAACTCTTTCCTGAAGGCTCCTTCTACAAAAGGAGAAGAACCGATGGCCGAGAAAAAATTTTGGAATAAAAGGATAGAGACCTTACCTTTAGAGGAGATCAGGAAGATTCAGTTTAAAAAATTGAAGAGACAGATGGCGTATATTTATGAACGTTCCGAATTTTATAGGAAAAAGTTTGATGATTGTGGAATAAAGCCAAGGGATATTAGGAACTTAGATGGGTTTAGGGATCTTCCGATCTTTATTACGAAAGAGGAGCACAGGGCATGTCAGGATGAGTCATTGAGGAGATTTGGGCATCCTTTTGGTACGATTTTATGTGCTCCTTTGGAGAAGGTGGTCGGGGTTTCTGCGACTTCTGGGACGACTGGGTTGCCCACTTTTTATGGCTTTACGAAGCATGATATAGGGGTGACGAATGAGGTGCTTGCGAGGGGATTTTGGAGGGCGGGGGTCAGGCCTGGGGAGACAGCGGTTCATGCTTTTGGGATAAGCATGTGGGTTGCGGGGATTCCTATCATTCGTGCTTTGGAGCACATGGGGGCTCGGGTGGTCCCGGTGGGGGCGGAGGCTGGTTCCGAGCGTTTGCTTCAGTTCATAGATCAGACAAGCCCTACGACGCTCCTGTGTACGCCTTCTTATGCGGAGCATCTTATAGAGAAGGGACCCAAGGTCCTTAAGAAAGAGGTGAGGCAATTAGGGATAAAAAGGATCATTTGTGCTGGGGAGCCGGGAGCTGGTCTACCAGAGGTACGGAGGAAGATCAAGGAAGCGTTTGGAGCAAAGATTTTTGATTCCGCTGGCGTTCCCCATGGTATTTTTAATATCTCTTGTGATTGTGAAGAATACCACGGGATGCATGTCGTATGTGAAGATTACAACCTATATTATGATATCGTAGATCCAGAAACTAAAAAACCAGTCGAATGGAAAGACGGAGCCATTGGTGAAAAGATATTAACATCCCTTGACTGGGAAGCTGCGCCTCCTTTTCGGTATGATAGTGGAGATATTATACAAATGTTTATGGATGAATGCGAATGTGGGAGTAAAGGAGTCCGGGTGAAGTTCATCGGTAGAGTCGATGATATGTTGATCGTTAAGGGTATTAATGTATTTCCTTCTGCAATAAGAAACATGATTAATTCGTTTATCCCAAAAGTCACGGGAGCCTTCAAGATAATTTTAGATAATCCCCCGCCGAGAGTCGTTCCTCCTTTAAAGATGATGGTAGAATATGGCCAAGGAATCACCGAGGGTGAAATAAATGTGCTGAAGGTCGAAATGGAAGAGAAAATGTCGAATATTTTGAGATTTAGGCCTTCGATTGAATTTGTTCCTCCTGAGAGTTTAGAGAGGACAGCAGGAAAAGTGAAATTATTTGAAAAGAGATATTAAATTGGCATTACAAATCCCTGCCACAGAAGTTTGCCTGGTCAGCATAAAAGGAAAAGGGTATGCCCATTCAACACAAACCCTTACGATCCACCTCCAGCCTGGAATCCCAGAGGTGAGAAGCCCAAATACTTTATCAGTTTAAGACAGGATTGAAAAAAAGTGAGCGGCATGAGCAAAGGAAGGAGAGTTTCCCCATGACAGACAAATTATTCGACTTGAGCGGTAGGATCGCCCTCATCACGGGAGCCAGTCAAGGACTCGGTTTTACCATTGCAAGGGGATTGGGGCAGGGAGGGGTGACACTCGTTTTGAATGGAAGGAATGCGGAGAAATTGGAGAAAGCGGTTTCCACGCTCTCAAACGAAGGCTTAACGGTACACGCCTGTCTTTTCGATGTCCGGGATGCAAACCAAATCCAGCGGAAAATCGCTGAGGTAGAACGGGAAATCGGTCCGATCGATATACTGGTAAATAATGCTGGCATTCAAAGAATCGGTCCTTTGGAAATGACTGAAGAATCGGTATGGAAAGATGTCATCGAAAGTAACTTGACATCAGTCTTTCTGACGACCCAACAGGTGGTTCAAGGAATGATTCAACGTAAATCAGGCAAGATTATTAATATATGTTCCTTGACGAGCGAAAGGTGTCGTCCCACACTGGGGCCCTATGCAGCTTCGAAGGGTGGCGTGAAAATGCTCACGAAAGCGATGGCAGTAGACTGGGCAAAATATAATATTCAGGTGAATGGTATCGGCCCAGGATATTTTATCACAGCGATGATGACTCCGGCAAAGGATCCCAATTTCCATGATTGGGTCCGGTCGCGAACCCCCATGGGTCGCTGGGGTGATCCATCAGATTTAGTTGGAGTAGCCGTCTTTCTTGCCTCCCGGGCTTCAGACTTTGTTACTGGTCAAATCATCAATGTCGACGGCGGATTTTCAGCGAGTCTTTAGGAGCTTCAAAGCTGAGAAAAACTCGAGTAAAATGAAACTAGCTTAATCCATCGATTAAAGATAGATTGGAATTTCCTTTTTTAGGTTTCAAGCATTATGGCATAGATTTGTCAATGTTTCAAAATGTTTCAAAGATTGACAGCTTCACAGATATATGATAGGTTCGCAAGAAAATTCTCCTAAGAAGGATAATTCAAGGGAGGGTTTAGAAAGGAGGGTGTGAAGATGGAAACTGCAAAGAGCAAATGGCTATTGATGTGTCTGGGTTTATTAATCAGT
>SMTZ1_10006119_pt1 | contig 12294 bp, 9 predicted proteins | sample DeeMarSWOR136_30_FD_25667 | JGI IMG/M metagenome (IMG submission 25667) | reverse complement strand
ACCAGGAAGGTGACGTCAGAATCCTCGCACGAATAATTCTTGGCCGTGTTCAGATCAACTTGATCGAAGGTCAATGCCCCTTTGCCCGATCCCACCACGTCCTTATAGCTGATCATCCGATGATCTAGATATTCCCGGGCTATTTCCTCCAGGTTGTGATTATGCTTTGTAGGATTCAGGAGATAGGACGCCACCATGGTGTCGCCCTCTATCCCCCTCAACTCGATGCCGCTTCGTTTGAGTAGCACATATTCGTATTTAATATTTTGACCGTGTTTCTTGACCTTCTCATCCTGAAAGAGGGGTTTCAACTCGCTGAGGACGGACTCCTTATCCAATTGCTTCGGAACCCCACGGTATCGATGTCCCAGGGGGATATAATACGCCTCATGGGGATTAAAGGAGAAGGAGAGGCCCACGAGCTCAGCTATCATGGGATCTTTGGAGGTGGTCTCGAAATCAAAGGCAAACTCTTGGCACCCTTTTAATCCCCCGATCAGATTCGCCAATTGATCTTGGTCGGTGACTATATGGTAGCCCTCCATGGAGAGGGTTTCGCTCGTCATCTCCTTGAGAAATTTGCTGAATTCCAGCTCTCGGAAGATCTCCTTGAGCACCTCCACATCGGGCTCGGACAAGGTAAAATCCTCTAAGTTATACTCAAGGGGAACATCCGTAGCGATGGTAGCCAAGCGCTTACTCAGCGTGGCCTGTTCCTCATACCGGGTAAGGGCTTCAATCAGCTTCTTTCTGGGTAATTTCTCCCGATTGGCGAGGAGATTTTCGAGGGTATCATACTGCTTGATCAAGGCAACGGCCGTTTTCACCCCTATCCCTGGCACCCCAGGGATGTTGTCTATCGAATCCCCTGCCAGGCCCATGACATCCACCATCTGCTCCGGTTTGACACCATATCGTTCAATCACCTCCCTGGCGCCGAAGCAATGGTCCCTCATGGTGTCCAGGGTGTAAATATGTTCATCGACCAGCTGCAACAAGTCCTTGTCGCCCGTCACCATGACGACATCCACCCCCTTTTTGGCCACCTCCTTGGCGATGGTTCCCATGACATCATCGGCCTCGTAGCCTTCCTTCTCGATAACCGGGATATTATGGGCCTCGATGATCCGTTTAATATAGGGAATTTGAGGGCTTAAGCTCTCCGGCATGCCCGGGCGGTTGGCCTTATAATCGGGATAGATCTCGTCCCTGAATGTCGGGCCCTTGGCATCGAGGATCACTGCGACATATTTGGGCTTCACCTCCCTGAGGACTTTGACCAGCATGGAAGTAAAACCGAAGATGGCGTTGGTAGGCAGGCCCTTGGATGTGGACATTCGGCTGATGGCATGGAAGGCCCTGAATATATAGGAACTCCCGTCAATGAGGAAAAGCCGTGGTATCTCGGGCATATCAGACCATTTCCGGGGATGCTGTGAAACGCGGTGATGGAGACGGCCCGGCGAAGAACTCCCTGGTCGGCGGCATCTCCATTATTTCATTTGCGGAGGGGTCCATACATGAATTCGATTCCCCCCTTGGCCTTTTGCTATATACATGGCATCATCAGCTGATTTTACGAAATCCTCGAGGTCTCTACCGGAGTTATATTCGGCCAAGCCAATGCTGACGCTAATATCTCCGAGCTTGGTCCTTTCGACCAAGCTCCTAATCCTTTCGGCTATCTCAGAGGCGCGATCCGTCTTCACCCCGATGAGAAGGACCGCGAATTCATCACCACCATATCGATAGCCCGAATCGACCTTCTGTCTGATACACTGGGCAACGATCTTCCCGATCTTCTCCAATACCCTATCACCCTCGATATGGCCTCGGGTATCGTTATATTTCTTGAAATGATCTACATCGAACATCATGAGCGAAAGGGCCATCTTTTGGCGATTGGCCCGCGTCGTCTCCTCCTCCAATTTCTTGTAGAAATATCTGTGATTGTAGAGTCCCGTCAAATCATCGGTAATGGAAAGCCTTATCACCTCTTCCTCAAGCCTCGATTTTTCCCTCAATATTTGACATTTTTCGTAACAACGGTTGACGATATGAACCAAATGGTCCATCTCGAAGGGCTTCTTAATGAAATCCGCGGCCCCTTCCTTGAGGGCTTGAACCGCATTGTCCACGGTTGCATATGCGGTCAGCATCACCACGGACTGATCCGGGTTTTCCTTCTTAATCTTCCGGAGGGCCATGTTCCCATCGATGCCGGGCAGGTTGATATCCAAGAGGATGACATCGGGTTTTGTCTGTCCCGCCTTCCGAACACCTTCCTCCCCTGTGGAGGCCGTGATTACATCGTGTCCCTCAGATTTAAATAACTTCTGGATGATATCAACGGTATCCGGGACGTCGTCAACGATGAGGATCTTCGCTTTGTCGTCCTTTTTTGACTTTGCCATTTCTCCTCTACTTTGCTAATGGAACCGTGAAATAGAAGGTACTCCCCTTTCCGACCTCGGAATCCACCCAAATCTTCCCCCCATGTTCATCTATGATTCCCTTTACGATGGTCAACCCCAATCCTGTCCCGCCATATCGTCTCCGGTCGACTTGGTAGAATTCATCAAACACCCTCTCGCATTTATCCTCTGGAATTCCAACCCCCGTGTCGGAAACTTCGGCCAGAACCACATCGTTGTCTCGGCGGGCCGCAATCCTCACCTCCCCGTCTTTGGGGGTGAACTTAAAGGCGTTAGACAGGAGGTTTATATAAATATCGTGGAGCCGATCCTTATCCGCTTGAACGTAAATGCCCCTGGGAATTTTAATCTTTATATCGACGCGCTTTTCGACGGGCTTGATCTCCTTCACATATCCTTTGACGGCCCTCAGGAGATTCACCTTCTCCACGAGAAGGCCAATCTTCCCGGCTTTGATTCTTGCCATATCCAGCATTTTTTCCATGATCTCTTGGATTCGATTGGTATTTCGCTGAATGGTCGATAGGTATTGCCGCAAATTCCTCGGTATCGGTCCTTCCCTTCCGCTGAGGATAAAATCGACGTTGGCCTTGATGGCGGTCAAGGGGGTTTTTAGCTCATGGGATGAGGTACCCAAAAACTTGGATTTCATCTCATCCATTGCCATCAATTCCCTGTTGGCCTTCTCCAACTCCTTCTTGGCCTCATTGATATCCTCCAAGATATTGAGCGTGGCTTTTCGGGCTTTGGACAATTCCCTTACATTCCGTCTCAGTTTCGCAGTCCTTTCCTCAACCTTCTTCTCCAAAGTCCTACTGTAATCCTCCAACTCCACCCTCGAATCCTCCAGCTGTTTCACCATTTGGTTGAAGGACTTTGCCAAATCCCCTATTTCGTCATTTGTGTTGATGGCCACGGGATGGCTTAAATCCCCCCGTGCGATCCTCTGTGTCGCCGATACCAGCTGACCAATGGGCTTGACGATGATATCCACGAGCAATATGGTAACGACAATTCCAATTCCCACTACCACAAGAATCAGAATCCCAACAGTTTCCTTGACCTCGGCCAATGCTGCATCCATCCGGTGAAGGGAGAGGCCCAAGTGAACAAATCCAATCACATTTTGGGCAACAGGCTCCATTATAAGCCCATGCCAGAGCTCAGAAACCTGGTCTGATTCTACCCGTAAATCCTGGGAGGAGACGGGTGGGTTGGTTTGTGGAACCTGTTCTCCTTGCCCCGGGTTGGTTTGAATGGGAATGGAGAAGGTCAACAGGTGAACTCTCTTTTTCTCTCCCACATAGGACGCTGAAAAGGATTTGGCCAGGACAGTTCCTTGGGCATCCTGGAGTAAGCAAAAAACCACGTCCTCTTCACTTATCTGTCCTCTGGCCAGGGTTTTAAGCATCCCTTGGTTGTTGGTCAGAACGGCATAGAGGCTGTTATAGGCTAGGTTGCGGACAAGGGTGGCACCCTTGAGTTTCAGATGGGTCTGAATTAAATCGACCTCCCGTTTGATGAAAAACCAGCTCATGATGATGGAGGTCAGTATGATCAGTAGGACAATTGTCAATATGAACTTTACATGAATCCCGAACCGGACGCCTCTTCTTCCCAATAAACTCCTTACTCTTAGTGACATCCGGTTCACCGGATCTCCTCTAAACCAGAATCTTCTTGTCATCCATCCCATAGTAAGAGGGAAAGAACTGTCTCCCTTAACCGACACATCCCAACTATTTAACAGCCCCTGTGCTTCGGCTCATAGATGCAATACGGTTCCTCTGCCAGATAATCCCCCGTAATCTCAAATGCCCTTGCTCGGCATCCCCCACATACTTTTCGATATTCGCAATAACCGCATTTCCCCTTATAGTTGTCCTCATCCCGGAGGTCTTTGAAGACCGTGCACTGCGCCCATAGAAATTCAAGGGAATGATCCCTTATATTTCCACAGTCTAGTTCGAGGTAACCGCAGGGTTGAACCGCCCCCGTATTGGAGATAAAACAGAAGGAGATTCCACCCATGCACCCTCGCGTGACGGCATCGAGGCCGTAATGTTTCTCCGTGATGGGCTTTCCCTCCCGCCGAGCCCGCTGCCTTAAAACCCGATAGAAATGTGGGGCACAGGTTACCTTCAAGTGGAGGGAGACGTGGTCCCTCTGCTCATAGAACCACTGTAACACTCCCTCGTAGTCATGGGGAGAAATGGCCTGGCCTGCCAACTGCTTTCCCCTTCCCGTTGGAACCAACAAAAAGAGATGGTGGGCAACTGCCCCCAAATCTACTGCTAAATCCAGGATTTGAGGGAGTTGAGCGAGGTTGTGCTGGGTAACCGTGGTGTTAATTTGAAACTCCAGCCCCACCTTTTTCGCATATCGAATCCCCCTCAGCCCGCCTTCGAAAGAGCCGTTTACGCCTCGAAACTGATCGTGGCTTTCCGCGTCAGCACCATCCAAGCTGATGCTAATCCTCCGTATGCCCGCCGCCAGTAACCTTCTGGCCATGTCTTCGGTGAGGAGGGTCCCGTTGGTGGCCAATACCATCCGCAATCCCTTACCTGTCCCGTATTCGGCTATCTGGTACACATCCGGCCTCAGCATCGGCTCCCCACCCGTTAAGATTACTACAGGGGCGCTGAAGGAGGCGATATCGTCTACGAGCCGGAGGCATTCCTCCGTGGTGAGCTCCCCGGGGTAGGGACCCTCACCCGACAAAGCCCTGCAATGTAAACAAGAGAGATTGCACCCACGGGTCAACTCCCAGGCCACCATTCTCAATGGCGGCGCGGGAATTTGTTCCCGGTCAAGCCTTCTCATATCCGTTTAGCAGCTTCTTTGGCGAAATAGGTCACAATGATATCGGCCCCGGCCCTTTTAATGCTCAAAAGGGATTCCATCATCGCCCTCTCCCCATCTATCCATCCCAGTTGGGAAGCTGCCTTGATCATGGCATACTCCCCGCTCACATTATATGCTGCCAGCGGGATGCCGAATTCCTCCTTCACCCGGTAGATGATGTCCAGATAAGGAAGGGCAGGCTTAACCATGACGATATCAGCCCCCTCGTCTATGTCCAGGCGAACTTCTCTCAGGGCTTCATCGGCATTGGCGAAGTCCATCTGGTAGGATTTTCGATCCCCGAACTGCGGTGTCGATTCCGCCGCTTCCCTAAAGGGGCCGTAATAGCTGGAGGAGAATTTAGCGGAATATGCCATAATGGGGATTTCGCTGTTCCCGTTTTCATCCAGCACTTTTCGAATCGCTCCAACCCTTCCGTCCATCATATCGGAAGGGGCCACCATATCCGCACCCGCCCTCGCATGAGAGAGTGCCTGTTTTGCCAACAATTCCAGAGTCGGATCGTTGAGGATCTGATCGCCCTCCACGATTCCGCAGTGACCATGACTGGTATACTCACAAAGACAGACATCGGTAATCACCAAAAACTCGGGGAACTCCTCTTTGATCGCCCTGACCGCCCTCTGGATAATACCATCATCCGAGTATGCTTCCGAACCAATCTCATCCTTTCTCTCCGGAATCCCGAAAAGGATAACGCCCGGTATTCCCAGGCCCCCCGCCTCCTCGACCTCCTCGATAATATGATCAATGGAGAGCTGAAAGTGTCCGACCATGGAAGATATGGGGGTTTTCACGCCCTTTCCCGGGCAGACGAAGAGGGGATAGATGAAATCATCCACACGTAAGCTCGTCTCCCTTACGAGTCTCCTGATGCTTTCGTTCCTTCTCAACCTCCTGAGACGAAGCTGGGGAAAATTCATATGTTCCTCCCTTTTGAAGGAATTTCGGCCCTTCGTTGTTATTTATAGCCTATTTTGGCCATATTGTCCAGTGAAATTAATGAGATAGCCTCCTCCTTTTTTTGCCTGGCTCCTTGGGGCCAAGGATAAATTTACCGGAGAATCGAAACCGATGAGAATAATACCGTGAGAATTATGAGATGAAAATATGTGGAAAAAGCGATCTTCGAAATCCTCACAATGGAGACGAAGAGCGAAAAGGATATCAGGTTCTGCCCGCAAAGCCCTCTCTGAAATAGTCAACGATGGCCTCGGTAAGATCCCGGATAGTGTACGACTGGGGGATGATATGGAGAGTCACGCCGTGTCTTCGGAGGGTATTTGCAGTAATGGGGCCGATGGCTGCTACGGTCACTCCAGCCAACGGATTGCTCAGGCCACCCTTCTCCTCACACATCTGGATAAAGTGGTTCACCGTTGAGGAGCTGGTAAAGGTGATGAGATCAATTCTATCCCCCTGAAATACTCTCCCTATTTCCTTTTTGCAGATATCGGGCATTATCGTTTGATAGACCTCGACCACGTCTACCGCTGCACCCAATTTGCGCAATTCCTTTGGAACGAGGTCTCGGGCCTTTTTCGCCCTGGCCAGCAGTATCCGCCTTCCCTCCAGTTCCTCAATCCCCAGCCTTTCAACCAAGGCTTCGGCACAATACTGATCCGGAACCACATTCACCTTCGCCCCTGTCTTTTCGATCTCCTGCGCCGTCCTGGGCCCAATGGCACAGAACCGAAGATGATTGAATTCCGTTAATAGCCTCCTTCTCAGTTTTAGCCGCTTGAGGAAAAATTTAACCCCGTTTGTGCTCGTAAAAATAATCCAGTGGTAGGCTTCAAGGGCTCCTATCGCCCTGTCTACGGGGTCCCAGCTATCGGGGGGAACTATCTTGATGGTCGGAAATTCAATCACGTGGGCCCCATATCCCGCAAGCAACCGGGAGAGCTCGCCCGCCTGCTCTTGAGCCCTTGTGACGACTATTCTCTTTCCCAATAGGGGTTTTTCCATTCTCCCTTTCCATCTACGATGGACGGGCGATTTCCTTTCCGTAAAGCTCCTTGAGTATCTTATCTGCGCCCTGGGAGAGAAGATTTTCGGCTAAGGCCATCCCCAATTCTTCGGCTTTTCCCATCTCTCCTTCAATCCCACCCTTGATCAACTTCCTTCCATCGAGGTCCCCCACGAATCCCTTGAGCGTCAACCTGCCCTGATCCGATATGCTTCCACAAGCGCCAATGGGAACTTGACAACCTCCCTCAAGCTTCCTCAAAAAGGCCCTTTCAGCCATAACCGACATATGAGTGGGCTCATGATCGATGATACTCAGGTACTGATTGATCTCATCATCAGCGATTCGGGTTTCAATCCCCAAGGCCCCCTGTCCAATGGCGGGAATGCACACTTCGGGCGAAATGAACTGGGAAATCCTCCCCTCGATTTTCATCCTTTTTACCCCGGCGGCGGCCAAAACGATGGCATCCAAACCTATGGTATGCAGTTTCCTTAGCCGGGTATCCACATTCCCCCGCAGGGGAATGATGTGCAAATCGGAGCGATAGGCTAAGAGCTGGGCCCTTCTCCTAAGGCTGCTCGTACCGATCTTGGCCCCTGAGGGGAGTTCCTCCAGCGTTAGGTGATCCCTGGAGATGAGGACATCTCTTGGATCCTCCCTCCGAGTAATGAATCGAATGTCGAGCCCTTCGGGCATTTGGACGGGAACATCCTTCATGCTGTGTACGGCCAGATCGATCCGTCCTTCCAGCAGCCCTTCTTCAATCTCTTTGACGAAAAGGCCTTTTCCTCCGACCGTGGCTAAGTTGACATCGATGAGCTTATCGCCCTTGGTTTTTATTTTGATGAGGGAAACCCTCAGGTGAGGATAGCCCTGGAATAAACGTTCCCTCACCCAATTGGCCTGCCACAGGGCCAGTGGAGATCCCCTTGTACCGATCCTAAGCTCCCTCATCTCTCCCCTGTTTCTTTGTTTGCTCTCCACCCTCGGCATCGAGTCTGAAGAGCTTTCGCACCGCATTCACGTATTCGGCCGTATCCGTGTTGAGGTCGGGACTTTTCATAAAGGTAATGGGATCGTGGAGGATCTTTTTTACGATGGCTGAGGTGAGGGCCTCGAGGGATTTCCTCTCTTTTTCCGTGATTCGGACAAAGGACGCAACGTATTTGCTCATCTCCCTTTTCCTAATCTTCTCGAATTTCTCCTTGAGGGAGACGATGGTCGGCACTATGTCCAGAGATGTATACCAATGATAAAACTTGAGTACCTCTTCTTCGACAATCTCCTCCGCCTTCATGGCCTCTCTTTCCCGGCGCTCTCTGTTTGTATCGACCACTGCTTGGAGATCATCAATGTCGTAAAGGTAGACGTTTTCGATCTCATTGACCCTGGGGTCGATGTCCCTAGGAACGGCGATGTCAATGAAGAACATCGGCTTGTTTTTTCTGGCTTTGATCACCCCAACGACATCTTCGGGGCCAAGGATATAATGGGGAGCCCCTGTGGAACTGATGACGATGTCCATCTCTTTCAATGACTCGCGGAACCCATCGAACTCGATGGCCTCACCATCGAACGTCATGGCCAGATCCACCGCCCTCCGGTACGTACGACTCACCACAATCACCCTCTGCGCTCCAACCGCAACCAGGTGTTTCGCGGCCAATTCAGCCATTTCCCCCGCACCCAGGAGCATGACGGCTTTGCCCTCCAGGGTTCCAAAGATCTTTTTGGCTAATTCAACCGCAGCATAGCTTATTGAGACCGCGCTATTGCCGATTTTCGTCTCCGTCCTTACCTTTTTGGCTACATGAAATGCCCTGTGCAGCAACTTATTTAAGACGATCCCCAAGGTGTTGTGGGATACCGCTAGGCTATGGGCCTCTTTAATTTGGCCCAAGATTTGAGGTTCACCCACCACCATGGAATCCAAACTGGACGCCACTCGAAAGATATGCCTGACAGCACCACTCCCCGAATGGACATAGAGGCTCTTCTCGAACTCTTCAAGGGAAACCCCGTGGTATTCGGCCAGAAAGTTCTTCAATGCGACAATACCCCTTTCGGGATCCCGGGTAGTAGCGTAGATCTCAACCCGGTTACAAGTAGAGAGGATCATGTCCTCCGTGAATTCGGGGTGCTCAAGCACCTTTCTCAAGGATCTTCCCAGTTCTTCCCCTGAAAAGGCCACTCTTTCCCTTATCTCCACGGGGGCTGTTTTGTGATTTATGCCAATAACGAGGAGGTCCATCTCATGACATACCAGCAATGAGAGATCATTCCGCAACAGTCGTAATGAAAACTATGGGCCAATCACCAATTCGAATAGGCATGAAGCCCTGTCAAAAGGAGATTCACGCCCAAAAAGGTAAAGAGGATGGCGAAAAAGCCGACTATGGCCATGATGGCCGCCTTTTTACCCCGCCAGCCGACGGTCAACCTCTGGTGCAGGAGGGCCGCATAGAGGCACCAGGTAATCAGAGACCAAGTCTCCTTGGGATCCCAGCTCCAGTAAGATCCCCAGGCATATTGAGCCCAGATAGAGCCCGTAATGATCCCAACGGTGAGAAGGGGAAATCCAAAGGTCAGTGCTTTGTAGTTAATTTCGTCCAGCACTCCTAATGAGGGAAGCCGCCGGGATATGGCCCCAATGTGTTTGGATTTAACTTGATGCTCCTGGATGACATACATAATCCCGGTGCAGAAGGCCAAAGCGAAGACGGCATTGCCCAGAAAAGCGAATACGACGTGGATGGGAAGCCAGTAACTCCGCAATACGGGAGCAAGGGGAAGGATCTCTTTGGGCAATGCCATTGCCGGGATCATCAGAATCAGCGCAAGGGTAGCAACAACAGCCCCCAAGACCTTAATCCTATACCTCCAGTAGAAAGCCAAATAAACACCAAGGATGGCCCATGCAAAAAAAGAGAGGGATTCATGGAGATTGGTAACGGGGATATGCCCTGCTTCGAAATACCGAAGTATGAAGGTAATGCTGTGAAGGACAAAACCTGCAGACAGGGAAATAAACGCAATTTTGGCCAGCAATTCCCTCAAGAGGATAATGAAGAGAAGGTACTTAAAGGTCCCCAAGAGATAGAGGACCACGGTAATTTTAAAAAACCAAATGTTCACCAAATCGGCCCGCTTCGCTTTGCAACGGTAATATGGTATCCAATAATATCAAGTTTCTATCAGAATTTCGAGTGGGTGTCAACGAATGCAAGGATGGACGCGGCCTGGCTCTCTCATGAAAAAGATCATATATGGAAAAATCCCCAAGGGCAGGAGGTTACTATATGAATCGAGGTAAGCAAAGATCCTGGATCACCAATTTCGCGTTAACCGGTAAAACTGCAAATTCATGATGAGGTAGAAAAGGGGATGAATCCGGGGCCCCTTGATGATCCGCCTGTAGATGGAGGGAAGGGAGAAGATTGCTTTCCACGTTCTTCGCAACCCTCTTTCTAACTCCTCTGGGGAAAACAACAAGGGCTGATAGACGGCGTTCAGGGAATCATATTTCTCCCAGTCCCTTGTCAGAATTCGGCCCTCCTTCTTCAATCGAAGAAAGGAATCCGTTCCCGGACAAGGGGTCATGATGAAGGTAAGAGCCCAATCGAGCTTGTTGTGAATGACGAAATCGGTGATCTGATCGAAGACCGTTCCGTCATCGTCATCCAGGCCCACGATAAATGTCCCCATGATCCCAATCCCGTGGTCGTGAATTCGCTTTACTGCTTCATCGTATCTCTTGGGCTTATTGAAATCCTTTTTCATCGCCATGAGATTTCTTGGGGAAAGGGATTCGAAACCGAGGTTCAAGGCGATACATCCGCTTTCGGAGAACAATTTTAGCAGATCTTCATCATATCCAACGGAAACAGGGGCGTGCCCCCACCACAAAAGGTCATACTCCTTGAGCAGGGTGAAGAGGTCCTTCGCAAATCGTCGATTTGGGACCACGTTGCTGTCGATGATATAGAGAAGTCTTCGCTTCAGGAAATAGGGTAAATCTTTGTTGACCAAGGAGAGAAACCGCTTACCTATGGGATTCATTGCGGGACCCTTGGAGAACAGAACTCGAAGTTCCCTGTCAATCTCCTCCATAGGGCGACTTCGATACCGGTTGCCAAAGAACTTTGAAACGCCACAGAAATCGCACTTATGGGGGCACCCTCTGCTTGTCTCCAGGAGCTTCAGGGGGAAATAGTGGGTTCCATTGAGGAGATCCCTTCTAGGTATGGGAAGTTCCCTAATGTTTACCTTAGTCGTGGTTCGATAGAAGGACTTTAACTCCCCCCTTCTGAAATCCTGTATCACTTGAGGCCAAGAGATCTCCCCCTCGCCGACGACGACGCTGTCCACATATTGGATGGCCTCTTCGGGAAGCATGGACGCATGTACTCCACCCATAACCACGGGAACTCCCCTCCTTCTGAACTCGGAGGCAATCTGGTAGGCCCTGGGAGCAACCGGGGTTTGAGCAGTGAGCCCCACGAGGTCCACCTTATCATCATAATCGATAGCTTCATAGGCCTCGTCTACGATTTTAACCTCTACATCTCTCGGGGTAAGGGCGGCGATATAAGGAAGGTTGAGAAACCCTAATTTGAAGAGAAAGGCCTCGTTTCCTTTTCGTTTTCTTTCCGGGGATATGAGGAGTATTTTCATAAAAATAAGGATCTTATCCCAATGCCTTGAGCATCCTCTCAATATCTCCCATATCTCTCTGAACTTCAAATATTCTATCGTTCTTAATGTAACCAAAATCACCGGCTCGTACCGTCTGCCTCTCTCATTCACAAGGTGAGCCATAAGCACTCTATAAAGACCTGATGTATTCTGGAGTTGTTTTCCTTCCATATCCTTCTGCTGGAGTACAAGGGATAGACAGTGCTGCTCTTCTCATCTGTGATGTCAGACCATATAATTCTTCTTTTGGAAATCCTTTTGTAACTCTGTAGACTTCTAAGCATAATCGATAAGACTTCTGCCAAACCTTCAACTCTTTGTAATGTT
>SMTZ1_10034335_pt1 | contig 12295 bp, 10 predicted proteins | sample DeeMarSWOR136_30_FD_25667 | JGI IMG/M metagenome (IMG submission 25667) | reverse complement strand
GCTAACTCCACGTAGATGCTCTGAGCATTTTCAACTACATGTTCGTTGGTGGCAATGTATCCTTTATCATCAATAAGTATCCCGGACCCAGCAACATATTCCGTATACTGCTGACCAAAAAAACCAGAGACGACTATCTCTGTGGTTACGGAAACCACCGAAGGCATTACCTTGGTAACTATCGGACGGAAATCAGGCAAAGGAGTAGTTGGTTCATTCTCTACGGGGAATGTCCAATCAGAATCAGTGTACTGGGCTGTGTTATTAGACTGGGGTGGGTTAGATGTTGGGGGACGGGGTAGAGCCCAAATACCGATACTTAACCCCACCGCTATTAGTATTACGAAAGCCAGAATATATTTTTTAGACATTTTCCGCTATGCTTATTATAGCATTGACACCTTCTCTACAAAAAATCTGTGCCCAAATTCAGAACAGAGTGTGCCAAATCATTTGAACAAGGCAGACTTGACAATTTAGAATCTTACTTTTTATAATAAAAAGAAACTCAGGTTTGCTTCGCCTTTTAGGATCGATCTGCAAGATTTGGTTTTCTCTATACTCTTGTAATAAGCAGTGAGTAAGTATATTTTCATTACTGGCGGCGTAGTTAGTTCTGTAGGGAAGGGAATTTCGGTAGCCTCTATCGGTAAAATATTGAAAAGCCGTGGCCTATCTGTCTCTGTGCAGAAACTTGATCCTTACTTGAATGTTGACCCTGGGACAATGTCTCCTTATCAACATGGTGAAGTGTTTGTTACTCAAGATGGTGCCGAGACTGATTTGGATTTAGGGCATTATGAGAGATTTATCGGAGTGGAGCTAACCCAAGCTTCTAACGTCACTTCCGGTCAAGTATATTCTTCGGTCATTGCTCAGGAGAGGCGAGGGGATTTTCTGGGAGGTACAATTCAGGTTGTTCCTCAGAGTTAGTTATTGTTGAAGTTGGCGGCACTGTGGGGGATATTGAAGGGCAACCCTTCCTCGAAGCTATAAGGCAGATGAGAAAGGATGAAGGCAGGGATAATGTGCTGTACATTCACGTCACCTTTTTACCACACATCGCCGCCACCGATGAGTTAAAGACCAAGCCTACTCAACACAGCGTCAACGAGCTAAGGAGAATTGGTATTCAGCCCGATGTTATATTATGTCGCAGCGATAAGGAAATATCGGGAGGGGTAAAGGATAAAATATCGCTATTTTGTGATGTAGATAAAGAGGCGGTTATCTCTCTGGTTACCAGCGAAACCATTTACGAGGTGCCCCTATTGCTTGAGGATGCCGGCTTAGGAGAATTCATACTCCGAGATGCTTATTACTCAGTGCGCGAAGCATTGTGCCATGCAGCATTAGCTCACAAGCGTGCAGTGAAGATAGAATGGTTGGATTCAGAGCAATTGGATGGCATGGCCGATGATAAGCTTGGGCAAGTTCAAGGGATAATCGTTCCTGGCGGCTTTGGCTACCGGGGAATCGAAGGCATGATAAAAGCTGCCAAATTTGCCAGAGAAAGGGAAATCCCTTACTTGGGTCTATGCTTGGGGATGCAAACTATGGTCATCGAATTTGGTCGTCATGTCTTTCATACTGACAAAGTAAATTCCACTGAATTTGATGCTAGTAGTGCTTATCCTGTCATCGACCTCCTTCCCGAACAGCGTGGCGTGGAGCAAAAGGGAGGAACTATGAGGCTCGGGACTTATCCTTGCCATCTGGTAGCGGGAACATTAGCAGCTCGTGCCTATGGCTCTGAAGTGGTCTATGAAAGGCATCGCCACCGTTACGAGTTTAATAATCTTTTCCGCCAGCCACTAGAAGAAGCCGGTCTCGTACCATCCGGGGTATCGCCCGATGGAAATCTAGTGGAAATCACTGAATTACGGGAGCATCCCTGGATGCTAGCCTGCCAGTTTCACCCTGAGTTCAAATCTCGCCCCGATTCTCCTCACCCGCTATTCTCAGGGTTTATTGGGGCGGCCAAGGAAACGCTTGTTGAAGGTGCTCAAACAAGCCTACCTTTAAATTAAGAGGATGAAGATATTCTTAGATACTGCCAATGTAGAGCATATCCGCCATGGGGTGAGACTAGGGGTTGTTACAGGCGTAACTACCAACCCTAGCCTTGTATCAAGAGAAGGCAAGGTTGATTATCGAAAGTTAGTCCAGGAAATCTGCTCCATTGTCCCTGGCCCGGTATCTACTGAAGTGTTAGGCCAGGATGTCCAAACAATGGTGGCTGAGGCCAGAGAAATAGCCAAATGGGCGAAGAATATCGTGGTTAAGATACCAGCTAGTCTTGAAGGAGTGGAAGCTACCTCGGTGCTGGCCAGTGAAAACATAAAGGTGAATTTCACTCTATGCTTCACCTTGAACCAGGCTTTGCTGGCAGCGGAAGCAGGTGCCACTTTTGTAAGTCCTTTTGTGGGTAGGTTGGATGACATTGGTGAAGATGGTATGAAAGTGGTGGCTGACATCGTGGAATACCTCGATTATTATCAACTACCAACTCAGGTTATCGCTGCTAGCATCAGACATCCTCAACATTGTTTAGTGGCAGCTAAGATTGGCGCTCATATTGCTACAGTGCCCTACGAGGTGTTACTAAAAATGATACGACACCCTCTAACAGATATCGGCATTGAGCGTTTTAGAGATGACTGGAAGAAGGTAATGGCGAGGGAGGAATTGCTGTAGAAGCTCCCACAAAACCATAAATATAGAGGAAAAAAGATATTTAGACTGGTTACACTACTTTGAAGAAGTCCGAGCTTGTCTACCGCATCTTGCAAGCGGAAGCGCAGCAACAGGGAAATATATTTATAACAGGCATACTGGAAACCATAAGTGAGGGCTATGGCTTCTTACGACAGGATACTTTCCGGCGTGGCGCTAATGATGTCTATGTATCAAATTCACAGATCCGTCGTTTCAACTTAAAAGATGGCGATGCTGTTTGCGGCCAGGCTAGACCTCCTAAAGAAGCCGAAAAATATTACAGCTTACTTAGAGTAGACAGTATTAATGGAATTGACTCTGAACTCGCAAGGACACGCCGCAATTTCGGTTCATTGACACCCATTTTTCCAAATAAGCTCATCAATCTGGAAACAACGTCGGATGAGATATCTACCCGTCTAATCAATCTGGTAGCACCTATAGGCCGGGGGCAAAGAGGACTTATTGTATCCCCACCTAAGGCAGGCAAGACTGTACTTCTTCAAAAAATCGCCAACGCTGCAACCACTAATTACGATGACATTCACCTTATGGTTTGTCTTATTGGAGAAAGACCCGAAGAGGTCACTGATATGAAGAAGTCAGTTAAAGCCGAGGTTATTGCTGCCACCTTCGATGAACCAGTAGAAAGCCAGACTCGGGTAGCGGAATTAGCATTGGAGAGAGCCAAAAGACTAGTAGAAATGGGCAAAGATGTGGTTATACTCCTTGACGGCATTACCAGACTTACAAGAGCCTACAACTTAGCTTTGCCTCCTAGCGGGCGTACTTTATCTGGTGGTATTGATTCAACAGCCTTGCATCCTCCCAAGCGGTTCTTCGGTACTGCTCGCAACATTGAGGAGGGAGGAAGTCTAACCATCATTGCTACTTGCCTCGTGGATACCGGCAGCCGCATGGATGACCTCATATATGAGGAGTTTAAGGGAACGGGTAATATGGAACTCCACTTAGATAGAAAATTATCTGAGCGGAGAATCTTCCCAGCTATAAATATTATGCCTAGCGGCACGAGGAGGGAAGAGCTTTTGCTGGATGAAAATACCTTGAAACAAGTATGGCTACTCAGGCGTGTGATTAATATGATAGATAGCGACTCACCTAATCACGGCGAGGCTACACAAAGGATCTTGGAAAGGCTAACCAAGACAAAGAATAACGCTGAATTCTTAGCCACTCTATCTAAGGATATCTAAGGAATATTATTGCCTCTGCTGCCACTCCGAGCGAAATGAAGAAACGAAGCAATCCCACCTGGCTAGACAAACTCAAACTAAGAGTTAAGAAAAACTTGGGCATGAATATTGTTCTCTGTGACACCTGTCAATGGAACTGGAGAAGTGCTTGTCATCACCCAGAGCGCCCCAACGCTACCTGGTGCCCTGATTACAAAAGGAAGGGAAAATAACTAAATTCCCGCTTATTTAAGCTGGTCTCTGGAATAGTCGAGAACCCTTCTGGCCACGATGAGCATATTAATCTGCCCCGTTCCTTCAAAGATATCATTTATTTTGGCATCCCGCATCCATTTCTCTAATAAGTATTTTCGAGAGTAGCCCAGAGGTCCCATAATTTCAACCGCTTTCTGGGTGATTTTGGTAACGGCAAGGCCAGCTTTTGCTTTAGCCATCGATGCCTCCAGGTTATTGGGTTGAAGCTGGCCCATCATCCATAGAGATCGCAGGGTAAGCAGCTTGGCCGCTTTATAATTCGCTTCCATTTCTATTACATCTCGTTCCAGGGCGGTGAGCTTCTGCTTGGGTACGCCATAGCGTATCGTTATGCCTTCCTTCTCCAGTGTTTCTTTAACAAAATCCAGGGCAGCACGTCCGACACCGATGGCCATAGCAGCCACAATAGGTCGTGTGGCATCAAAAGTTGCCATTGCGCCTTTGAAACCTTTGGTTTGGGACTTATCTACCTTTTTGACCTCCGGGTTGCCCAATATGTTTTCAAAAGGAATACGGCAGTTATCGAAAATGAGAGTAGCTGTATCACTGGCTCTGATCCCCAGCTTTTTCTCGAGTTTTTCCATTCTCATTCCTGGGGTTCCAGCCGGCACCACAAAAGATTTCATCCCAGCTCGTCCGGCCGATTTGTCCACTGTTGCCCAGACTACTACCAGTCCGCCGGGATTTTCTGCGGCACGCTTCCCCCAGGTGACAAAGATCTTCTCACCATTGAGCACCCACTCGGCACCATCATGGACAGCAGTGGCACTGATGGCAGAAGTATCCGAGCCACAGCCAGGCTCTGTCATTGCCATGGCACCCCATTTCGGTTCTCCTTCATTAAAGCTACCCAGAAAACGTTGCATCTGCTCTTTTGTGCCCGAGGCGAAGATAGCGGCACCGCCGAGTCCCGGACCGGGAACACATAAAAAAAGACCCGCGTCTCCCCAGCACAGCTCTTCGATTCTAAGAGATGCTGTTACGTCCAGACCGAGGGCTAATGTGTTTTTGTTTCTTTCCGCCCACGCCCTGTCAATGAGTTCCTGCGGGCTTTCGTGTTCATGCTCGTCGTAATAACGGCTTATCGGCCGAAATAGCTCCTCGACAAACTCATGAGCTATCCTGATTGCCTCTTTCTGTTCTGGAGTCAGTTCAAAATCTATCATTATGCAATACCTCCTTTTATACTATAGCCATGCCGTCAAAAGTGACAAAGCCGCGGCCATTCCTTAGCCAAAGCTCCACCGGATGCTCGCGAACATAACCATGTCCACCCAAGATCTGTACAGCACGGTCAGTTACCATCATAACCATATCGTCGGCGTATGCCTTTACCAGAGATGCTTCTTTAGTCGCCTCTCCCTTTCGGTCTAATTTCCAAGCGGCCTCCCAGGTCATTAATCTGGTAGCATCGATTTCAATTGCCATCTCCGCCAACATGAAGGCGATTGCTTGGCGGGAAGCGATGGGTTCCCCAAAGGCAACACGCTCCTTGGCATAGTCCCTAGAGTATTCGAAGGCAGCCTTGGCTAACCCTGTGGCCATTGCCGACAACGCCACCCGCGAACAATTCATGATACGGTTAAAATCACATCCTTTTTCACCGCCCAACCGGTTCTCCTTAGGAATGCGGCAGTTTTTCAGGCTAATCTCGTATGTAGCCAGAGCTCTTATGCCCATATTCTTTTCCTGCTCGCCAATTTCAAGCCCCTTTGTGTCTTTTTCAATGATGAAACCCTGGCTGCTGCCATTTTCTGCTGCATAGACAAGCAACAAGTCAGCTTCAGCAGCTAGGGGCACATAACACTTCTCACCATTAAGAACATACCCATCGCCATCAGGTCGGGCGGTGGTTGATAGAGAATAAGGGTCGAAACCAAAGCGTGGCTCAATGAGGGCAGCAGTGGCTGCCTTATACTTCTCATCACAGAAAAGCGGCAGATATTTCTTTTTTTGCGTCTCAGCGCCCATCTCCAGGACAGGATATGCAAACAGAGCCGGACAGAGGATATGCATTGTTATTGAAAGGTCACCCCAGGCCAATTCCTCTGCTATCAGCGAACCTGTGATAGCAGAGTGCTCCCCGCCGGGTCCGCCATACTCCTCAGGTATACTGCTGGAAGTAAGCCCCATCTTCCAGACAGTATCTATAACACTGTCAGGAATCTCACCATTCTCGTCGCATTGCCGGTATATTTTGCGCATCTCATCATTGGCAAACTGCTTTGCCATGCTCACAATCATTTGTTGTTCTTCTGTTGGGCTAAATGAAATCATATCACGCTCCTTTCAACGCAAGTCATAGCTTGAACGTTTGTAATTAGTAGCATATCTTTAATAAGCAATTGATGGGAACGCTGTATTATATAGGATATGGAGAAAAACTTTCAAACGCTCTCTTATAGCCTGATTGACATTAAAGCTGACACCTTCTAAAATCAAGAAAGTGACTAAAGCATCCGACGAAAATTTCACAATTTTCGTGGAGACTCAGTGTCTAATTTGGACTGAATTTGCTGGAGGCCCCCAAAAGTCGCAGGGCTTATTGGGGTTGATTTAGTAAGTGACTGGTGACGACATAAGATTATCCCCAGCTCCTCTTTATTGCCGCGCAACGACCCTACTTTACTGTTGACTAGCGCTGGCATGGTGCAAATTAAGCCATATTTCCTGGGATTGGAGACCCCACCTAGCCGGCGGTTAGCTTCCTGCCAGAAGTGCTTTCGCACCACTGATATAGATTCGGTGGGCGATAGCAAACACCTCACCTTCTTTGAGATGCTGGGTAATTTCAGTGTCGGTGATTATTTTAAAAAAGAAGCTATTTTGTGGGCCTGGGACTTTGTTACCAAGTATTTGAAACTGCCTGAGGAGCGGCTCTGGGTAACCATTTACCTTGACGATGATGAAGCCTTCGCCTATTGGCGGGAGGTTGGCGTCCCCGCTGGGAAGATATTGCGCTTCAGCGAAGAGGACAACTTCTGGGGGCCGGTTGGCGATTCCGGTCCCTGTGGACCATGCAGCGAGATTCATTACGACCTCGGTGAAATGTGGTCGCTTCTCTGAGATATGGAATCTGGTATTCACCCAATACAATCAAGACCAAAATGGACAACGCACTCCTTTACCCAAACCGAACATCGATACCGGTATGGGACTGGAGAGGACTTTAGCCGCTATCCAGGGCAAGCCTTCCCCTTATGAAACGGATTTGTTTTCTCCTTTGATAGACCGCATTTGCCACTTGTCGAAGAAAGAATACGGTCGGGACGAGAATACCGACCGAGCCATTAGAATTGTGGCTGAGCATTCACGCGGCATTGCCTTTCTTATCGCAGATGGCGTAGTGCCTTCCAACGAAGGCAGGGGATATGTCCTGCGGCGGATACTCAGGCGTGCTTCGCTTTTTGGCAGGAAACTGGGATTGAACGACCCTTTCCTTAATGAAATGGCTGAGGTTGTCGTTAGCACAATGAGCCACATATATCCTGAGCTTATGGATAAGCGAAACTCGATTACCGATGTAATTAGGGCAGAAGAGGAGAAGTTCATTACTACCTTAGATACCGGACTTAACTTGGTGGAAAAGCTAATTGGCGAAGCTTCAGCTCAAGGGAGAGAGGGGCTAACAAGTGATGAGGTATTCAGACTTTACGACACCTATGGCTTTCCCCCAGAGCTAACCGCCGAGATTGCCAGAGAAAAAGGCCTGTCTATAGACTGGGAAGGTTTCCAGGCTGAGATGGAGAAGCAGCGGGAAAAGGCCAGGTCAGGACAAAAGTTCGTTGACTTGAGTGGTCACAGCGCAGGGAAAGCAACGGTCAAGGGCAGGCTTACGGTCATACGTAAGCAAACAGATTTTATTGGCTATCGAAAATACAGCTCTAAGTCAAAGGTTCGCGATTTGGTAATTAATTTGGTAATTAACGAAAGTTCTGTGCGAAGTATACCTGCAGGTAATGAGGTTGATGTGATACTTAACAAAACTCCTTTCTATGGCGAGATGGGTGGGCAAGTAGGCGATAGCGGCGAAATCAACAGCCAGAAGGGAAAAGTTGCCGTCACAAATACCCTTAAAACTCCTTCGGACGTGATAATACACCGAGGCGAAGTGGTTGAAGGGAGCATATCCATTGGCGATGAAGTGGAGGCTAAAATTGATATCGCCCACCGCCTCGATATTGCTCGCAACCACACTGCCACCCACCTCCTTCAGGCTGCTTTAAGGCAAACATTGGGCAGCAATGTTTATCAAAAAGGCTCATTAGTAGAGCCTGAAAGGTTTAGATTTGACTTCTCTCATCTGACCTCTCTATCCGAGGAGGAACTCAAAGAAATTCAGAGACAGGTTAACGAATGGATACGCCTGAACTTGAAAGTGAAAGCAAAAAAACTCCCTTATACACAGGCCATTGCTGAGGGTGCTGTTGCCTTGTTTGAGGAAAAATACGGAGAAGAGGTTCGGATGCTGGAAATCGGGGAGCCAGCAATAAGTAAAGAACTCTGTGGTGGCACTCATGTGAGTTCAACGGGAGAAATTGGCATATTTTTGATAACCAGTGAAAGCAGCATTGGCACAGGACTGCACCGAATTGAAGCGGTAACGGGCAGAAAAGCTGAATCTCTAATTGAATCTCGCTTGACTGCTTTGCAGAGCACAGCCAAAGAAATAGAAGGCTCGCTCGAAGAGGTTCCTGGTAAGGTAAAAGTTCTCATTAACGAGCTGGAAGCAGGGCGTAAGAGAGCGCTTTCACTAGAAAGGGAGCTATCGCGCAGGATAGCAGAGGATTTGCTTGTGCAAGCCGAGCAGGTAAGTGGTGTGACAATTCTGGCTGCCAGAGTGCCAGCATTGACCATGCCTATCCTCAGGGAAATGGGCGATATATTGCGAAACAGGCTAAAGAGTGCCATAGTGGTTTTGTCTACAGTCTATAATGGTAAGCCGAACTTTTTAGCCATGGTGACTCCTGACCTGATAGATAAAGGGTTTCATGCCGGCGATATTATTAATCAAGTAGCCAAGGTTACTGGTGGGGGTGGTGGTGGCAAGGCTACTATGGCTCAAGCCGGCGGAAAAGATGCCACCAAGATTGACGAAGCTCTGAAATTAGTCCATAAACTGATTCAAAAGGTTTGATATGCGCAGCTTGGGGCTAGATGTCGGAGGCGAGAGAACTGGGGTAGCTATAAGCGACCCCCAGGGTATTTTAGCTACTCCTCTAACTGTGCTTGCCAGTAAAGATGAAGATGCCCTTATAAATGAGATTCTAAAGCTTGTGGAACAGTATAAGGCAGAGTACATTGTAGTTGGCTTGCCTCGCCGCTTAAACGGCGAGCTGGGAAAACAAGCTAGTAAGGTAACAGTTTTCACCGATAAATTGTCACGGCGGGCGAAGCAAAGCAATCTCAACCAGCTTGATATACAATTATGGGATGAACGACTCTCTACCAAAGCTGCCAAGCGCTTGAGAATGGAGGCTGGTGGCAAGAGAAGTAAACTGCGCCCCGGGTCGAAACGAGGAACCAGAAATCGCGGCTTTTCAACTAGAACCGGAGTAGATGCCATAGCAGCGGCTTTTATCCTCCAAGGTTTTCTGGATAGCCACCACCAGGGCAATACCGAAGGATCTTAAGCGATGTCGAGATACGTAGGCCTCATCGGTTATCCTCTTAAGCATTCTATCTCTCCTTATTTCCAGCAGGCAGCTCTGGATTATTATCGACTTGATATTCGCTATGAAGCTTGGGAGACAGATCCAGCCCAACTTCAAGACAAAGTGAATAATCTAAGAAAACCTCACAATATAGGAGCTAACGTAACCGTGCCCTATAAAGAGGCAGTTTTACCTTTATTAGATGAAGTTGACGATCTGGCGGGTTCCATCGGTGCTATTAATACCATAGTCAAAAAGGATGATAAACTTCTGGGTTTTAATACTGATGCCTACGGTTTTATCGAGGCGCTAGACAAAGAAGGGCACTTTGCCCCTGAAAGAAAGCGGGTGGTCATCCTAGGTGCCGGTGGGGTAGCCAGAGCAGTGGGTTTTGTCCTGGTACAAAGGAAAGTGGCCTCACTGGCTATTACCGATGGTATCTTTGAACGAGCCAGTGCGTTGGCCGATAATTTGGTGAGGCATATCAAAGGAGCTTCATTAAGCTTGAAGGACTTGGAGCCGGATGTCACTGCTTTTCAGTGGCAGAATCTAAGCTCAGCTAAAACTTTTGATAAATGTGATTTAATAGTCCATTGCACTACAATAGGAATGAAGGACAGTCCTCAAGAAGGACAATCACCTTTGAGTCTTGAAGTAATTCCTAAAAACATCTTAGTATATGATGTGGTATATAACCCCTGGCTGACACCCTTGCTAAGGCTAGCACAAAAGGCCGGGACTAATATACTTGGCGGATTGCCTATGTTAGTATATCAAGGAGCGGCTTCCTTCAAGCTATGGACAGGAAAAGAAGCTCCAGTTGACATAATGTTTAATAAGGCTAAGGAAACATTGACAGGAGGAATGGAGTGAAGAAAAAGGCAATAATTATCAGCGTGTGCGTATTGGCATTGCTTGCGGCAATACTAATTCCGATTATCTTACTTTCCAGACCGGCAGCAGGCAAAATTGTTGTAATCCCGCTCAGCGGGACTATTACCACAGGGGACTCTTCGTTATTCTCCAGCTCGACTATTACCCCGGGGTTAGTGAGAGAGTATTTAACAAAGGCGGAGAAAGACCCAGCAGTCACGGCGATTGTTTTCCGTATAGAGAGCCCTGGTGGTGAGATAGAACCCTGCCAGGAAATCCTCTTGGAGATAGAAAGAGTTAAGGAAACAATGCCCATTGTGGTGAGTATGGGGGGCACAGCTGCGTCAGGCGGCTATTATATCTCAACTCAAGCGGATAAGATTGTTGCCCTTCCCACCACACAAACGGGGAGCATTGGGGTAATCTCACAACTAATTAACGTCGAAGGGCTTTTGGAGAAGCTAGGCATCCAGATAGAAACTTTCAAGGGAGGCAAGTATAAAGACATGTATTGGGGGTTCAGGGAACTGACGCCGGAAGAAGAGGAAATCATGCAAGAAATGATCGACGAGTATTATGAGCAATTTATCGATGTGGTAGCTGAAGGGAGAGGGCTAAGCAAGGATGATGTCAGAGATTTAGCTACGGGGCAACTTTATAGTGGTACCGAAGCCAAAGAGTTAGGCCTGGTTGACGAGCTTGGTGACCTAAATACAGCCATAAATTTGGCAGCAGAACTGGCTGGCATTGAAGCTCCAAAAGTGGAATATTATAAACAATCTGGACTAATATGGAGGTTGCTGTCAGGGCTTACCAATGCCATACAGGCGAGGTTATCGGGGAAATTTTAAGCCATAACTATCCACAACCTCTATTTCTATATCAAAGCTAATGGGACGATTTCGTTTTCTTACCGGTGGGGAATCCCACGGAAAGGGGTTGGTAGCTATAGTGGAAGGAATGGTGGCTGACCTTCCCCTAAAAGAGGGATATATCAATAAGGAACTCAAGCGCCGCCAGCAGGGCTACGGACGTGGTCCCCGCATGAAAATTGAAGAGGATAAGGTGGAAATTATGGCCGGCGTTCGCTACGGGCTCACTATAGGTAGTCCCATTGCCATCTTCATCACCAATCGAGATTGGCAAAACTGGCAGGAACAATTAAGCATTTCTCCGATCGAGAAAGAAGTCGAGCCTGTAACCTGTCCCCGCCCGGGACATGCCGACCTGGCCGGAGTGACTAAATATGGTCTCAAAGACATTAGACCGATTATAGAGCGAGCCAGTGCCAGGGAAACAGCCGCCAGAGTAGCTGTCGGAGCCATAGCCAGAAGATTTCTGGAAGAGTTGGACATGGCCATTCACAGCCACACTGTGGCAATTGGGCGACATCACCGGGAACGAGGAGAAGCAAGCTCTATAGATTGGCAGCAAGTAGAAGCCTCCCCAATCCGCTGTGCTAATGCCAAGCTAGAAAAGGAGATGATGGCAGCCATCGATGAAGCTAAAGCTAACGGGGATACGTTAGGCGGCGTTTTTGAGGTGATTGCTACTGGTGTCCCCATTGGATTGGGCAGC
>SMTZ1_10008708_pt1 | contig 12296 bp, 7 predicted proteins | sample DeeMarSWOR136_30_FD_25667 | JGI IMG/M metagenome (IMG submission 25667) | reverse complement strand
CAGAACTGCCATGATTCGTTCCATAATTGTTATTAGATGTACTATCATTAAAATTGTCATGTAGATGCCACACACCACCATAATCAGAATTCCACACACTAGATGGGTTTTGACGTGAGGTCATGGTTGAATTCCCATAATACATCGTAATATTAGTATCAATTGAAGGGGATAAAACGGATAATCTTACCCAACTTACTAATTTAGCGTGAGTAGAATTATAAGTTTGGTTAAATTGTTCAATCTCATGATCTAACCAACTTGTACCATTAGAAAATGCTATGTCATCACCATCTGCTTGAACTTTATCTATATCATGAAGATCTGAATCTAAAATTGAGATTAAAACGGGAAAATTAATAAGATCACTTGATCCCGAGACTTTAGTATGATCAATTGTAATTTTTTTATAATAGGTAAAATATTCTTTATTAGGAAGTAGTTGTTGTTGATCTACATTTTTTTCAGATCCAATAGAATAAAAATTATCTGGATCATTTTGATTGATATATTCAGTAGCAATCCAATCTGCTGAACGAGATATATTGGAAATTCGAACCTCATCAATTTCCCCATCCCACCATTCACCACTTTCATGGCTGCCAATAAAGAGAGAAGAATCAGAAGTATCAAGAGGATAAGTTACGCTGTCTTGATCTGCATATTGGCTTAATTCATATCCATCGTAATATAATCTTAAATAATGATCACCTGATACTCCATCCCATGTCAAAACGACATGATGGTAGCTCCCTGTACTTATAAGGTTATTTTTGCTTTGTGCATAATAAAGTGTAGAGTCCTTCATAAGATACGCGTGGAGGTCTCCATTATATTGGGTTCTTAAAACATATTTTTCATCCCCTTTAGTAATGATTCTTATTCTGTCTTTCACGTCAACATTAATCCATGCTTCTATAGTTATAGCATTTGTAATATCCAAACTAGAATTATCTCCAACTTCAACATTAGCATCTATTCCATTAAAGTCATCATCACCATCAATCTTTCCAGTAACACTTTGATCTAAATTTCCATTAGGGGTTCCATCGTTATTATTGTTGGTCGAATCGTAATGAGTTCCCGATGTTTCATGTAAATGTTGAACCATCATATAATTACTATCCCACACACCTTCAGGATTTTCTAAGGAATTTATAGTTGGATTACCATAATACATAGTGATATTTGTATCAATAGAAGAAGAAAGAGATGGAATCCGAACCCATGCAATCAGTTGAGCGTGTGTAGTATTATAAGATTGATCAAAGAGTTCTATTTCGTGATCTAGCCATTCGCTTCCGTTGTAAAAGGCAATATCATCACCATCTTCTTGAGTATGGTTCTGTAAGTCTGAATCAAAAATAGAAATTAATACAGGAAAATTAATAAGATCATTTGAGACTTTTGTATGATCAATTGTTATTTCTTTATAATAAGCAAAATCATTTATAGAAGGTTGACTGGTTTTAATCTTGTCATAACAAAAATTATCTAGGTCATTAATTCTATCTTTATTTTTTACAAGATTGTCTGAAATATCAATCATTGTTAATAACATACACGTAAATAAAAGGATTAAAACGACAATTTTAAATTTAACTTTTTTCAATTTATATCCCCTATTCTTATACCTTAATTTACCATATAGTACAAACACTAAGATTAACATATAGTGTTTGGACTTTTAAATGATTCCTACCAATAACCATTTTACTGATATCCTAATTTTCAGATGAAAAAAGAGATAAAAATAAAATAAAAGGAATAAGTAAAAAATTTATATTTATTTAAAGTCAAATTTATTTATCAAAATATTTTGTTAACTTATGCTTTCTCTTTGGATTAATAGAGTAATTCCTCAATATTATGAATGATTATTGCCTTAAATATGAAATATAATGGGAATCATATTGAGGCTGTCTTCTTGAATTTACCCGAGAGAGTATTGAGATTAAGAGATGAGATTCAAAAGGTCAACTAATCTATAAATTGGTCTTAAAATCATTTTACTTTATTATTCATGAGAAATTCGTATAAAAAATTTGATTTATATAAGAATTAGATTTATAACTTCAAATCAAAAATAATTAAATAAAGATTAACAAATTTGATATTAATTTAATAGAAATCTTGATTAATATGGTTGATATTAAAAAAAGAATGTATTAATGTGTGTCCTGTTGAAGTTTATGAATTAGTAGATGGAAAAGTTATAGCGGAAAACATTGGTGAGTGTACAGATTGTATGGCTTGTCAAGATGTATGTCCAACAAACGCAATTTTAAGGCATTCCGCCTGGGAATAAAACCTAAAGGAATATGTAGGATTTAATTGATTTTAACCCCAACATTTAAAAACCTAACTTTCACTCCTTCAAATTAAAATTAGGTTTTTTTTTAAAATATAGTTGTTTTGCCAAATTTTATTTAAATTAGTAATAAATGAGAATTAATAGCTGAAACATTATAATTAGCTTAGAAATCTAAATTTTGAAATTAAATAGAACAAGATTGGATTTTATGAACTTTTAAATCAATAAATATAATATAAAAAAGAGGTTTGGAAAATAAAAATAGCAAAAATTTACGGAATTGATATAAAACTCCATATATCTACGTTATTGGTTATAGTTCTAGTTGGGTTTTATTCTGCAAGTTTTTATCTATCAATCATCCCTAGCGCTCCTTTAATTGATTTGATAATAGTTGGTTTGGTTAGCGGATTGATTTTACTTCTCTCAATATTAATCCATGAATTAAGCCATTCAATTGTAGCACAAAAATACGGACTTAAAGTGGAAGAAATTGAGTTATATCTATTTGGTGGCGTTTCTAAAATTGGAGAAGAACCAAAAACTCCCAAATCTGAAATGATTATCTCAATCGTAGGACCATTATCAAGTCTACTTATAGGCATGGTTTTTATGTTAATTACTTTCTTACCAATCTATATCCATCCTATACTATGGGTGACATTGTTATATTCTGGGATATCTAATATTGGACTAAGCATTTTTAATCTCATTCCAGCTTTTCCTATTGATGGAGGGAGAGTCTTAAGAGCTTATTTATGGAAACACAGAAATAATCTATTATCAGCAACTAAATCTGCTTCTAAAGTTGGTGTTTTTGTTGGTTATGGTATGATGGCTTATGGTTTTTTCCAGATGTTTACTGCAGGGATTTTCAGTGGGCTTTGGTTAATAATAATGGGAAATTTCCAAACATCAGCAGCAAGACACTCCTATTATCAAACGAGAAATGAAGTGATTTTGTCTAATATAAATGTTAAAGACATGCTGAACGTCCCAAATTTAGCAATTCCTTATAATACTCCTATTGGTATTGCGTTAAGAGATTATTTCTTTCCATATAGAAAATCCTACTTCCCTGTTAATCATGGTTATGACATTGTAGGAATAGTACATATTCAAGATATAAAAAAAATACGGAATTGGCTAAGATCAGAAATTATAATAGGAAAAGTAATGAAAAAAATTTCTGAATTTCCCTCAATTGATGAGAAACAATCAGGAAAAGTAGCCTTGGAAAAATTAAATGATATAAATGAAGGTCCGTTGCTATTAGTTGTAAATGAAAGTGAAAGTAACAAATTTATGGGATTTCTTGGAAAATCTGATGTGATCTCTTCGTTAGAGTTTTGGAGTTTGCATATGCTCAATATTGACTCCGAGGCTAAAAAATAAGATAAGTTTAATATATGCGGTCTGAACCATACCCACCTCACACACTCATTCTATTCAAGGTATTGCTAAAGGCCTGCCCCTTTTACTTCTTCTTTGGAAAATCTGTATCTTAAAAAAAATGTAAATGAGTAAAAATTTCTACTCAGAACCGAGCTGCTTATCTAAGTCAATCACTAATGGAACTTCTTTCTCATCCTTTTTTACTACGACTTTTAACACACCGTCTTCAATTTTCGCACTTACAGGTTCTATCTTCGAGATTTTACCCTTCATCGATGATTGTAAACATGTATGTGCCTCGTCATATAGGTAGCATTTAGTGCAGCAGAATCCAACTGGCATATAGCCAACTATCGAACATTGGTCATATGCATCGCAATTACAATTATTACACATTTTTTTTATCACTTCTTATAAATTATATATTAATTTTTTATAAAACTTCTTTTAATATTAATTATAATTTATCACTAAAATATAATTATCACTTTTCATATTTAAATATTACCGCTTTTCGACACATAATGTTTCGGAAACAGTCATTTCTGAAAAAATCGATCATGTGATGTAGATTATTCGATCCATGTGATTGATTTTGATCATGCATGATTTAAAGAAGTATTTTTATTCAGAAATAATAATCCAAATTAGTGAAACCGATCAAAATAACTTTTATGATCGATCGTGAGAATGATAACTAAAAAATTTAAACTATTTTACAGGTTTTTGATCGCTCTCGATCACTAAGGGAGTTTTTTATTCAATATTCCAAAAAGCAGTGAACAAAAAATTACTAACCTTAAAAGAAATATACAATAGGGAGAATATAGTGGTCAAAATACACAATGTATTTGATGATTTTGATAATCTATAATTAATTTAAAGCCTTCGGTTATTGAAATTTTCTAAAAAATTTATTAAATCTCTATTATTTTTCTAACCATCTAGTAGATGGATATTAAAACTTTTAGACATGTCTGTAATAAATTTTAAGTTTCGAAATGAGGTATTAAAACATAATGCTTCTTTAAGCTACTGTTATCAGTGTAGTACTTGTAGTGGTGGGTGTCCTGTTGCTCTGATAACTCAAGGAAGTTATAATCCGAGGAAAATTATTGAAGAAGCCATTTTAGGTTTACAAGATAAACTGATAGAAAAACAAGATCCTAATCCTTGGCTTTGCTCAACTTGTCAGACTTGTGTAGAGTTATGTCCTCAAAAGGTTGAGATTACTCAAATTTTTACTTTAATTAAAAATAAGTGCTTTGATGAAAAAAAGAACGTTCCTGAAGCGTTTATTTCACAGGGAAGAGCAGTTTTAGAAAATGGAGTTGCGCTTCCATACTCAAAAGCTATCTTAACCAGACGAGAGAAATTAGGACTTCCCTCAATAAAAACAGCATCTGTTGATGAAATAAAGAAAATTTTAAAAGAAACTAATTTTGAAAATAATATTCCAAAGGAGGGGGCATAAAGAATGTCATATGATTTATTTTTGGGCTGTGTAATTCCAGCTAGACTTCCATTTTTGGAAGCATCTTCACGGAAAGTGTTTGAAAAGCTAGGTATTAAACTAAATGATGTAGATGGGTTTAGTTGTTGTCCTGATCCTACAGGAATAGAGCTTATAGATCATGAAACATGGTTAGCTTTAGGAGCTCGTAATTTAAGTTTATCAAATAATAATGGTGGAATTATTTCCTTCTGCAGTGGCTGCGTAGAGACATTAAAGGGTGTAAATCATTTCATTAGAAAAGATGAAAAAATAAAAGATGACGTAAATAAAATATTAAAAAACATAGGAAAAAAATATGATGGTTCTACTAACGTGAAGCATTTTGCTCAGGTTCTATATGAAAATCTTGACAAATTGAGAGAGAATGTGGTCCATCCTTTAAATGGATTTAGAGTAGCAGTTCATTATGGATGTCATTATTTAAGACCTTCTGAGATTATTAATTGGGATGATCCCTTTGAACCAAAAACATTAGATGAGATAGTTAAAGCACTGGGGGCAGATTCTATAGATTATGAGTTGAAAATGGAATGCTGCGGAAATCCACTTGATAAATCAGATAAAGAGCTTTCCCTTCAAATGATTGATAATAAATTCAAATCTATTCAAGAATCTGCTGCCAATTGTGTTACTTTGGTATGCCCAGCGTGTTTTCAACAATTTGATTTTAATCAAAGAGAGTTAAGTAAAAATAAAGAAGTTGGTTATGATTTTCCAATTTTTTATCTCTCAGAATTAGTAGCTCTTGCTTTTGGATTCAAACCTGAAGAATTAGGATTGAAGTTTCATAGAGTTAAAGCTACAAAATTATTGGAAGGATTTTAGAATTTCAGTAAAAATTAACATTAAATTAATAAATTCAAAAAAAAGATTTGGCAAAAAATGGGATTAGCAGAAATAAAAACATTTGAAAATTTACAGAAAGATGTAATCTCTGTTAATAGATGTTGTGCTTGTGGTGCTTGTATAGCATATTGTGAGAATCAAGCATTTAACGTTATTGAGATGGATAATTATACCCCGAAGTTTAAAACTGATAAGAGTGTTGAGAATTGTAAGGAATGTGGGTATTGTTATTATATTTGTCCTCAAACTGAGCCCTTATTAGACAGATTAAAAGAAGCTCATCTGGTTAAAGATGAACTTGGGAATATAATCGATATATTTGCCGCGAAAACTACAAACGCAAAACTACAAGAAATTGGACAGGATGGGGGTATTGTCTCGACTATTTTAACATATTTGTTTGATACGAATAATATTGATGCGGCTATCGTATCTGAATATGATGAGAATTTTAAACCAATCCCTAAAATAATATATAGTAAAGATAAATTAGCAAAGTCTGCGGGTACTCGCTATTCTATATCATCGAATATCTTACCTTTAAAAGATTTAACTCAAGTTGCAGAAGAAATAATTTCTCACAAGAAAAGAATTTATGATAGTGATCAGTTACGTATTGCCTTTGTTGGCACGCCTTGTCAATGTAGGGCAATTTCAAAAATGAAACTCTTACATATTAAACCAGCACATGTTATAAGTGTAGTAATAGGTTTATTTTGTTTTGAAAATTTTGATTATGATAAATTGGTTGAAATTTTAGAATCTAAAACCCAAATTAATCCTTCAAATATCAAAAAAACTAACATTAAGAAAAATTTCTTTGTCACCTCAAAAGATGATACTGTTAAGGAAGTAAATATAAAAGATCTTGATGGAGCGGTTAGAAATCATTGCCATGAATGTGATGAATTTGTAGGTAAATTTTCAGATCTTAGTATTGGAGCATCTGGTGCACCTACTGGTTATTCAATGATCCTAATCCGAACTGAAAAAGGGCGTAGTTTAATAGATTCATTACTTGCAACAGGATATATTGAAAGATATATTATTCCAACCGATCAAATTTCAGAATGGCGACCTAAAAAAATTAATTGGTTAAAAAAAATGACTTCACTCAAGGTGAAGAAATGAAAAAGATGGTGGTATGAATGGTAGATAATTCTAAAAGCGTTCTTATTATTGGGGCAGGTATTGCGGGTATTCAAGCAGCTTTAGATTTAGGAGATATGGGAATAAAGGTTCATTTAATTGAGAAAAATCCCGTAATTGGGGGAAAAATGGCGCAATTAGATAAAACATTTCCCACTTTAGATTGTTCAATTTGTATTTTAGCACCAAAACTTTCAGAATGCTATAGGCATCCTAATATTAATCTGTATACTCTTTCAGAAGTACAAAAAATAGATGGTTCAAGTGGAGATTTTACAGTAGAAGTCCTTAAACGGGCACGTTATGTGAAAGAGGACGCATGTACAAATTGTGGGGATTGTGCTTCAATTTGCCCAGTTCGAGGAGTACCAAATTATTTTGATGCGAATTTAAAAAATATGGCTGCAGCATATATTCCATTTCCCTCAGCAGTTCCTCCAGTTCATATAATTGATAAAAATTCATGTGTCTACTTAAATTATGGAATATGTGGATTGTGTGCTACGAATTGTGGTGCAGAAGCGATCGATTTTACTCAAAAAGATGAAATTTTAGAATTTGAAAATGTTGGTTGTATAATTGTTGCACCTGGTTATGGTTTAATGGAAGATGTTTCACCACTGACCAGTTACGGTTATGGAAAATTTAAAAATGTGGTAACCGCATTGGAATTTGAACGATTAATTTGTGCTTCTGGTCCATTAGAAGGACATTTAAAAAGGTTATCTGATGGGAAAGATCCCAAAAAAATTGCTTTCCTACAATGTATAGGTTCACGTTCAGACAGAGATAAGAAGTACTGTTCTTCGATATGTTGTATGTATACTACGAAAGCAGCAATGATATCATATGAACATAATAATGATTTAGAATCATATGTATTTTATATTGATATGAGGGCAGGTGGGAAAGGGTTTCAGAATTTTCTCCGTAGAGGAGCAGAGGAATATAATATTAAATATATTAAAAGTAAAATATCTCATATTGATGTTGATGAGGAAGGAAGTCCAATAATAACTTATGAAGATTATGATACTGCTGAAATAAAACAGATGACGGTAGATTTAGCTGTTTTAGCAACATGTATTATTCCCTCACAAGGAATTGAAAAATTAGCAGAAGTATTAGGTATTGAATTAAATAAATATAAATTTATCAAAACAAATCCATTTTTACCGGTAGAAACAAGTGTGGAAGGAATTTTCACATGTGGTTGTGCTCGTGAACCAATGGATATTCCTCGCTCTGTTGCCGAAGCTAGTGGTGCAGCAGCTAGAGCAGCTGAAGTAATTAAAGGAGGTTAAAATGAATATGTCTGAAAAAGAAGAAGAAGTCCGAATTGGTGTCTTTGTATGCTCTTGTGGCTCAAACATAGGTGGTTTAATAGATGTGAAGGAAGTAGCAGAATATGCTAAGTCTTTACCTAATGTTGTATTTACTGAAGATAATTTATATACTTGTTCAGAAACAGGATTAGCACAAATTAAAAAAGGAGTAACTGAACATAACTTAAACCGTGTGGTAGTTGCTTCATGCACTCCAAGAACTCATGAACCACTGTTTCGTGATTGCATTAAAGATGTAGGTTTAAATGAGTATCTCTTTCAATTTGTTAATATTCGTGACCAATGTACTTGGGTTCATATGAAACACCCAAAAGAAGCATTTGAAAAAGCAAAAGAAGTCATTAGAATGGGTGTAGCAAAAGCGGCTAAGCTTGAAGCTCTTGAGAATATTGTAGTAGATGCAACTCCTACTGCTATAGTAATAGGAGGAGGTGTTGCAGGAATGACAGCCGCTCTTAGCCTAGCTAATCAAGGCTTTGAAACTCATTTAGTAGAAAAAGCAAATGAATTGGGTGGAAAGCTTAATATTATTAATAAATTATTTCCTACAAGTCAAGATGCCTCTGAACTTTTAGCAAGTTTAAAGAGAAGAGTTGAAAACAACCCTAATCTAACTGTTTACACTTCAGCAAAAGTAAAGGAAATTGAAGGATTTGTAGGTAATTATGAGATTAAAGTTGAGCAAGGAGGTAATAGTACTGATTTAAGTATAGGCGTTATTGTAGTTGCTGTTGGAGCTTCTTTATTAACCCCTACAGGAAAATTTGGTTATGATGGTAATATAAGAATAACTCAATATGAATTAGAAAATAAATTAAAAAATAATGAAATTAATGCTAAAAACATTGTAATGATCCAATGTGTTGGAGCTCGAAATGATGAAAGAAAGTATTGTTCAAATGTATGTTGCATGACCGCTTTGAAAAATTCATTATTAATTAAAGAAAAAAATCCAGATGCAAATATTACGATTTTATTTCGAGATTTATATACTCCTGGAACTTATTATGAAGAATATTATAGGAGAGCAAGAGAAGCTGGAGTTATTTTTCTGAGTTATAAACTCGAAAAGGAACCTGTTGTAGAAGAAAATAATATAAAAGTATTTAATGAATATATTGGAGAAGAAATGAGTATTCCATATGATTTACTAGTACTATCCACACCTTTAATTGCAAACGATGATAATAAAGAGCTTGCTCAAATGCTCAAAGTTCCATTAGAAGAAAATAATTTCTTTTTGGAGGCTCACGTAAAATTACGCCCTATGGATTTTGCAACTGATGGTGTTTTTATATGTGGAGCAGCAAAATGGCCTGTAGATATTACAGAATCCATAACTCAGGGGTATGCTGCGGCAGGAAGAGCGAGTACAATTATCTCCCACGATACGATCGAAGTAGAAGGCGCAACATCATTTCTACCTGAATATAATAAGGATTTATGTACTGGATGCGAAGTGTGTATCACAGTGTGTCCATATAAAGCAATAAGTAAGAATGAAGATGACGAGATTGAAATAATTCAAGTACTTTGTAAAGGGTGCGGAGTTTGCGGAGCTACTTGTACGAATCATGCTATAGTTATAAGGCATTTTACAGATGAACAAATTTTGTCTGAAATTTATGCGTTTGGAGGTATTTAAGATTATGGATTTCGAACCGAAAATTTTAGGATTTTTATGTAATTGGTGTTCTTATGCAGGAGCAGATTTAGCAGGAGTTAGTAGAATGCAATATCCACCTAATATACGAGTAATAAGGGTTATGTGTAGTGGCCGTGTAGATCCTAATTTTATTTTTGAAGCACTTAGAGTTGGTGCTGATGGAGTTATTGTTTTAGGGTGTCATTTAGGTGATTGTCATTATCTTGAAGGGAATTATGAAGCCGAGAAAAAATTTGATATGGTGAAACGATTCCTAAAACTAATAAATTTTGATGATAGAGTAAGATTGGATTGGGTTTCTGCCTCTGAAGGTGCAAGATATGCTCAGGTTATTACAGAATTTACAGATCATATCAAAGCACTGGGACCATCTCCAATTGGAGGAGATCATCCTGATAAAGAAATACTTAATAAATTAAAGGCTATTGAAGAAGCCGCTGCAGGTGATCGAATGAGAGCACTTGTAGGAAGGGAAAGAAAAATTACAGAACAAGAAAATGCATATGGAGAAAAAGTCCCCTTAGATAAATTTAATGCAATTTTTAATTCAGCTATTATGGAAGAATATGAACGACATAGAATCTTAATTTCATTAGAGGAAGATACTAAGTCTGTTAAAAAGTTAGCTGTTGAATTAGAAATCGATCCGAGTGTTGTATTAGAACATATTGTATGTTTAAAGAGTCGAGGTCAAGTTGACTTTGGAGAATTTATGGGAATTACTCCAACGTTTTATAAAATGTAAGGAGAGGAAAAATGGAAAAAGTAGGAGCTGTAATGGTTGTAGGCGCGGGTATTGGGGGATCCCAAGCAGCGCTAGATTTAGGTGATTCAGGCTATAAAGTATATTTGATTGAATCTAGCACTAGTATTGGTGGTGTGATGGCACAATTGGATAAAACTTTTCCCACAAATGATTGTGCAATGTGTATTGTCAGCCCTAAGTTAGTAGAAACTGGCAGGCACCAAAACATTGATTTGAGCATAAATTGCGAGGTTCTGGATGTTTCAGGAGAAGCAGGCAACTTTACTGTTAAAGTAAAGAAGAAATCGCTCTATATTAATCCAGATAAATGTACAGGTTGTGGAGTTTGTGGTCTTAATTGTCCAGTTGAGGCAATTGATTTATTTAATGAAGGATTAGCAAAATATCATGCCACTTCTGTGAAATATCCTCAAGCAGTCCCACTAGTATATGCAATCAATAAGAATTTGTGTATAGGATGCGGAATATGTGCGGGAGTGTGTAAAGCTAAAGCGGTTGAATATGATAGAGATGATGAAATTGTCGATATCAATGTAGGTGCCATAATATTAGCCCCTGGTTTTGACGAGTTTGTTCCCAAAGTAGCTAATAAGTATGGGTATGGGAAATTCAAAAATGTTGTCACTAGTATTGAGTTTGAACGTATCCTGTCTGCTTCAGGGCCTTATGCTGGAAAAGTGCTCAGACCTTCTGATGGGGATATACCTGAAAAAGTTGCTTTTCTTCAATGCATAGGATCTCGAGACTATACAGGAGAAGGACAACCTTATTGTTCTTCTGTTTGTTGCATGTATACTGCCAAAGAAGCTGTAATTGCCCATGAACATCAACATGAAGTGAAACCTACCATCTTTAGTATGGATATTAGAGCATATGGAAAAGATTTTGATAAATATATTATTAGAGCTCAAGAAGAATATGGAATTCGTTATATTAGAAGCAGAATTTCCTCCATAACCGAAGTACCTAAGACAAAAAATTTAAGACTTCGCTATGAGACTGAGGATGGAAAAGTTAGAGAAGAAGAATATAATATGGTAGTGTTAAGTGTAGGATTAAACCCACCAAATGATGCTAAGTATCTTGCTGAGAAATTCGGAATTGTATTAAATGAGTATGGTTTCGCAAAAACAGATATTTTTAATCCAGTGCAGACCTCAAGAGCAGGGATTTATGCCTGTGGTGCATTTTCTCAACCTAAAGATATCCCTGAGACAGTAACTCAGGCAAGTGCAGCCGCGGGATGTGTAAATCAGTTATTATATGAAAAGAGAGGAACCTTAATTACAGAAAAGAGT
>SMTZ1_10005938_pt1 | contig 12296 bp, 6 predicted proteins | sample DeeMarSWOR136_30_FD_25667 | JGI IMG/M metagenome (IMG submission 25667) | reverse complement strand
GAGCGGCCGCCGGAAGCGCTCCGCAGTCCTCTAATTTCGGGGTGTTGAATGAAGAGCCCGTCCGAATCGGGGGCAGAAAAGACGGGTATTCCTTTTTCAACGGATTTCTGGATGATGTTTGCATCTACGACAAGGCTCTGTCGGCGAGCCAGGTGCAGAAGCAATTTGAAGGTATTCCCCCGACGTTTACAGTTGCCCAGAATCCCGACCCGGCGGATGGGGCTCTGCATGAGGATACGTGGGTGACTCTGAGCTGGTCGCCGGGAGATTCTGCGGCCTCACACGACGTGTACTTGGGCGACAGTCTCGATGACGTCAGTGACGGGATCGGCGACACGTTCCGAGGCAACCAGGGCTCAACGTTTTATGTGGCCGGCTTTCCTGGTTTTGCCTATCCGGATGGCTTGGTACCCGGCGCGACTTATTACTGGCGAGTCGACGAAGTCGAGTCCGACGGGACGACGATCCACAAGGGCGATATCTGGAGCTTCTCGATCCCGCCCAAGACCGCTTACGATCCCGATCCGGCGGATGGGGCCGAGATCGAAGATCCGAATGAGGTGACGCTGAGCTGGACGGCGGGCTTCGGGGCTATATTACATTCGGTCTATTTCGGCGAGGATTTCGACGAGGTCAGCAACGCCACCGGAGGAACCCCTCAGGGCATCACGAGCTACAGCGCGGGTCCTCTCGAATCTGGGAAGGCATACTACTGGCGAGTTGATGAGTTCGATGGCGCCGCGACATACACGGGCGATGTCTGGAGCTTCACGACGCCGGGCGCTGTCGGGGACCCGCACCCGGCGAATGACGCTGTGGATGTAGGGATGAATACAACTCTGGGCTGGACACCGGCCGAGAATGCCGCATCGCAGGAACTCTACCTGGGGACGGACAAAGAAGCCGTGCGCAACGCCGATACCGGTTCGCCGGAGTACAAAGGGTCCATGGCGCTGGGCGCTGAGCGTTACGATCCCGGACTCCTCGAACCGGATACGGCCTACTATTGGCGCGTGGATGCCGTTGACGATCAAGGTAGCACATCGAAAGGTCCCCTCTGGATCTTCACGACGGGTCGTTTCCTCATTGTGGATGACTTCGAGAGCTACACCGATGACGATGCGGCCGGCGAGGCGCTTTGGCAGAGTTGGATCGACGGCTTTGGTGTTGCGGATAACGGTTCACAGGTCGGCAATGTCATGCCCCCGTATGCTGAACAGGAGATTGTCCACGGCGGTTCGCAATCCATGCCGTTCATTTACGACAACACCGCCGGTGCGACGAATTCGGAGGCGGCGATGACGCTGACGGATTCGCGTGACTGGACCGTGAGCGGCGCCAGCGAACTGGTGATTTGGTTCAGAGGCCGGGTGGACAATCCGGCTGAACCGCTATATGCCGCCATCGCCAATGCCGGCGGTTCGCCCGTCGTGGTGGGCCACGATGACGCGAAGGCAGCACAGGCGCGAGGCTGGACGAGGTGGGCGATCCCGCTGCAAGGCTTTGCCGATCAGGGCATTGATCTGACGAACGTTGACAAAATCGCGGTTGGCCTGGGCACGCAAGGTGATCCTGCTGCACCCGGCGGCGTGGGCGAGATGCATTTTGACGACATCGCGCTTTATTGAGAATGCACTGTCAATCCTCTTAATCTGAAGGAGAACGGCTATGTGTAGGAACGTAACGTTTTTGGTTTTCTCCGTATTGGTGCTGAGCATGGTGGGTCATGCCTCGGCGGAACTGGTGGGGTACTGGAAGTTTGACGAGGGTACCGGGATGACGGCAGTCGACTCCAGCGGTTACGGGAATGATGGCACGCTGAAGGGTCCCCCGGAGTGGGCCGTAGGGCAACTGGGCGAGGCTCTGGATTTTGACGGCTCTTCAGACTATGTGGAAGTTCCTCACAATCCCAGTCTATCCATCACAGAGGCCATCACGATCGCGGCCTGGACCTATATGAGCACAGGCGCCAGCGGGGAAATGGCAATTGTCAGCAAAGGGGGATGGGCGGCAAATAATCTGCCGTATGAACTGACAATGGAAGCCGGATCCATCATTTATTGGCAGTTTTACGACGACGCAGGCAGAGACACGTGCTCTCCGGACTCGCCACCCGTGGACGAGTGGCACCATATCACCGGGACCTACGACGGGACCCTCTTCAAATGTTACATTGATGGAGAGTTGGCCGACGAGTGGGCGTATACCGGAACGATGCCGGAGAACGAACTTTCAGTGATGATTGGAAGAAGAACCACCGGCGGGTGCCAATTCAACGGTCTGATCGACGAGGTGATGATCTACAATCATGCGCTCAGCGACGATCAGGTCCCGCAGATTATGATGGGCCTGGGTGGCATGGGGAAGGCTTCAGGACCCGACCCGCGTGACGGCGCCCTCCATGAGGATACGTGGGTAACTCTGAGCTGGCGCCCGGGGGCCTTTGCGGTCTCGCACGATGTGTATCTGGGTGACAATTTCGACGATGTGAATGACGGCGCCGGCGATACATTCCGCGGTAACCAGGGCGCGACGTATCTTGTCGCCGGCTTCCCCGGATTTCCCTATCCGGATGGTCTCGTGCCGGGCACGACTTACTACTGGCGAATTGATGAGGTCAACGAAGCGGACCCGAACAGCCCCTGGACGGGTGACGTCTGGAGCTTCTCGATCCCGCCCAAGAAGGCGTACAATCCCGACCCGGCGGACGGCGCCGAGTTCGTCGATCCGGAAGTGACGCTGAACTGGACGGCAGGTTACGGAGCCAAATTGCACACGGTTTATATCGGTGACGATCTCGACGAGGTGAGCAATGCCACCGGAGGAACTGTGCAGGGGGCGACTACCTCTGCGCCCGGCCCGCTGGAGTTGGAGAAGGTCTATTACTGGCGGGTCGATGAGTTCGACGCCGTGGATACGTACAAGGGTGATATCTGGAGCTTTACGACGCCGGGTGCGGTTGGCAATCCCCGTCCGGCGAACGGCGCGGTGGACGTCAAGATGATGGCCACGTTAAGCTGGACGGCAAGCGATAGTGCCGCTTCGCACGAGGTGTATTTTGGCACGGACAAGGACGCCGTTCGCAATGCCGATACGGCCGCGCCCGAGTACAGGGGCAGTAAAGCCCTGGGCGCCGAGAGCTACGATCCCGGCAAGCTCGCCTGGCATACGGCATACTACTGGCGCGTCGATGAGGTCGATAGCCAGGGCAACACGTCGAAGGGCCCTCTTTGGATCTTTGCCACGGCCGACTTCCTCTCCGTGGACGACTTTGAGGACTACACTGATAACGACGCGGCCGGGGAGGCCATCTGGCAGAGTTGGGTAGATGGTTTCGGAGTTCCGGAAAACGGCGCGCAGGCGGGTAACCTTCTTCCTCCTTACACCGAGCAGACGATCGTCCATGGCGGCCGTCAGTCGATGCCGCTGTTCTATGACAACGCACCGGGCGCGGCGGCCTATTCAGAGGCGGCGCTGACCTTGAGTTATCCACGTGACTGGACCGAGAGCGGCGTCAGCGCGTTGGTGATTTGGTTCCGGGGTCGGTCGGATAATGCCGCGGAGCCGCTGTACGTCTCTGTGGCCAATAGCAGCGGTTCTGCCGTGACGGTGAGGCACGATGACGCGAATGCCGCCCAGGCGGGGCCTTGGACAAAGTGGGTGATCCCACTGCAGACCTTTGCCGATCAGGGTATTGACCTGACGAACGTGGACACGATCGCGATTGGCCTGGGTACCAAAGGTGCTATGACAACGTCCGGCGGTACGGGAACGCTATACCTTGACGACATCGCGCTCTATTAAGAAGGCTCCCCGACAGTGAGCGCCCGTGTCCGCGTTGGCCGGGCGCGTCGTCCAGTGCTGGAGCAACAGAAGAATTTGTTTTGATTCGGGGCCTAGACCGATCAACTCGGTATAGGCCCCTTTATCTTCGTGCGCATCCATGATTCTCCAATCCAACCTTGACTGTTTGGGCCAAATGTGCTATCCACAGGTGATGTGTGTCTGAGTGGGCGTGGACGGCGGCCGGACGGGGCGGAGAAGGCTGCCATAGAAGGTCCAGTCGTCGAATGACAGAGACAATGCGGGTGAGCGAGGAGTGGAGAACGTGTAATGCGAGACGAGAGGAGAAACGAAGGGGAGCTGCTCAGGTACGTGAACGCATTGCGCCATCGTGTCGTGCAGCCCCGGCGAGCGGGACCCAAAGAAGCGACAGAGGACGTACGCGAATCCGAACAAATCTTCAGAGCCATTTTTGATAACGCGGCCGACGGCATACTTCTGACGGATGTGGAGAGCAAGAGATTCTACATGGGTAACCGAGTGATCTGTCAAATGCTGGGCTACGGTGAACATGAACTCAAGACGCTTGAGGTCGTGGACATTCATCCTGAGGAAGACCTGCCCTATGTCATCGAGCAGTACAAGAGGCAGATGGAAGGCGAATTGACGCTGGCCCGGAATATTCCGGTCAAGAGAAAGGACGGAAGTACTCTGTATGCGGATATCAATGCGTTCCCAATGACATTGGGCCCAAAGACATACCTGGTCGGCATTTTCAGGGACATCACCTCCCGAAAGCACTTGGAACAGAAGACGGCGATGCTCGCAAGGTTTCCGGACGAAGACCCCAATCCTGTCCTGAGGATATCCGAGGATTGCACGATCCTCTACGCCAACAAGGCCAGTTCTCCCGTCCTGGAGACATGGCAAAGCCAGGTAGGTCACAGCCTCCCGGAGGCATGCTGCGAACGGGCACGAGCAACCTTGAATTCAGGTAGGGTATCCACGTTTGAGTTCAAATGTGATGATGGCCGGCTTTTTCTGGTAACATTGGCACCTGTGGTTGGGGAGGGGTATTTGAATGCCTATGGCGTCGACATCACCGACCGCAAGAAGGCGGAAGAAGCCTTGGAGAGGTCGGAAAAGAATTGGTATTCCCTGCTCCGAAATGCGCCTGATGCTATTTTGAATCTGGATCGAGAAGGTACAATCCTTTTTATCAATCACACCGTGCCCGGTTATACGACCGAAAATACCGTCGGTCGAACAGTCTATGACTTCTTGCCTCCCGGGGAGCATGCAAAAACAAGAGAGGCAATCAATAAGGTCTTCGAGACGGGCAGACCAGTCAAATTTGAAACCAGCGTGATGGGGCCGGACGGGAGACTATTGTGGTATCTTACTCACTTGGGGCCAATCAAGGACGGCGATACGGTCGCCAGCGTGGCGCAGGTCTCCACGGATATCACCGAGAGCAAGCGGACTCAGGCGATGTTACAAACCAAAAATGCGGCCATCGCCTCATCCATAAATGGTATTGCGATCGGTGATATGGAGGGCAATTTGACATACGTGAATAAATCTTTTCTCGAGATGTGGGGATACAGGGATGAGAACGAGGTTCTTGGAAAAAATGCCGTTGCGTTCTGGCAGGAACAGGATCAGGCGTTAGAGGTCATAGAAGCGCTGCGCGACAAAGGAGGCTGGATAGGTGAATTGACGGCCGTGAGAAAGGATGGCTCAGCACGAGATATACAGGTGTGTGCGACTTCAGTGACAGATGAGAACAACAGGCCCATATCCATGATGGCTTCCTTTGTCGATGTCACCGACCCCAAAAAGAGAGAAAAGGAGCTTGCCACCTGCCGCGAGCATATGGGGCGGGCCGAGCAGCTTGCCTCGTTGGGGACCCTCAGCGCCACCATCGCTCATCAAGTCACCCAGCCTCTGACGGTGATTCGCTTGTCACTCGATAACGTATTGGATGAGCTGGAAGGAATATCCTGTTCGCGCACGGCTCTCAGAAGACTACGGGACAGCGTCGCTCAGGTCTCGCATATCACCGCAATTGTTAATCGATTCCGGAGTTTTGCACGGCAATCCTCAGACACGGCTTCCGGAGAGGTCTGCGTGTATGCGGTCGCTACACGCGTCGCGAGGCTGCTGGGTGAAAGTGCGCGGCAGGCGAAGGTCACACTGCATGTCGAAGATATGCGTGATTTCCCATCCGTGTTCTTAAGTGAGAGAGAGTTGGAGCAGATATTTTTTGCTTTGATTGAAAACGCGATCCAGGCGGCTGACGGCAAAAAGGCCCGCCAGGTTGTCATCGGCGGGTCGGCGAAAGATGAGCAGATTGAGCTGACTTTTTCCGATAACTGCGGCGGCGTGGCGCCGGAGAACCTGGAGAAGGTTTTTGAGCCGTTTTTCACAACCAAACCTCGAGGCGAGGGGACGGGGCTGGGGCTCTGTGTGGTCCAGGACGCCGTCGCTCGCGTCGGGGGCCATGTTCGTCTCGAAAGTGAATTGGGCAAGGGTTCGACTTTCTTCGTGGTCCTGCCCATAAACGAGGATTGAGACGCCGTGACCCAGCGAGGCGGGCAAAAAGGCCCGGAAAAGCCTCCTTCCTCCGACGACAAGGGAAAGATCGTCGCGGAAGCTGAGTGGGGCCCTTATTTTCCCCGTCGGCGTGGATAGCAGGGTGTCAAGGAAAAATACGTAGTTGCCACAATAGACTCGACGACCGGAAAATGATGAAATACCGGTTCTGTGTATGCTTGACAGTCCGGCTGGATGACAATGGCCCCTAATGTAAGACGACATGTATTCTTCCTTGACGATGAGCCGGAGGTGCGCGAGGTCGTCAGGGAGACGCTCCAGGAATCGGGTGTCGACGTCACATGTTTTGGCTCTCCGTCCGAGTGTCTTACCCAATTGCGTTCACAGACGTGCGACTTGCTCATTACCGATCTGAAAATGCCCGAGAGGAGCGGCATGGAGTTGTTGGCAGAGGTCAAGCGTTTCGCTCCGTGGGTGCCCGTTCTGATGATCACCGGCTACGGCGATGTGCCCACGGCCGTCAAAGCCATCAAAAGCGGCGCGGTGGACTTTATCGAGAAGCCGCTGACCAAGCGGAGTTTTGTGCGGAAGGTTAAGTCGATACTGCGGCGGGGGGCTCCCGGCGGTGCGCACTTGGGCAAACCCTTGACCAGAGCCGAAGCCAGCGTATTGAGACTGATCATCGAGGGCAAGGGCAACAGGGATATAGCGACTTTGCTTAACCGTTCCGTGAGAACGATTGAAGCGCATCGTGCTCACCTGATGCACAAGCTCGGTGTGGACAATGTCGTCGATCTTGTCAAGATGGGTACAATGATGGGACTGGATAAGCTGGAGACAGAACCGCCGGACGAAACGGAGCCCGACTCCGGAAACAATACGTGAGTTGCTGTCTACCGACCCCAATGGTTCGCATTGCTCTTAATCTGAAGCAGGTCGAAATTCGATAGGGTACGTGCCGGGATTCCTGATCGCTTTGACCGAATCGTTCAGCAGGGCAAGCTCAGTAGCCAATCTCTGTTGTATTGTCTGCATTTCTTCGGCTGATTCGAATGGCCTCAGCAGATCGTCTGTTTGAGCGTGCAGTGGGCGGACGACGTCCTTTTCGTAATACCTGTCCTTGATGCGCGTGATGGCCTTTCTGCCCGGGCGGGTTTGCTTGCCGGGCGATTTCTTGAAGACTCCTCTGGCACCGTATTGGACGATCTTGTAGACGATCTCGATCGCCGGTGCGAAGCGGGAGACCGCGAAGCGCGTTCCAATGCCAAAGCCATCGACCGGCGCGCCGTGCCGCAGCAGATCATCGATCTTGAACTCGTCGAGGTCGCCGCTGACGAAGATCTTCAGAAAAGGGACGCCTTGTTCTCCAAAATGCCTTCGAGCGAAGTGACTGAGTTCGGCCAAGTCGCCGCTGTCGATGCGGATGCCCCGTATCCTGATATGCTTGTCTTCGTAGAGTTGCCTCGCAAGGTTCGCAGCTTCTCTTATCCCTCCGATAGAATCGTACGTATCGACAAGGAGAATGGAGTTTTCGCCGTAAGCCTCGGTAAAATTGCGAAAAGCCTGCTCCTGCGATTCATGCACGTGGACAAACGAGTGGGCCATCGTTCCGGAGGCCGCGAAATCCAGCGCTCTGGCCGCGAACACGTTACTGGTCGCCAGGAAGCCCGCCATCTGGGCGCCCTTGGCCGAGCGCAGGGAGGCAACAGGCCCCTGGCAACGCCGCAAACCGAAATCCACCACAGCCGCTCCTTGGGCGGCGATGGAGATCCTGGTGGCGAGCGTGGCCTGGACAATCGAGAAACCGAGTATATTGAGAATGTAACTTTCCAGCAACTGAGCGCAGATCAAGGGTCCGGCCACCTCAAGAATGGGCTCGTTGGGAAAAAACACCGTTCCTTCAGCCAGAGCGCGTATTTGGACGTCGGGCTTGAGCACCGCGAGGTATTCAAGGAAGTCATCCGAGAATCGCTGTGTGGAGCGCAGGAAGTCGATATCGGACGTGGAGAATCGAAACTCGCGCAGATACGACTCAATTTCGCCCAAGCCGGCCATGACGAAAAATCCCCAATGCTCGGGCAGCCGCCGCACGGAGACCTCGAAGTAGGCCGCCTCGGTCATCTGCTTCTTGAAGTATACCTGGGCCATCGTCAGCTCGTACAGATCGGTCAGCAGCGACGGCGTATCCTTCATCAACCACATCGCAAATCCCTCTCCAGCGCGGCCAGTTCGGTGATCTCGACGCCCATCCGCCTGAACTCATCGAGTATCTCTTGCTCCGGCCTGACTTCAAGGCCCTTGACCGCGTCCTTCAGCAGGCAAAGTTTGATATCGGAGAACTTGCTGAGCCCCTGCACGACGTAGTATACGCAGAAATCCAGAGCGACGCCAAAAACGATCACCCTCTTCGGCTTGATCAACTCCACGAGCTTGTCCGTATTGGGATTATCGAAAACATCGAGGCTGTTCTTTCTTATCACAATATGAAACTGCTCCTTACGGATAAGCGCGCGTATTGCGCCGGTGTCCATCTCGTCAATTTCAATGTACTCGATTGGTACGTCCCCTAAGAAGCCCACCCGCTCGCCTCCGGGCTCGCCCGCCATGCAGTGCGGCGGAAACGTCTCCTTGAAGTCAGGCGTCTCCGAAATCTCCTTGTTGTCCCGGCTGTGCCAGTCGATATCGGCGACAATGGAGTAACCGTTCTCGAGGGCGAATCGGCGCACGTCGCTCACTTTGGACATGATCGTTTCGGCGCCGGGGACATACAGCTTGCCCGTCGGCTGCATGAAGTCGAATTGCGTATCAACATCCCAAAAGACTATGTCTTCTTTCATAGAACACCTCGTTTCATCTCCGATAGACTACCTGTCGATGCTGATATCTGCAAGACATTGTTCGCTTACGAACCCTCAGAACGCAGGCAACGCGGAGCAGCCGGGAGTTGTCTCAAAGGCGAAAAACCTGTAAAATCTTGGCCGTTTACAGAAAGGAAAATGGAGCTACTTCCGGAGACCCATGATGTCAGAGAAGGATAACATCGAGCAGGCGGTTATAGCATCCTGGATTATCGCACTCTTGGCCGGCGGTTCTGTGATGCAAGGTGAACAGACCACGCCCGCCAGGTACACCGTTGCGTACGCCACATATCTTGGCGGCAAGGCGGACGAGCAATTGCGCGAGGTTATTGTCTATGAGGACGGCTCGGTACTCGTCGCCGGTCAAACCAATTCGTCGGATTTGCCGGTTACCGACGGCGTCGTGCAGCCGGAGTACGGCGGCGAGCCACCGGGGCGAGGCCATCCCGGGGTCTACGGCGGGGACTGCTTTCTCGTTCACCTGAGCGCCGAAGGGCAAGAAATCCTTTCTTGTACATATTTCGGCGGCTCCAAGCAAGAACGCAATGTCTATGGAATGGCTGTGGATCGACGGGGCAATATTGTGGTCACCACCATGACACGTTCGTCCGATCTGCCCACAACGGACGGAGCCTTTCAACGTAAGTACGGCGGTGGAACCTCCGACTGGGTGGTGGCAAAACTCTCACCCGATTGCCGGCGAGTACTATGGTGTACCTACATCGGCGGCTCGGGCGACGAATCCCCACGGGGCGGATTGGCCTTGGACAAGAACGATAATGTTTATGTGGTTGGCGGCACCGATTCGCCTGATTTCCCCACGACGGAAGGAGCTTTCCAGCGAGATCGAAAGGGCACACGCGACGCAGCCATCGTTGAACTCAAACATGATGGATCCGACTTGGTTTTCAGCACTCTGCTCGGCGGGAGCGATTGGGACGGCACGATGGGCGCACGAGTTGACGGTCGTGGGAATATCCACGTTGCCGGCCATACTCGGTCTTCAGATTTCCCGGTGATCGCCGGTGCGCCGCAAACCCGGCTCGGAGGCAAGTCCGACTGCTATTTCGCCGGATTCTCGCCTGGCGCGAAGCGGCTGCTTTATGCCACTTTTCTGGGTGGGCGGGAGAACGAATTCGCCGAACACAGGCTCTCGCTCGGTGCCCAGGGCGGCATTCTTCTCACAGGCGTGACGGCCTCAGCAGATTTCCCGACAACGGCGAATGCTCTCCAGCGGGGCTTGAGGGGCCGGACCGATGGCTTCCTTACGAAGCTTTCTGACGATCGTGCAAAGTGCGTTTTTTCCACGTTTCTCGGAGGTTCCGCAGGGGAATTCTATCTCATGCCCACGCAGGACAGGCACGGAAATATCATCGTCGTCGGGTATACGGAATCGCCGGATTACCCGGTGACGGCCGACGCACTTCAAAAGGAGTATGGCGGCGGCAAAGGCGACGGCGCGATCGCCCTTTTCAAGCCGGATGGGACAGGACTCGTCTACGCCAGCTATCTTGGAGGCAGCGGAGACGATCTCATCAGAAGTGTAGCCCTTGGGCCCCACGACGAGATCTATCTTATAGGCAACACAAGCTCAGAAGATTTCCCCGTCTCGCCCGGCGCAGCACAGGGCGAGCTGCAAGGCACATCTGACGCGTTTGTGGTAAAACTTGTGCCCCTATAGAATAGCCGTTCACTCCTCCGTTGTCTTATTGAGTGGTGTTCGCCACATGTAGATCGTGTGTTCGCGGCTGTCCTGCTCGGAGTCCATCTCGACGACCTGTTCCGGCTTCACCCCTTGCATGGCGAAATCGTGGGAGACGATCCGCGAGCCGGGCTTGAGCTTATCCAATTGCGGGATCAGCTTCACATTCAAACTCGGCAGCAGGTAAAGCGTGATGACATTTGCCCGGCTCAGATCGAGCGTGAAGATATCTTCCTGCTCGATGCGCACCAGATGTCCGACGTTGTTCTTCCGCACGTTCTCCCGCGACTCTCGCACGCGTTTCGGGTCGATGTCGTAACCGACGGCTTTGCAGCCGTAGTTCTTGGCCGCCGTGACGACGATCCGGCCGTCGCCGCACCCCAGATCGTAAACCAGGTCGTCCTTCGTGACCTCCACCATCTCAAGCATTTTCTCCACCACGTCTTGCGGCGTGGGAACGTAGAGGATGTCCGGACGACGCATCTTCCTAAGCACTTGGCGTGCCCTGAACGGCTGAATCTTCGCCGGTGGACGGGCGTCCGGCTTGGTGAGCGAGATGCCGTCCAAGGGCGGTTCGAGCGTGCCCACGTCGAAGCCGAACGCTTCGAGAATCGTCGGCGCTACGTCCTGACGGCGGCCGTTGCGGCTCACGTTCTTGTTGTTCGTCGCCAGGAAGACGTGGGGCGCGAAACTGTGGCCCGTCTTGTCCTCGTTGAAACCGTGATCCGCGGTCACATAGAACTGCGTCTTTCCGCCCAAACCCAACTGTTTCACCTTGTCGATGATCTTACCGGTCCAGAGATCGTTTGAGATCAAGGCATCGTTATATTCTCTGGAGTTCTCGCCGTGCTTGTGCCCGGCCTGGTCGACTTCGGCAAAATGAACGAAGAAAAAGAACGGCTTGTCTCTATACTTTTCCAGCAATTCAAGGGCCCGTGTGCCGACCTTCCGATCCTGCGAGAGGCCGAACTCCCACACCTCCAGGGCGGTGTACATGTTGTAGTAGGGCGAGCCGGGAATGAAACGGTACTTCACGCCGTCTTCCTCGATGATTTTCCCCTTGGGCTTTGTGCCGGCACCGGGGTCGGCCGGTTCTTCCGTGCCCTGCCCTGGTTCGGCGTCAAGGCGGATCTTCTTTGGAGGGTCAATCGCGCCGCAGTGGCCACGCTTGCCGATCACGGCCACGGTCACGAAATCATCCGGCCCGAAACGCTTCTCCAGACGCTCGAACAGGCTCAAATCCTTGGGGACAGGCTGATAGATGCCGTTGCTGTACACGCCCGTGACTTCCGGATAGTAGCCGGTCAATATCTGGGCCCAGCCGGCCTTCGTATCGGTCTTGCCCTCGATGTCAATCTCGACATACTTTCCCTGATCGATCAGCTTTTGCAGATTGG
>SMTZ1_10008484_pt1 | contig 12297 bp, 8 predicted proteins | sample DeeMarSWOR136_30_FD_25667 | JGI IMG/M metagenome (IMG submission 25667) | reverse complement strand
TTAGGGACAAACCGATATCCTTGGATGTTGTCGGCTCAAGTTATGAGAGGTTCTTGGAAAGCTATGATGAAGGCAGGACAAGGGGATATGTTGGCCTCGAGAAGCGGTATAAAAGCCGCTGGCGCAGGAGTATTGGCTTTAGGCTGGAAAATGTTGATGTTGGTGACCTTGATACTGACGCCCCCAAGGAAATAAGAGATGTCAAAGGCAATAATGCTCTTGCCGCAGTCAGGTTTGGCATTGGAAGAGACCTTACTGATGACGTATTTAATCCGACCACCGGCTATAGCTTTAGTGCCGGTTACGAGCAGCTTGCCGGCGACCACACTTTTGGAGTATTGAGTGGAACTCACAGATGGTACAGAGCACTTTATGAGGATTTGGCGGAGCGAAAAACTATTCTGGCGACAAAACTGCATGCGGCGACTGTGATAGGTGATGCACCACCTTTTGAAAGGTTTTATGCCGGCGGCACAGGTACTTATGGCATCAGAGGTTTTGATTACCGAGGCGTAAGCCCCAGGGGCCTGCAGACAAATACCGCCAAGCCAAAGCGGAAAGACCCGATAGGTAGTGATTGGATACTTTTGGCAAATGCTGAGGTGACTGTGCCTTTGGTGAGTGATAATCTTGCGATGTTGTTTTTCGTTGATAGCGGAGTAATCGATTCGGGCGGTTACCGTGCTGCAGTGGGGACAGGCATACAGATACTGATTCCTCAGTGGTTTGGACCTGTACCGATGAGGTTCGAGCTTGCCGTACCATTTATGAAAAGCGACGAAGACGAAACCCAAGTTTTCAGTTTCTCTGTAGGACGGTTGTTTTAATTTGCCGTGTGTTGAGGGGCCCCATTCTGCGGGTTCGGTCCCTGCAATAACTCGCAAAATGGGAACCCTGATTGTTGTTCGCTAACCCCATATGACAAGGGATAAAATCAGGAAAGGGTAATTTATGAAAATGAAGGCAATAGTTTTGTGTTGTTTGATAAGTGCGGTTGTTTTCTTTGTGGGTTATGAATATAGCCTCGCTTGGGGGAAATCAGAAGCTGATAAGCACACCCAGAATATTGGTGTTGTCAGTATTCAGAAAGTCTTTCAGAATTGTAAGAGAAACGCCAGGTACAGGCAAGAAGCTGTTGCCGAGCAGGATAGAATTATTGCAGAGCTGGAGAAGCTTTCTAAAGATATTGAAGCTGAAAGAGCAGGGCTCAAAACATTAAAAATCGGCAGCCATGACCATTTGGCATTGATGAAGGAAACATTAGAGAAGCAAGCCAAACTACAGGCTCGACAGGAGTTCTATAAGCAGCATATGGAGTTAAAAGACCAACAATGGACCGAAGGACTTTATAAAGACATTTTGCAAGAAACCAGCGAGCTTGCGAAACAAAAGGGGCTGGATTTGGTTCTTGAGAAGGATGAGATTGAACTTCCTGTGCCAAGTGTCAATGAGCTTATGATGACCATCAGGACGCATAAAATACTATATAGCGGCGGCTGTTTAGATATTACCGATGAGGTAATGGCTCGGCTGGATGCAGAGGAAAGCGAAAAATGAAAAACGAAGAGCCTCAAGCGTGAAGTGTGGAGCGAGATACGAGTTTCCTATGAGATTGACAGTTGCACAATTGGCGCGGCGCATTGGCGCTGAGTTAGTGGGTGACGGCTCCGGGCAGATAAGTGCTGTGGACACAGTAGAGGTGGCTGGCCAGAACGCAATTACTTTTGTTACGGATGCCAAACATATACCCAGACTTGAAAAGTCACACGCAGGGGCGGCTATCGTTGCTAAGCATATTGAAGGTTTGTCCAAACCGCAATTGATTGTTAAAAATGTCGATGCGGCCCTAATAGAAACACTCAATGTTTTCGCACCCAGGTTAAAACCTGCAACTGAGGGGATTGACCCAACTGCGAAGGTTGGGCGGGATGTTAAGATTGCCAATGGCGTCTCTGTAGGGCCGGCCGTGGTGATCGATGATGGAGTCCAGATCGGGCTAAACAGCGTGATTGCCGGCGGATGCAAAATAGGCCAGAACTCAAAGCTCGGTGAAAATTGTCGTCTTGACAGCAACGTTGTTATTTATCACAACTGCCGTTTAGGTAATAATGTGGTCATTCAGGCTAACACCACCATCGGTTCAACCGGTTTTGGTTATTCCTTTATCGATGGCGGCCATAGGCTCATTCCGCACAATGGTGGTGTTGTGATTGAAGACTTTGTCGAGATAGGGGCTAATTGCTGTATTGACAGGGCAAAGTTCGGTAATACCATAATTGGAGCCGGGACAAAGATAGACAATCTCGTGCAAATCGCTCATAACGTGGTAATCGGCAAATGCTGCCTGATAGCAGCATTGGTCGGTATTTCCGGCAGTTGCAAGCTGGGCGATGGTGTTGTGTTAGCCGGGCAGGTTGGCTTGGTGGATAATATAGAATTAGGAGATGGTGTAATGGTTGGCGCTCAGTCCGGTGTTGCCAACAACACAGCAGCAGGGCAACAAGTGTTCGGCTCGCCGGCAACAGAAAAGACAGAGGCGTTACGGATAATTAATTGGACGAAGCGTTTGCCGAAGTTGGCCGAGCAGTTAAAGCAACTAAGTAAGAGATTGGAAAGACTTGAAGATAGCGGATAGTCGATAGTTGTTAGTTGGTGGCCATAGGCTCCGAACGACAGGTGATGCGTCGTATGTTAAATGCTATACGTTATTATGAAGCTGCAAAAGACGATAAAGAGTGAAGGCAGGATTTCCGGTAAAGGTATGTTTGGGGGCGAGGAGGCGAAGGTTGTTTTTCGTCCTGCTCCTGTAGATTCCGGTGTGGTTTTCGTGCGGACCGATACCACCGAGCCGGTGCGGATTAGCGCCGTTGCGACCAATCTTGCTGAGCGAAGCCGACGCACGACGATAAAGAAAGCTTCTGTCAGTATAGAGACCATCGAGCATTGTTTGGCTGCGGTTACCGCTTCGGAGATTGATAATCTGATTATAGAAGTCGACGGCTCTGAGTTGCCGGCTCCAGATTGCAGTAGTGCCGGCTATTTCAAGCTTCTCAAACATATTGGGCTGGTTGAGCAACAGGCCCGTCGGAAAGAATTTGTTATTAGCGAGCCGATTAGTATTACTGCCGGTGATGCTTGCGTTTACGCTCTGCCATACACCGATGACGGATTAAATATTACCTACGACCTGGATTACACCGGCCAAACCGGTATTGGTAGGCAGATTTTTAGCTGTCGACTGACGCCTGAGGGTTTTGAGAAGAATTTGGCGCCGGCGAGAACTTTTTTGCTTGAAGCTGAAGCTAAACAATTTCAAGCTCGTGGAATGGGAACGCATCTTGGCCCTCGTGACATTCTGGTTATTAATTCGGACGGACCAATTAAAAACAGTTTTAGATTTCCTAACGAGTGTGTCAGGCATAAGATTGTTGATTTGATTGGTGATCTTGCGTTGGTCGGTCGAGCGATTAAAGGAAGAGTCGTGGCCTACAAGAGTGGGCATTCGTTGAACCAGCAACTTGTAAGGAAATTGTATGAAGCAGCCGAGCAAGCCGAGCGTATCCAAAAGTTCGGCACTGACGCACTTTTGGATATCCGCAGGATTCAAAAGATTCTGCCACATAGATATCCGTTTTTGCTGGTGGACAAGGTAGTTGAGATTGAAGGCGACAGACGAATAAAAGGGATAAAAAATGTAAGCTTCAATGAGCAATTCTTCCAGGGCCATTTTCCTGGAACGCCTATTATGCCCGGCGTTCTTATTGTAGAAGCGATGGCGCAGGTGTCCGGCTTGTTGTTCGCACAGAAACTGGAACATACAGGCAAATTGGCGGTGCTTTTGAGTATGGACGGTGTAAAATTACGTAAAGCTGTTGTCCCCGGCGACCAGCTTATCCTTACTTCTGATACGGTCAAGATGAGGAAAAGAACCGCCCAGTGCCAGTGCAAGGCGATGGTAGGCGAAGCGGTAGTTGCTGAAGCACAAATCAAGTTTATGCTTGTGGACGATGAGAAAGTATAACGTATGGGAAGTTAAAATTTTGGTGCAAAATAGCGAGGCATAAGATGGTTCGGGTACATCCCAGTGCAGTGATTCATAAGGATACTCAGTTGGCGGAGGGCGTTACAATTGGGCCCAATTGTGTTATTGACAACGGGGTCTCAATCGGTGCCGGAACGGTACTTGATGCCAATGTGGTGATTAGCAGGGATGTCAAAATCGGAAAAAACAACCACTTTTTTACCAGTTGTGTAATTGGGAGCTGGCCACAGATACTGAATTTGGACTCGGATTCCGATATCGGCGGACTGATGATAGGTGATGAAAACATCATTCGTGAGCAGGTAACCATCCATCCGAGTATTTATCCGGGACAACTTACGAAGATAGGAAATGGCAATCTGCTTATGATCGGCGTACATATTGGACATGACTGCATACTTGAGGATAAGATTGTTATGAGTAACTATGTGCAGGTAAGCGGCCATTGTAAAATCGAAACCGGCGTTTGGCTCAGCGGTATGGTTTTGTTACATCAGTTTATAACTATTGGCAAGTGGTGCTACGCCGCGGGGCTTGCTGGGATTAATCGCGATGTTCCGCCGTTTCTCATTGTTAGCGGTCATTATCCGCCGAGGGTTCGGGGCGTTAATAAGCGTGGTCTGGCCCGAGCCGGTTTAAACCAGCAGCAACAGCAGAAAATATTTGAGGCGTACGAAAGGCTCTATCGCCAAGGGGGAACATTGTTGGAGAATGCAAAGGCCTTGGCTCAGGAGGATGGGCTCGATGAGAATGTTCAAGCAATGGTTAATATGATAATTAAAAGCAGCGAACAGCGCTTTGGCAGATATCTCGAAAAGTTTAGACATCAAGAAATCATATCTCATGAATAGTATCTCATCCGAGATACGAAAAACAAAATATAAGATACGAAAAACGAATTATAAGATACGAGATGCCGGATACGAAAATACGTACTGCAGTTATAGGTGTTGGGAAAATGGGGGCGATACATGCGAAGGTCTATGACCAGCTTCCGCAAAGCGATTTTGTTGCTGTGGTCGATATAGACACCGAAAGAGCAGAACGCCTGGCCAAGCAATATAACTGTTCAGCCTTTACTGATTGTACGGAGATATTGGGCCAGGTTGATGCGGTAACGATATCGACTCCAACGGTGAATCATCTCGAGTTGGCGAGGATTTTCATCAAAAACAACGTGGCGGTAATGATTGAAAAGCCGCTGGCGACCAATGTTAAACAGAGCAGGAAAATTGTAGAGCTTGCTAAAAAACAGAACTGCCTCGTAGCGGTGGGGCATTCTGAACGCTGCAATCCGGTTGTGCAGGCGATGAAGAGACTTAATATCGAGCCGAAGTTTATCGAGGCAAGCAGAATCAGTCCCTATCCATTCCGCTCAACCGATATCGGCGTCGTCCTGGATGTGATGATACACGATATCGATATTATTCTGTCTTTGGCGGCAAGCAAAATTAAAAAAGTGGATGCTGTCGGCGTCAGTGTCATTGACCAGAAGGAAGATATCTGTAATGCGAGGATTGTTTTTGAGAACGGCTGTATTGCGAATATTACTGCCTCGAGGCTGGCCCTGAAAACCGAAAGGAAGGTCAGAGTATTCAGTCGACAGGCGTATTTGAGTGTGGATTATCTTAAAAAGAGCGGAATTGTCATTAAGGCTGACCCAAATGTTAACGTTGTTAACTGGATCAAAGAGCAGCAAAGCAAGCCGGATTTTAATCCATTGAGTGTTAATTGGCCTGATTTATTGCACATCGAGCAACTTGACGTAGATGATAAGGAACCCTTGCGTTTTGAGCAGGAGGCTTTTCTGCTCGCCTGTGCAGATAAGCACTTAAAGCCTGAGGTTAGTGCTGAAGAGGGTCTGGCAGCAATGGAATGTGCTGAGATGATTCTCGCATCAGTCAAAAAACATAAGTGGGATTAGAAATCGTATCTCGCTTCACACTTCACGAATATGCTGTTGTTGCTAAGCACCACGAGCAGGTTTGAGGCTGCCACCAGCCGCTGTCATTCTGAACGGAGCGTAGCGGAGTGAAGAATATCCTCTTTGCTGGTCAGATTCTTCGCTCACGCTCAGAATGGCAAAAGCGTATCACGTTTCACACTTTTTACTGACCAGTTGGTGGGCGAGGCGGGTTGGTTCGGGCAGGCGATATTTGGTTGTGTAGGCGAGGGTGATTTTAATCGCATCTTGCAGCAGGCATTTGTTACCTACCGAGACAAAGACTGGCTTGATATTGGTGCGTGTTCTTACTACTGCCCCGATAATCTCCGCGGTCGGCCCTTTATTATCTTTCAATAAACTGTATGAACCTTTTTCCAGTGGCGGGTCTTCAAAATAGCCGGTTAATCTGCTTTTTGCGCAGCCAATGGTTGGCTTATCGAAGAATAAACCCAGATGTGACGCAAGGCCGAGGCGACGGGGATGGGCAATGCCTTGGCCGTCGATGATGAATATATCGGGCTGGCTTTCGAGCTTTTCTACGGCAGCGATACAGCCAGGAGCTTCGCGAAAAGAAAGCAGGCCCGGAATGTAGGGGAAGCTAACTTCTTGCGAGGCAGTTGCCGTTTCGACAAACTCAAAGTCATCCCCCCTTCTTGCCTCTGGCAAGAGGCAGGTGGACGTGGACAGAGGACCACAAAGGCCCTTTCCTGCGTTTGGGGGCCTCAAAACAACTGCTGAGGCGATGATTCTTTGACTATCCCTGCTGAGAGCACAATCCAGGCCGGCAATTAGTTTGGGCATCTTTTTCAGCGGGGTACATTCCACCTTGCAGGCAAGTTGTACTTGCAGCTCCCTGGCCTCTGAATAAGACAAGTTCCAGCTATGTAATTTCTTCGTTTGCATAATACCCTTTAGGGTAGTTTGGCCAATTTTTCTTCAAGGTCATTTGCTGGCACGAAATGCCATGTTTTCCCTATCTTTTGACTGTTGAGTAGGCCACGATTCTCCAAATCAAGTAAATCAAGTCGGCTTGTCTGATAAACAACGTTGTGGCTTATCTGGTGCGATTTGATTGTATACCGCTGGTGCGGATGACGGAGGGCATGGCTGATGAGAGCACGCTGGCGATGATTGAGTATGTCAATGCCTCGTAGCTCACTTTCGATCGCTTGTAGCCTCTCAGTTTTGCGTTTGATGTATTCATGAAGTTCCTTAATCGCTCGTTGGATTACTTCAAGGTGGTAGAGAATAAAGTAGGTCAGATCATTATCATCAGTTTCCGTGTATAAGAAGGCACGGCCATATTTCGCTGGGTGGTTGAGAATAATCTGCGAAATCGAGACAAACTCGAAGAGCCAGAAACCGTTACGAAGCATTGACCAGTAAAATAAAGCTCTAGCTGCTCTACCGTTACCATCGACGAATGGATGGTCGTAGGCCAGCCAGAAGTGTAAAATGACGGACCGGATGACGGGGTGAATAAATCCTGGCGGGCTTTTACTATTGGCAAAATCGCACATGGCAGTCATCCTTTCTTCGAGCTGCTCTGCAGGTGGTGGGTCGTGAAAGATTTCATTGTACATGTCACCAACAACTATGCGTTCATTCGTCTTACGGAAACGACCAGCCGCGGATTTATCACTCAGTGTTTTATCAGTAATTATTTGGTGAATATCAAATACCAATTCCTTAGACAGTGGTTTACCCTTGAGTTTTCCTATTTGTTGCATGGTTTTGAAATTATTAAGGATCATCTGTTCGCTTCGGTCACGAGGGGGACGGCCTGTCTGGATCATTTCCTTTCCAACTTTTCGCGTCGTTGCAGCCCCCTCGAGTTGACTGGAGGTAATCGCTTCCTGGATCAACGAACTAACGTAATACTGGTCTCTTGTATCCGGGTTTGTGATTTGTTCCGGCATTCGTATAAACCCGCCAGCACCCTGGTCGATTTTGTGCAGTATTTCGGGTATCGGGTCTACAATAAGATAATTGAATGGCTCATCGCTTTTGTCTCGCAGTGGCACTTGCTTGAATAATCTTCGGCGTTCCATTTTTAGGGCAAGCCACCACTCTTTGAGAGAAAACCCTTCCGGAGGCGAGTAATAACGCAGTTTATCCCAATGAAGGTATTTTTCCTCGGGCAACAGCCTGGGAATCTTATCAACGAAGTTTTCAAACCGTTCTGGATTGTCCCTAAGTTGTTTCCAGATAGCACCAAGGCCAGGTGGCTTTTGGGGCATTTTCATCGTGCTATTCCCTTTAATATCAATAGCTTACACAAGTACCAATTATATACTAATTTATTAAAATTTAGCATATAGTAGCGTTAACTTTCTGTCAAATACTAAATTTAAATATTTTAGTATGAGATTAGTATAAGTGTGGCGGGGAGTGTTTGCTCCGATAATATAGGCCACCCTGGGCGGTGAGTCCGATTCCAAGCTATATTTTTTCATCGATTCCGGCTAAAAATTTTACCTTCTTGTGTTATTTTGTTACAATTATTAGTTTGGGTTAATATTGAATTTTGGCAGGAACGTCTCCTATACCAATAAGAGGGCGGTATGGCGCAGCGAATGGAAAGAGCGATTAGGATTACTGGAGCGGCTGAGCACAATCTCAAAAATATCAACCTGAATATTCCGCGGGATAAGCTTGTCTGTATTACCGGTATAAGCGGCTCTGGCAAAAGCTCTTTGGTCTTCGATACGATTTATGCCGAGGGCAGGAGAAAATATGTCGAATCACTCAGTGCCTATGCACGGCAGTTCCTTGAACAGATGCAAAAACCGGCAGTCGGTGATATTACGGGCCTGCCGCCGACTATTGCAATTGAGCAAAGAAGCGCCGCTTCTAATCCTCGCTCGACGGTAGCTACCACCACTGAGATTTATGATTATTTTAGACTGCTTTTTGCTCGTGTAGGTCAGCCGCATTGCTGGGTATGCGGCAAACAGATTACAAGCCAGCACTCTTCACAGATAGTAGAGTCAATACTTACTCGGCCGGAGGGTACGAAAATCCAGATTTGTGCCCCGCTGATTCGCGGCAAGAAAGGTGAGCACAAAGACATTTTTGCCGCTATACAACGTGAGGGTTTTGTGCGTGTGCGCGTTGACGGAGATATTTACGATTTGAAGAGCATCCCGGCTTTGAATAAGAACAAAAAGCACAATATTGCAGCGGTTGTTGATAGATTGGTTATTAAGGATTCGGTTCGTATTCGATTGGCTGATTCGGTGGAGACGGCGCTGAAGTTGGCCGACGGAGTGCTTTTGCTGCTGGTGGCTGAGCCGGGTGAAGATAAAGAAAATGGCAGAAATCCCGGCACGCCGGGCTGGGATGAGGTTATATACAGCGAAAAGTTTGCTTGTCCAAGGCATCCACAGGCATCGCTTGAGGAATTATCGCCTCGGCTTTTTAGCTTTAACAGTCCCTATGGTGCCTGTAAAAGCTGTGACGGCCTGGGGACGATTCTCGAATTTGACCCTGACCTGATTGTACCGGACAAAACTGTCTCGCTGGAGAATGGCGCAATTGATGCCTGGCGCAAGGGCGGCAAGAGAATGAATATTTTCTATAACCGCTTGATAAAGAGGTTTTGCAGGAATATCGGCATCAGTAAATCGATTTCGTTTGAGCAAATCCCGGCAGAGATAAAAAGAATTCTGATGCACGGCACAACCCCAGCTGACCAGCGAAAGTACGGCTTCTTTTTTGAGGGGGTTATCCCGAACCTTGCCCGTAGATGGAAGACAACCACCAGCGAATATGTTAAGGCCAGATTGCACAGCTATCTTTCAGAGCAGCCTTGCCGAAGCTGCGAGGGAGCTCGGCTTGGCGCCGAAGCTGTCGCTGTAACCGTAGGGGACAGAAATATACATCAGTTGACCTCGTTGAGTATTGAAGAGGCACAGAAATTCTTCGATAAATTGAAATTGGATAAAGAAAAGTCCTTCATCGCCGCTCAGGTGCTGAAGGAGATAAAGGCACGGTTGAAGTTTATGGTTGATGTTGGGCTTGGATATTTGACGCTGGACCGCAGGAGCAGTACTCTTTCCGGCGGTGAGGCCCAGCGAATCCGATTGGCCACACAGGTAGGAAGCGGCCTGGTCGGCGTCTGTTATGTTCTTGATGAACCAACGATAGGTCTACACAAGCGAGATAATGACCGATTGCTGGGAATACTGCGACGCCTTACTCGGCTTGGTAACACTGTTATAGTGGTTGAGCACGATGAAGATATTATCAAAAGTGCCGACCATATTATCGATATTGTCAACGACATTATCAGTTGTGATGAGTCGATGACCGGCAAGTATCTCAGTGGCAGAAAGAGGATAGCCCTACCGGTTCAAAGACGCAGGTACAACCTGAAAAAATGCATCGAAGTAAAGATTGCTGCAGAAAATAATCTTAAAAATATCGATGTCAAATTCCCGCTTGGTGTATTTATCTGCGTGACAGGTGTTTCGGGCTCCGGCAAGAGTACGCTCGTGAGCCAGATTCTATTGAGGGCCTTGAGACGCCGGCTGTATGGCTCCCGAGAAAAGCCGGGCAAACATAGAAACATTCTCGGCACTTCACAAATTGATAAAGTTATAGAAATAGACCAGTCGCCCATCGGAAAGACGCCGCGAAGTAATCCGGCGACATATACCGGCGTCTTCGACATGATAAGAAAGTTGTTTAGTATGACCAGAGAGTCGAAGATTCGCGGCTATAAACCTGGGCGATTCAGCTTTAATGTTAAAGGCGGACGCTGTGAATATTGTAAGGGACAGGGAACCAAGAAAATTGAAATGCACTTCTTGCCGGATGTTTACGTAACCTGTCAGCAATGTAAAGGCAAAAGATACAATCCGGAGACGCTGCAGGTTACCTACAAGGGCAAAAGTATTGCCGATGTGCTCGATATGAGGATTGAAGAAGCGATCGATTTTTTTGCAAATTTCCCGATTATTGTGCGCTTCTTAAGAACGCTTAATGATGTTGGTTTGGGCTATATGCAGTTAGGCCAGTCATCAACCACGCTTTCAGGCGGAGAAGCTCAGCGGGTAAAGCTTGCCTCCGAGCTGGGCAAGGCCAGTACCGGTCACACTTTGTATTTGCTCGATGAGCCGACCACGGGGTTGCACTTTGCCGATATTCATAACCTCTTAAATGTCTTGCAGCGATTGACTGATTACGGTAATACCGTTGTGGTAATCGAGCATAATCTTGACGTTGTCAAGATGGCGGACTATATCATAGACCTTGGCCCTGAAGGCGGAGACGCCGGCGGCGATGTCGTTGCCGCAGGCCGACCGGAGGAAATCATCAAAAACAGAAAGAGCTACACCGCCAAGTATTTAAAAGCAAAACTGCAGACCGGGAACAAAAAACAGAAATAAGAAGCCGGACATTTGTCACTCCTGCGAAAGCAGGAATCAAAGAAAATAACGATATAATAGATTCCCGATTGCGCGGGAATGGAAGAGAGAAAAGAAAGTTTTTTTATGATTGCTCAGGCACTTAAATGGGTTGGTGGTGTTGATGGCTTTTTGGAGCTTATAGACCAGCGCCGATTACCGGCAGAGCTTGTTAGATTGCAATGTCGGGATATTGAGCAGGTTTGTGAAGCAATAAAGACACTTGCCGTGCGGGGAGCTCCTGCTATAGGGGTTTGTGCAGCTTACGGCTTGGTTTTGGGTATGAAAAAATTAGCCGGTGGCAGTGATTTGAAGCAGGGACTTCTTTGTTTGGCAGAATCCTGCAAGTCTTTGGCCTCACTGCGCCCGACAGCGGTAAATTTGTTCCGGGCGTTGGATAGGGTCAGGCAAGGTGCTCAATATTTTGTCTCTTCTGAGCCGGCCGCAGAGTTGCAGGCGCTGCGGCGAACCGTCTTGGCAGAGGCGAACGCCATTTATCAGGAAGATGTGGATATGTGCCGGCGGATTGGCGAAAACGGCCAGAAGTTTATTAGTGACGGAGCCGGCATTCTGACACACTGCAACGCCGGCGCGCTGGCGACAGCAGGGCAAGGAACGGCTTTGTCGGTGATGTTTGAGGCGCATAAAAGAGCAAGAATGTTCAAGGTTTATGTCGATGAGACCCGGCCGTTATTGCAGGGTGCTCGATTGACGGCTTGGGAATTGAAACAGGCCGGCATCGATGTGGTGATTATTTGCGATAATATGGCTGGTTGGCTGATGAAGCAGGGCAAGATTGACGCGGTAATAACCGGTGCCGACAGAATCGCAGCAAATGGGGATGCGGCAAATAAGATTGGTACCTACAGCTTGAGCATTCTTGCCAAAGAACATGGCAT
>SMTZ1_10006479_pt1 | contig 12298 bp, 9 predicted proteins | sample DeeMarSWOR136_30_FD_25667 | JGI IMG/M metagenome (IMG submission 25667) | reverse complement strand
CGTATCATTTCCGCCGAGATTAATCTGCGGGAGGTGCCTCGTGAAACCGGATCAATGGGTTAGATTACCTGAAACCGGAACAATAGCGACAGGTTCTGCCACATACGCTGCTGATGACAAAGATCGTGAACGACCTTTACCAGTTATCGCAGTCCGTCAAGATGGAGCGGATACAATATGGTTGCATAACTTAACCCCAGATATTGACTTTCATTCCATATAAATTGGGATGCCGATAAAAGCTGTTTGGGCTGAAGAGAGGACGGGCTCATGGTTTGATATCGATCACTATGAAGCGATTAAAGATCCGGCAGTAGACCTCAACAAACTTGAAGAAGAAAAAAAGGACAAATAAATTTGTTCAATTTAATTAAATTCTTTTTTTTTTATTCTTTTCTAATTATAATGAATAATTTAAGTCTTTTTTTTGAAAAATATTAAATTTCACCGAATCGAAATAAATAATTAACAATTTAATTTCAAAAAAAGTGATTTAAATGGAAAAAATATGGTTAAAATCATATGATAAACGGAGAGAGTCGCATTCTATTTCATGAAGAATGTTATGACCTATAGGGAGGTATTAGAGCTTTCCCGCAAATTTGCTACGTTTCTGCAAAAAAACGGATTGAAAAAAGGCGATGTTGTTGCCATGAATATCCCAAACTGTCCTCAGTATTTAATTGCGCTTTATGGAACATATATAGCAGGAGGGGTGTCATCAGGCTGTTCACCGCTTTTAAGTTCTGACGAAATAGCTTACCAAATAGATGATTCAGACGCGAAATTTTTAGTAACCATGGATATCGTTCACGAGAAGAGAATTGGAGAAATTTTGGATAAGATACCCAAGCTCGAAGTTATAATCCCTACCAACATTGCAGAGATGATGAATCTCCCGGGATTTATTGTAGGGATAGCTAAACTGATAGGAAAAATCCCGAAAGGGAAAATGGTCCCATATCCGGGAAAAAAAGTTGTTCCCTTCCAAGAGGCAATTGCTACCGAAATCGATCTAAAACCAGTATCAATCAATCCCCATAATGATTTAATGTTGATACAATACACAGGTGGGACTACAGGCCGCCCGAAAGGAACAGAAATCACGCACGCTAATCTATGTGCAAACATGCAACAGTTTAATAAATGGCTCAACAGGAAACACGGAACAGATATTGTAATTTCGGCATTTCCCTACTTTCATTTAGCAGGGCTTTTTATTGGTTTATACCTAACGTATATCGGAGCATCGCATATCATAATCGCCAATCCGAGGGACACAAAGCACATGATAAAAGAAATAATTGACAAAAAACCGACCGTTTTTGGAAATGTCCCTACTTTATTTTTAATGATTCAGGAAAATCCGAAATCGAAGAAAATACCCCCTGAAACCCTCGATAATATAAATTTATACGTTTCTGGAGCGGCACCATTTCCGGCCGAGGCAGTAAAGGATTTTGAAAAAGATTTTCACTCGGAAAATAAATTTATGGAAGTATACGGAATGACTGAATCTGCTGTTTTGGTTACGAGTAATCCGGCATTCGGTAAGAAAAAAATTGGAACTGTAGGCTTACCTTTGCCCGATACAGATATTAAACTTGTAGATATAGAAACGGGTGCAGAGGTACCATTAGGACAGCCCGGTGAAGTCTGCTTGAAAGGTCCGCAGATTACAAAACGCTATTATAAAAAACCCGATGAGACGGCGAAAACCTACATCGATGGATGGCTTCACACAGGTGATGTAGGGGTTTTTGATGAGGAAGGTTATTTGAAGATTGTTGACAGAACCAAGGACATGCTAATCGTCAGTGGATTTAAAGTCTTTAGCGTTCATGTTGAGGATGTAATGACAAAGCATCCCGACATTCAAATCATAGCGATTATAGGTGTGCCTAATCCCGATCGACCGGGAGCAGAGATTGTAAAGGCAATAATCCAATTGAAAGAAGGAATTAAACCAACAGACGAAGTGAAAAACAGCATTCGACAATATGCGGAAGAACATCTTTCAAAATATGAAGTGCCTAAGATCTATGAATTTAGGGAGGAGATACCCCTGAGTTTGGTGGGAAAAGTTCTGAAGAAAGAACTAAGAGAGGAGCAATAGAAAAATAGATAAATAGTTTACTTTTTTTTTAATATTATTTTTTTATAATTGTATTAAATTTTTATATAAATAAATTCGTATTATGCGGCTTAATTTATTTATATTTCAATAACTAATTTGAAATAATTAATTAATGGCAAATACAAATGCAAATTGAAGATTTTGAAGATATAAAATATGAAAAGGAAGAAAATGGTATATGTACGGCCACTCTTAGTAGACCAGAAAGACGGAATGCAGTTACATACATTACATTTTTAGAAATTTATTCCGTTATTGAAGATATGGAAAAGGATAAAAATGCGAAAGTTTTGATCATGACGGGGGATCCTAAAGGGGATGCTTTCACATCGGGGGGTTATTTTAAAAGAGAAATGTTCCATAAAATGAGGAAATTTCCTGATATCGACCTCATGGATATTGCACAAAAGAAGTTATGCCTGAAAATGTGGAATTTTAATAAACCTATTATTACAGCGATTAATGGAATGGCGATAGGTGGTGGGGTTACCATGCCCTTAGCATGTTCTGATTTAATTTATATGGCCGAGGATGCATGGCTCGGATTTTATTTTAGCAGGAGGGCCATCGTGCCAGAATTCGCTCTTAACTTTGTCCTACCTTTTTTAATCGGATTTCAAAAAGCCAAGGAAATCTGCTATTTTGGGAAACAGGTTACCGCTCAGGAGGCATATGAGCTTGGTCTTGTTAATAAGGTGCTCCCTCCCGATGAATTAATTCCTTATGCGAGGGAACAAGCTTTCAGACTTATTCCCCCTAAGGGGCCGAGTCTATCTATAAAATTTATGAAGAAAACGATGCATACCTATTTTACCGATATTTTAAGTAGGACGTTGGATTTAGAAAACAAGGCATTAAGAAAACTTTTCGCATCAAAAGATTTTAGGGAATCGATGGATGCTCTTAAAGAAAAAAGAGATGCTGTGTTTGTTGGGCGCTAAATTAAAATCTAATTGAATAATCTAATTTTATATTAAATAAGTAAAACAAAAAATTAATTTTAAAAGTTATCTGAGAAGGTTATTTTTTATGGTATCAAGTAATTTTAATGAAAATAGAGTAATATCGAGTTATCCTGTGATTGTTATTGGTGCCGGATTAGGAGGTTTAGGAGCCGCTTGTCAACTTGCCTTAGCAGGAGAAAAGGTATTACTTCTGGAGAAACACAACGTACCAGGAGGATTTGCGACCTCTTTTGTGAGGGGACGATTTGAATTTGAGGGTGCTTTACACGAATTAAGCGATATTGGTACGGAGGAAGATAGAGGAGGGCTCTATAGATATTTAGAGAGATTAGGAGTGGTACCCCATAAACTCAAGTTTAAACAAATTCCCGAGATGTACCGGAGTATATACTATGATGGTTATGATGTAACCCTCCCATTTGGAATTCAAGAATATACCAACAAATTAATCGAACTTTTCCCCCATGAAAAAAAAGGAATAGAAGAATTCATGGAGATATGTAAAGCTGTTTTGGCGGGTATTGAGTATATCGCATCTAAAGGTGGTAGATTTTCACCACAAGATATCCTTAAAGAACATCCTTGGCTCCCACGAGTATCGGGGCTTACTCTTTCGGAGTTATTTGAAAAATTTCTCACAGATAAAAAGCTAATGGCTGTAATTTCGCAAATGTGGGGTTATGTGGGAGTGCCTCCTGATAGAGCAAATGCGTATGTTTATATTGCAATGCTTATTTTCTTCTTGAGATGGAGTGCAGCATTTCCGATTGGAAGATCCCACTCGCTCACTACAGCTATTGTTGAGGCTTTTGAAGATTTAGGTGGAGAAGTGAGGTATAATGCCCTAGTAAATCGAATTCTTGTTGATAATGGTCGGGTTTGTGGAGTAGAGCTTTTGAATGGTGATATATACCTTTGTAAAGCAATTGTGTCAAATGTAAATCCGATTTGCACAGCCATGAAAATGCTTCCGCCTGAAATCGTGCCAGATAGTTATAAAAAGAGCATTTATGCCCCTGAAATCGGACCCTCCGGCTTTTCTGTGTATATAGGATTAAATGCTTCTTACAAAGAACTTGGACTTACCTCACATGAAGCATTTATTAATACTACATATAACCAAAATGAAGCCTTTGATACATTTAGGAAACTAGAGCCGCCTAAATATATGGTGGCGGCGTGTTATAATCATATTTATGAGGATATATCACCTCCTGGAACAACTCAACTGGTTTTAACCACGCTCCAAATGGGAAAACTTTGGCAGAGTATATCTGCCGACCAATATTTCCGAGTGAAGGACGAAATTGCCGATGGAATGATAAAAATAGTTGAAGATACTATCTCGCCCGATATACGCGATTATATAGAGGTAGCAGAAGCGGCAACCCCTCTAACATATTACCGATATTCTAAAAATATAGAGGGTGCCATATATGGAACTACTCAAGATGTTGAGAATGGACCGATGTTGCGCTTAAAGTCCAGAGGAGCAATTCCTGGGTTATATCAGGTGGGTGCTTGGACAAATTTTGGAGGTGGCTTTTCTACAACAATATTAGGAGGAAGAATAGCAGCTGGAATGTATTTTAAGGATAAAAAAGAGGGGAAGTGGTAAAAAAATGATGCAAGACATTAAAAAATATCAAAATGCCGAAAAGGCTAAAAAACAGCGCGAACAAACTTTACCGACACCTTGGTATTATGATGGTCTTGAAAATTTATGCGAAAGGCTTCATCCTGAGAAGCAAACACTTAGAGTAACTGATATGGAAGACCTTTCATGGGATACAAAATTATTCCGGTTTACATCGGCAAATCCTAAAAAGTTGCTGGCACCTTTCCGTGCCGGACAATATATTGGCCTTACGGTTGAAATAAACGGAGTAAGAACGTCCCGTCCCTATTCGCTAATATCCTCTCCGAATAACCTCGCATATTATGAGTTAGGCATTAAAAAGAAAGAAGGTGGTTTTGTATCCCCATTTCTCTTAGAAAATCTAAAGATCGGGGATTTAGTGGAGGCTACAGGGCCATTAGGAGAGTTTTATTATAATCCTTTGTTTCATGGAAAGAATCTAGTATTTATTGCAGGGGGGTGTGGAATAACTCCTTTTATTTCGCTACTTAGAGATATCACCGAGAGGAGTTTACCAATAAATATATGGGTAATTTTTGGATGTTTAACAGAAAAGGACATTTTATTTCGGAATGAACTTGAAGATATAGCATCCCGGCGTTCAAATGTGAAAGTGAAATTTATCCTTTCAGAACCAGAACCAGATTGGAAAGGAGCCTGTGGTTTTATAACGAATAAGGAGATTTTAAATTTTATTGGAAAGATTGAAGATAAATACTTTTATGTAGTTGGAAGCCTGAATATGTATCAATTTATTCAAGGAGAATTAAATACTTTAAACATCCCCATCCATCGCATAAAATATGAGGCATTTGGAGTTCCCGACGATATAACAAAAGTTATGGGTTGGCCAGATAATATTGATGGTTCTAAAAAAGTAAAGATAACAGTTGACTTTTTATCACAGGCAAAGAAAGAAGAGATTTCATTTGAGGCATCGAGTATAGAGCCTATACTAAATAGTATAGAAAGACAAAAAGACTTAAGATTAGTAATTGATAGTGGATGCCGTTCGGGGCAGTGTGCTCTTTGTAGAACAAAGATGGTTTCAGGTAAAATTTTTGTGCCTCCTGAGGTGATTATTCGTGAGATTGACCAGAATTATGGGTTTATTCATCCTTGTATCTCCTATCCGATTACGGATATTCATTTAGATTTAACTTTAACTTAATTTTTTTCCTTCTTTTCATTTTAAATAAGAAGACATTGTTTCAAAAGTCCTAAAAAATAGAGATTAAACGAATAATAAATAATAAAAAAAAAATAAAAAAAAATATTGAGAAATTTATATTCCTAATTCATCTAGTTTTTCTTGAGTGGGAGCCCCTGTATTCCAATCCCATCCGCGCTCTTTATAATAGCGCTCTAAATTCTTATCTAAATCAAGCTTTACATCTGCTATTTTTCCCATTGACAAAACTTTGGTATTTATCCCAGCGAGTTTATCATCTGCCCTGGTGATACCCATCTTACAATTGATAACTCTCTTGATGTTATTGATGCGTTCTCCAACTTTCATAAAACTCTTTCTATCATAGTTAAATCCGGTTGCTGCATTAACATATCCGAGAATATCTTCAAAATCAGGATTTCTAAAATTACAATTTACAGCAGAATCATCGATCGCTCTTAGATCTTGTAAAGCCATAACACCTTTTTCCCGTCTATCTATTTTGTGCCTATCACCACCTTTGATACGTAGGTTTGTATAGGTTACGTTTCCCATCTCAGCAGTAAACCAATCTGCTTTTTCGTGATTAGCTCCAACACAACATGTCATATAGCTTAAAGCTTGACCGTCAAAAGCTCTTGGATCATGCATTGGCATTTCTAATCCTTTTACATGGGCGGCCAGCTCCGGATCGACTTCAAATTTCTCAGCCATAATTCTAACGCCTTCTGCCAACACATCTCCGACACCCTCTCTCTTTGCAATTTTATCAATTAGCTTTAAAACTAATCCCCCGTTTCCCCATTTAATATCTTCAATTTTTATATCCTTAAGGAATTGTTTTATCTTATCTATCCCGAGATTATTTTCAGCTAAATATATTAAAAATGAGATGCTAACTCCTCCAGAAATCGTATCAAATCCATGAACATTACACATATGGTTCGCTAATACTACCGTTTTTGGATCGAATACTCCTAACATTGTCCCTAGTGAAGCAACGGATTCATATTCGGGTCCGTCAACCTTAATTTCTTCACCATTATGTTCGATAAACGTAGTTTTACCGCATTGCAATGTACAACCAGCACATCCATAGTTTTCAGTAGGAAATGTTTCTTTTAAAGTTTTTCCGGTTAGTTTTTCGGCAAAAAATTCAGATCTTGTAAAATAATATCCTGGTGTATCTCCTAAAGCCATTCCAATGTCAAGATACGAATTCGTTCCGTAGAGATGAAAGACATTGAATACTGCAGCTTTCATAAAGTCTCCTTTAATTCTTTCTTCAGCATTTTTCAATATTTCTTTGGTTTTTGCTGCGTCGGCTATTTTAACTGGGCTTGTTCCATGAACAGCTAAAGCTTTTAAGTTTTTAGAACCCATTACCGAACCCATACCACATCTTCCAACTGCTCTTCCCTCATCGTTAAGAATTGCAGCATATTTTACCAAATTTTCTCCGGCAATTCCTATGGTGGCAACTTTTGCTTTATCATTATTTAGCTCACTTTTAATAGCTTTCTGAGCTTCATATGTGTCTTTTCCCCATACGTTTCCCGCACTCTTAAATTCAATGGTCCCATCATGAACAAATAAATATCTAGGGCTTTTTGCTTTTCCAGTAATAACTATGGCATCAAATCCGCTATTTCGTAAAGAAATGCAAAAAGTACCTCCAGAAGTGCCTTCCCCCCAGATTTTAGTTAGCGGAGATATTGCTGATACAGAATATCTACCGGAAGATGGCCTAACGGTTCCTGTTACTGGACCTGTTGCAAAAATTAAGGGATTAATCTCAGAATAAGGATCTTCTTTTAAAGTATTATAATCACCATCTGAGAACATATCATAGATGATTTTCGCGCTTAAGCCAGTACCGCCAAGGTAATCTTTTGCGATTTGAGGATCAAAATCTTTGACCTCAACTTTTTCTTCACTTAGATTCACATAAGCAATCTTTCCATTATATCCTATTAAACTCATTTTATTTTCCTCCTTTTAATTATCTTTAAAAATCAATGGCTTTACCTTCCCAGGCATATTCAAATATTTTTTTCATTGTCTTCGGGGTAATAGTACGATAAGAAAAGAGAGATACCGCATCATTGAAGGCATAATCAGCTAATAAATCAAGTTTGTCAAAATACTCCTCCTTATTTATTACGGGGTTTTTTAAATCCTTTACACATGTAGGTCCATCAACGGAATGAATAAAATCCTTAAAAGTTTGCATAAATTCTTTAAACAAAACATCGCGATCTTTGTCTTCTGTTTCGACTCCGAAAATCGGACATAAATCCATCCACCTATCGGTAACCTTACTTTGAAAATCGACGGAATATGGCGCGAACAGACCTACGGCAAGACCGTGATGAACACCGAATATCTTTCCAAAACTATGTCCTAAAGAATGATCTATTCCTGGGACTGAATTTCCAAATCCTAGTGCAGCCATAGTTGCAGCCATTTGCATGTGAGCACGACCTTCTAAATCCCCACCGTGTTTATATACACGAGGAAGATATTTTACTACCTCTTTTATTGCAGTCATATTCATGGCATCGACATATGGTGTTCCCCAATTAGAGACATAACTACCAACTGCATGTGCTAAAGCATCTAGACCTGTCCCCATTGTCAAAAAAGGTGGCATATCTTTTACAAAATCTGTGTCTAAAATGCAAATATCGGGTACTAGTTCAGCACCCAAAATTTCTATTTTTTTTGGAGGATCCCTATCAGTATCAGTAACTACTCCAACGTTGGTGACTTCAGAACCTGTTCCGGATGTAGTTGGTATTGCGATTAAATATTTAACTTTTTTGCGCAAGCCTAAAGAGCCGATTGGTAATATCATTAAGAGATTTTCTTCAGGTTTTTCATATTTAAGCATAGTGATTTTTGAAGCATCCATCACACTTCCACCCCCGATTGCAATTATAACTTTTGGTTTAAATTCTTCGCAAAGTTTCGCTCCCTCTTCAATCTGCGATAAGGGAACTTCGGGAATTATTTCTGACCAAACTTTATATTCCATGTCTATGGTTTCCAAAAGGTCTGTAACTTTTTTGGCATATCTCTTAGTAAATTCATCACAAATTATTAAAGCTCTCCTTTCTTCCTTATCCATTGTAGCTTCCAAAAATCCTACAAGGCCAATTAATCCGAGTTTCCCTGAATAAATATTTGAAGAAAGATAATTTGACATTACTCCCCGTACAGCTTTACCTCCCAAGTTACCCATACTATCCTGCACTGCTTGGGTTTCATACCAGGTGGGTTGTTCTTTATCCATTTTTTTTCTATCTCTTTTTGTTTGATTATACTTTAATTTATTTCCAAAATTGTTAATTAATTTTCGGTTTCTTTTCCATAAATTTAGTTAATTAGAAATTGAATTTTTATTATAAATATATTTAACTGTTTTAAAAGAGTGTCAAAAATGCCTCTCGTTATATATTCAGAAACATAACGATTATAATCTATAAAATCCGTTAAGATTTGGATTAATTAGATTCTATTCTGGGAGGCGGGATAAAAACTTTTCTAAGTCCCGTTCTGTTCAATTTGATAGCGTTTTCAGGACAATGATGAGCGCATACTCCACATCCTATACAATTCGCGGCATTGAGTTTAGCTATTTCATTACTTAATTCGATTGCCATCATCGGACATTTTTCCACACACATTCCGCACCCAACACACTTCTCCTTATGAATTTTTGCCATGTAGGAAGTTAAAGTTGAGGTTGGAGCTGTTCCATTATGAAACATGGACAAGCTACCACAGCAACATTTACAGCAATTACACATACCAATTTCTTCTAATTCCGGATTTGCGCGGCTATGGAGGGCCTTATGAACGAGTCCCGCATTTTCAGCCTCTTTTAATAATTTTATTGCCTCTTCCTTTGATATTTCTACTGAGAAACCTTGTTCTATACAGAATTTAGCAGTTCGCCCAAAACTAAAGCAATTTCTCCTTGGAGCATCTATTTTACAAGGATTATTCAATAGATCTTTTAAATGCCTACAATAACAATATTGAAGTCCGATTACATCCGTCTTTTCTATAATCTTTTTTACATCTTCAAATGGAACTACTGTTTCTTCTTGAACTTCAATTTCCTCATCAACGGGAACAACTCTATCAAGAGGAGGCACATTTTTAAACGCATTTACGATTGTATCATAATATTTTTGAGTTCCCGCTTTCATCTCGTCGAAGAATCGTTCCCATATTTTGGCTAATCTTTTTTGTTTTTCACCAGTCTCTCCTCTCATTAAAGTAAATTCAAGTAATCCCGGTAGAAATGATACTAAACGATATACCATTACTCCCGTACTCCTACTTGGAATTCCAGTAACCAATCCGATGTGCATCAAATCAGCAAGCATTTTTTTTAGCGATTCATCATCTAAATCAGTCCATTCTTTAATTTGTTCAAGAGTATAAGAAGGTTTTCTAAAATTTAGGAGAAATTTTAGCTGTTCTTCATTAACCATTTCCTTTATTAAATCAAGAAGAGGTTCATTGATTGGCATAGGCATTTCTCCCGCTCTCATAACATTTTTTGCTAACTTAACCCAATCTTTATCAGACATGATATTTCACAAAATTAATAATTGATTTAAAAATTATTCATGATAATTCTAAAACTGTTCTCATTATTAGGAACTAAAAAAAAAGTAATGAGTTGAATTCGGAATTTTAATCAATTTGCTGTTGATCTCTGAGGAATGATAAATATATCTCTCAATCCTGTTCTATTTAATTTTATTGCACTTTCAGGGCAGTGATGTGCGCAGACTCCGCATCCTATACATTTTGCGGCATTCAGTTTAGCTAATTCATTCTTTAATTCAATTGCCTCCATAGGACATTTTTCAACACAAGTTCCACAGCCTACGCATTTATCTTTATTTATTTTTGCCATGTAAGAAGAGAGAGTGTGTATTGGAGCTGAACCTTTATGATATCCCGAGAAACCACCGCAGCAGCATTTACAACAATTACATATTGCCAATTCTTCCAGCTCTGGATTACCTCTAACATGAAAAGTCTTATGCACTAAACCCAAATCCTCTGCCTCTCTCAAAAGTTTTTTTGCCTCCTCTTTGGTTATCCTCTGAGCAAAGTCATAGTCTATGGCAAATTTAGCCGTCCTGCCGAAACTTAAACAATTGTGTTTTGGAGCATTTATCTCACATGGCGTATTGAGTAAATCCTTTCGATGTCTGCAATAGCAATAAGAAACACCGATATCATCATATCTGTCTACAATCTTATCTACCTGTTCTACCGGAATTATCAAATCTTCTTGCGGATCTATTTGCTCCTCTACGGGAACAATTCTATCAATTGCAGGAGCATTTTTATAAGCTTTCATTGCTGTATCGAAATTCTTTTGAAGCAGTTCAGCTCCTTCTTTGAAAAGCTTATCCCATAGTCTTGCTAATTTTTTTTGTTTTTCGCCGGTTTCTCCTCTCATAAGAGTGAATTCAAGTAAACCCGGTAAAAAAGCGACTAAACGATAAATAACTTCACCTGTACTTCTGCTAGGAATTCCGGTTAGCAACCCAATATGCATTAAATCATATAACATCTTATTTAACGACGTATCATCTAGATGAACCTTTTCCTTTATTTGATCAAATCTAAGGGGCTTATTAAAAATCAGAAGAAATTTCACATGTTCTTCATTTTCATCCATTAGTGTCTTTATTAATTCAATTAGCGTTTCATTAATCGGGACTGGAGGCCCTCCAGCTCTTAAAATTTTTCTCGCAAGGTCATACCATATTTTATCTGACATATTAATACAAAATTAAGTATTTTTTAAAAACCATTGAATTCGATTTCTATAATTAAATTGTTCAAAAAATGAAAAGAAAAAATGATGAAACTATTAAAAAATTTATTTCCATCTCCATTTAGGCTTCGTTTTTTGTAAGCGAGCAAGCGCACCACTCATGGCATCTTTCGTTTGTAATAATTGTGAACTCACAAGTGTTTCCATTTCCAAGCCAAGAGCTGTTGATTGTCCATAGCAATCATCTATGAGCTTTTTGGCTAGCCCAACTGCTAATGGTGCACTATCTATTAATTCATCTGCGCAATTTTTAATTATTTCATCCATTTCTTGAGGGGTTTTACCCACTCTATTTACAACCCCTAACCTATACGCCTCATTACCATCAAATCTTCTTCCTGTTAAGATAATATCTTTCGCATTTGGGATTCCAACTAAGCGCACAAGTCTAATCGTGCCGCCAACATCTGGATTCATTCCAATCTTCGTTTCGAGCATACTAAATATGGCAGATTCGGTACAAAATCGGAAATCACACGCAAGTGCCAATTCAAAGGCCAATCCAAAACACACT
>SMTZ1_10005933_pt1 | contig 12301 bp, 18 predicted proteins | sample DeeMarSWOR136_30_FD_25667 | JGI IMG/M metagenome (IMG submission 25667) | reverse complement strand
AGAGGGAAGCGTTCCATAGAGCCGTATTTTAATCTTTTGTCTTCATTATGTGGAGATTAGTTCGGCATTGCGTCTGGGTTCTTGTTTCGCACCAGTTGTGCGAGAGCATTTGCACCCCGCTCCGAGGAAGCAAGTATCTTTCCTGTGGTTTCATCAGTTAAGATGGCAGCAAAGAGTGAGAGGCTCTGTGATTCTTGTGCAGCTTGCCGCAGTAGGAAAGGGAGCGTTACAGAATTAATGTAATTCGCCGTCAAGGCGAGACCTAACCCCTCTTGTGCCGCAGTGGAGAGTTGGGCTACCACATCAGCTCGACTGATGGTGAAGACGGCAGCGGCGAGGAGGATCCCATCATCATATGCCACGGTGAGTTTGAGAAAAATCTCATAGGGTTCCATACCAAGGCGTGACATAACCAAGGCTTTTTCTCGAGAGACAGTTTCGCCAACTTTGATGATGGTGTGATTTTGTGTAATCCAAATAGAACCGCCTTGGATGCGAGTTTTCAGTCCGACCTGCCCGAGTTCAGAAATCAAAGGACCGGGTGGAAATCCTGTATTACCTGCCTCGATTTCGATGTCAATGGGAGAAACGGTTCCTGCTTTGGCAGGGGCTTTCGCTATATTGGCTTGCAACATGTCATTTAGTTCGAAAGGGCTGACCTTGCTAAACGCAAATGCTGTGGATCCTTCGATGTAGGGGATTAGTTTCTCGAGATTCTTCTTCTTTTTCGAAGCAACCTCGATAGCTCGCGTCATGAGACTGTTGCGTGACATGTGAATAATTGCATCAGGTCGGAGAGCTTTCTTGATAGCCTGAAATTGTTTGGAACCAATTTGTTCGGTTCGAAGCAAAGCTATGTATTCGTACTTTTCAAGAAGATCCACGAGTTGGGCTACTTCATCGATTTTCGCTTGGGGAACTGGTCGTCCCTTATTTGTAAGTGGAGTGTCCGCATTTCCCTGATTTAGTTGACTCGTATTCATAGTCCATCACCAGTACATTACATAGCGATTTTAATTGCAGGTCCCATCGTGGTTTTGGTAAAGATTGCATCAATGTTTTGCATACCTTTTTCCAGGTTGCGTTCAAGGGCCGTGACGACGGCTTGGATGTTCTCAGCAATGAGCTTTGGCTCCATTGAACGTTGCCCCACTTTAGCTTGAATCACGAGGTTTTTCCGCATGCGAATTTTGACCGATGAAGAGAACTCGCCAAGCATTTTCTTCAGGTCAGCATCGGGAGGAACAGGTCGTGGCATTTTGCCACGGGGACCGAGGAAAGGACCGAGGACACGACCGATGAGGGGCATCAGGTCTGCCTGGGCGATGAAGAAATCCATCTCTTCAGCCAAGGCTTTGCCAGCATCTTTATCGGTTTCAAGCTGTTCAATGTCCGCGACTTCAAGGACTTTGCTTGCTCCAGATTCACGGGCACGGAAGGCAAAGTTACCTGATCCAATGATGCACACTTTGGTGCCTTCCCCAGAAGCGTGCGGAAGGTTCACATCAACATTAAGCTGTTTTCCACCCTTCTTCAGGTCAATACCTCTGAGATTGACGATGATTTCCATGGCTTCTTTGAACTTGCGTTTCTTCGCTTTTGTTTGCGCTTCGTTAACTGCCGAGACAATATTATCGATTTTCACTGACATCTTCGTTTCTCACCATGAAACCTTATTGGAGTTTCTCCGCATACAGACCCTGGCTTAGTTCTTTTTGTACGACCCGGGCGTCTTTCCCATCCACAGTCACGCCCATGCTCACACAGGTACCTAGAACGGATTTGACCCGATTAGTAAGCGAACTGCCTAACAAATCCTTTTCCTTCGCTCGAACCACATTCATGACTTGATCGAAGGTAATGTCACCGGTCACTTCAGTTCCTGTAGCACCTGTTCCCTTTTCCGCAGCGACCTCCTTTAAAATGAGGGCGGAAGACGGGGGAAGACCTATCTCGATTTCAAACTCTTTGGTATCATCATCGACAACGATGGTCACCGGAACTTTCAAGCCCTTCAAATCAGCCGTCATCTCGTTGATTTTCTGGACAATCATGTAAAGATTCACGCCCGTTGGTCCCAAGACTGGGGCGATGGGTGGTCCGGCACTTGCTTTACCGCCTTCGATGAGGGCTTCGCATACGACTTTGGCCATCGTTGGTGTCTCCTCTGAGGAGTTCAGCTTGAAGAACTACACGCAATTTAAAAATGTTCTGCCTCTACTTCGACTGGGATAGGAATGGTGATTAAAGTTCCAGAAGTTCTTCTTCCTCTTCTTCGGTTTCTTCCCGTTCGCTGCGTTCAACGATGCGGAGGAAATCGGCGTGCACTTTCACAGGAATAGGTGAAGGGGCTTCGAACAGTTCGAGGGTAATTTCATTTTTCGAGGTATCGATGCGCATCACTCGGGCACGTTCGCCTTTGAAAGGGCCACCTGTGATTTCGACGATGTCACCGATTTCGAGATCTTCGGTAGGCGGGCGTGGGACAAGGATGTGTTCAATTTCGTCAATGAGGATTTTTCCGGGAATGATGCCTTTGATGTGCGGGATGCCTGCGATGGCGAGTTCTACATCGCGGGAACTTCGCGCTTCGACGAAAATATAGCCTTTGAGGGGTTCAGGAATGAGGATGGCTTTAATGGTTTGAAAATCGTCAGTTCGTTTCTTGACTCGTCCCCAAATGACATGGGCAATCCCTTTCTCTTGTCCGATAGTGGTGCGGACAATGTAAATGTTAGTGGATTCTGCCGTCATGCCATCTCTCTCCAGAGCGATTCTCGTACCTCATCCTATGGGTTGAAGACAGGCTGAGCCGTGATGACTGTCATGAGCAAACGAATGAAAAAGCCAACTCCTCCGACTACAAAAAGACCTAGCATGCTGATTTTAAATTGCAGCCAGATTTCTTGCCGAGTTGGTTGTTTCGCAAGTTGGAAGATACGCTTGGTGTTTTCCCAGAAGCTCGAAACTCGACTTGCCATTTATTTCACCTGTGGTCAACTAGAGGTCTTGGGCTGTCTCACCGTCAACTCCTAATAAGTCTTTTCGCATTCGCACTTTATCTTTTGGACTCGTGAAGCAGGGTTCGGACTCGCTTGGCTTCAAGGTTCAACGATTTGAGTAGGGAAAGTACTTGGTCTCGCTGATTACCCTTCATGCCTTTCCAATCCAACGCTGCACACACAGGAGCAGGTGAAAATCGTTGGATGGCATGTTGTATGAGAGTTTCGTTGATTGCGTCCAGATGATACTTCGGGACGATGTGTCCTACGGCGAACGCGGTTTCAAGGCTCAGGCGTGTAAAGGCGGGGCAGTAGTGCGGACCACCGAACCCGAGGACGGCAGGGAAAGATTGTTCTGAATACTGGGCAACGGCCAGGATGCTGCGAGCGACGAGTTGCGCTGCCGGTACATGTTGCCACTCTTGCTCTGTGCTGCCAATTTCGATGAAAAGAACCGGTGTTGATTCAACGAAGGGTCCGTGATGAGTGACCTCTAGCCCACAAGCCCAGTCCGATAATCCATACTGGGATCTATTGGCGAACAAGGTTTGAAGGGCAACTTTCAGGGCAGTTGCTGGAGCCACACACAAGGTCGCAGCTTTTCCGCCAAGGTCGGCCTGTCCCCAATTTCCTGGCACATGGGTGAGAAGGGCGGGTTGAAACGCTGCGGATTTATGTCTAGACGCGAAGATGAACAGATCTGCGGAGAAATGTTGATCCAGGTTCTCAGCATGGATGCTATCTTGTTGCAGGGTTACTAGGGATAACTGGTCTAGTTGATAGATAGGAAAGGAATCGAAGGCGGTGCCGGTGTCAATAAATGGGTACTCGTTGAGTAGACACTGTTTGATGGTTTGTGCTGCTAAATCCTGCGAGGAACAGAAACATACGACTGACACTTCGAATATCCCAGCTGCAGTCTTACAACAGAAGCGCTAACACGGCTTTGGCAGTGTGAAGGCGGTTTTCCGCTTGATCCCATACCACACTATGCGGTCCTTCAATGACGGCGTCTGTGATTTCTTCGTCACGGTGAGCCGGAAGGCAGTGCATGACAATGGTATGGGGTGCAGCTACTTCCATGAGGCTTTCGTTGATTTGGAAGGCAGGAAGGAAAGCTTCGAGGCGTTTCTGGCGTTCTTTGTCTTGACCCATGGATACGAAGACATCGGTGTACAAAACATCTGCTTCTGAGGCAGCGGCTTTGGCGTTGTTGGTAATCTCAACGCTACTCATGTTGGCTTCTGCTCTTTCCCGTGCAATTTTTGTAACTTCTGCATTAGGTTCATATCCAGAAGGTGTGGCTACGATGACTTCCAATCCCATAGTAGCCCCGCCAATCATCAAAGAGTGGCAGACATTATTCCCATCACCCACATAGGCGAGCTTGAGCCCTTCTAATTCATGGAGTTTTTCCTGAATTGTGAGGAGATCAGCTAGTGCCTGGCAGGGGTGATACATGGGTGTTAATGCATTGATGACGGGAATGGTGCTGTGTTCGGCCAGCTCAGCTACATGTCCGTGATCTGTGGCCCGAATAACTATGCCGTGGACATATCGGCTCAGGACACGTGCTGTGTCGGCGATAGGTTCACCGCGACTAAGCTGTAGTTCTTGTGCGCTAAGAAACAGTGGATCGCCGGATAATTCGTTAATGGCAACTTCGAAGCTAACGCGTGTGCGGGTGGAGGGGCGTTCGAAGACCATGCCCACGGAGCGACCGAGAAGACTAGTGGCTAATTCACTGCGATAGCGGAGGCGTTTTAAATCAGCAGCTGTGTCGAGAAATAGTTGGATTTCTTCGCGAGTGAAATCTTTTAGACTTAACAAATGGCGTCCTTTGAGTTCCATGTTAATCACACACAGGAACCCCTGCAAGAAGCGTGACTTTATAATTTTTGTCTCAGACGAGGAGAGGATGAAATCGGGGTTAGGGAGCAATCTTTTCAGTGAACCATTCGGGGTTAAAAGCTTCCAAGTCGGGGTATTCTTGTCCGACACCCACGAAGATGATGGGTTTTCCCGTGGCTACAGCGATGGAGAGAGCCGCACCCCCTTTCGCATCAGCGTCTACTTTGGTGAGGACGGCGGCGTCAATGCCGATTTTTTCGTTGAAGGTTTTAGCTTGTTCGATGGCATCATTCCCTGCTAAAGCGTCACCAACGAAGATGACGAGATCTGGTTCAGCGATACGGTGGATTTTAGCAAGTTCTGCCATGAGGTTTTTATCGGTTTGCATGCGACCTGCCGTGTCGATGAGCACAACATCGATGTTTCGAGCTCGAGCATGATTGATCGCATCAAATGCAACGGAGGCGGGATCAGATCCGTAGGGTCGACTCAGCACACGAACCTTCAAGCGATTGCCATGTGTTTGAAGTTGTTCAGCGCTTCCGGCGCGAAAAGTATCAGCACATGCAAGGACAACCGAATAGCCGCGTTGTTGGAACAGGTGGGTAAACTTCGCAATTGTTGTGGTTTTCCCGGTTCCGTTCACACCTAGGAACATGATTTTGAGCGGTTCATTTTCTCGTTTCCGTTGCTCTAGCAGACCAAAGAGATCAATAGGTGTTTCGGGAGTCAGAGCGTCTAAAATCGCAGTAGTTAGAGCTTGACGAATAATGTCTTTTTTACTTTGTAACCTGCTGATTTGTTGACCTTCTAAAATCGCTTTCACGCGTTCATTGATCCGATCTGCTGCTTCAAACGCCACATCATTGGTAAGGAGAGCTATTCGCAAGTCATCGAAAGCATCTTCGAGGTTCTTTTCGCTAATCGATTTGTGAGTCACTTTTTGGATGAAACCATCCACTGCTTTGCGAAGTTTTTCAAACACCTCGATTTCCCCAAAAAATCGTGTACTATTCCTGATTATGATGTCTTTTGTTGAGCAGCCTGGATAAGTTGATTGAGTTGGTTGCGATACTCCTCGATTCGCTCCTGAGTCGCACGGATTTGTCCTTGTTGTTGTTTTGCAATTTCGGTAAGTTTCTCTTGTTGCGTCTCATAATGCTTAAGGGCGTCATCAACAGTCCGTTCAACCGCAAAGCCGGCACCAATAGTAGTGACAATTTCTTTCTTGTCAGTAAGCTTTACATGAACATGAGTTCCGGAGCCAATGTTAATCAATACTTCATCTCCGGGTTCGTGGTTCTTTAGTTCGCGAACCGCAACAGAAGTTTCAATGATACGTTGTATTTGTAGTTCAATCATTTGGAGATTGTTTTGCCCACGGACGATTTCCTCTTCCAAGGCCTGAATTGCTAGGTAGTATTGTTGGGCAGCTTGCCCTGGGTCAGGTGTAGGTTGTGTCATTCTCAGATGGCCCCTAAATAGTAAGCTCGATTGTGGAGAGGTGTTAGTCTATTCCACTTAACTTGCGGATTAATGTATTCTCAGCATTCCCGGGTGGGATGACCCTGATCTTTTCAATCTCCACAGCTGCACGTTTTACACGATGACAGGATCCTAAGATATTGTACAGTTGTTCTCGGGCATCATCTTCAGTGATAGCCCGAATTTCATGGGAAAAGCGAAATTGGCGATTCAACCGGTTATAGGTTCCTTCGAGGCGGTATATCTGAACGGACATTTTAACCAGCTCTTCACAGTTTGCAGCCACCCATCGAATAGTCGTGGCTATTTTAACTCTTTCCTCTCCACAACCAATTACGACCGACTAAAAAAACGCCTCAGTAATGCGCATAAGTTCTGGTCCTGTAGTCTCATGACCCGCGGCGGCTGCCTGGCTCGTTGCAAGGAGTCCAATGGAGAGATAGGGTACACCGCAGTTGATAGTGCCTACTTCTACCCCCACAGCGAAGAAACTGGCTAACCATTCAAGCTCTTCATCCGTTAAGTCTGTGTGAGCGAGTAGTCCCTTGTTGGTCACAACACCGTGAGAACCAACGAGATCTGATTCCGCAATCGACCTTGCTTCAACCTCAACATCTAACGTATCACGGATGTGTTGTAAATCTCTTTTGCTAAACTTTGGGCTCACTAAGGCCGCATGATCATTTGTGAGAATGAGGTTTCCAAGAGCCGTCAACTTGGAGTCCAGGGAATATATGGGAAGTTCTAATTCGGATTCCAAGGTTTCAATTTCTTCATCAAACACGATGTGAGGAACAAGAAGTCCATTTTGATTCCCCACCGCTAGAATGCCCACTAGGGTACTGTGTCCGATGGTCGTGTTGGTGGCTTTGAGACCAAAAAGCGATACGAAGTCTTTGACCGTGGTGGGATCACTAGGGGCGAGGAGCATCCAACTATCCGTAACACGACTAAAAGCGCCGATGTTCGAGCTACCATCAAATGCTAATCGTTGAATTTTCCCGGTCATGAAGGACATCCTATCCGTTGAAGAAGAAATGGTGGGTAAATACTCGATTACTACCCTTCGATTAAAAAGACTTTGACGAAACCATCACGATCTTTCGTAGCGCGAACTCGGATCCGTCGTGGAGGCTTTTCGATACCACGAGTCCACAGATATTCATTGAGGGCAGGGTCAATGGCAAGATCCTCGTCTTCAACCTTCATGTGACGAATAATGAAGTTTTTGACCATCGTGACAGCGCGTTTTGCGCGTTTTTTCCGGACTGCCTCATAGGCCTTGCCCAGGGGAATCGTATACAATCTTTCAACAACTATTTCCTCGGTGATTTCAGGTTTTTCGAGGGTATCTGGTACGCTTTCATTTTTTTCAGCCATGCCTGGGCACACTCCTTACATTATTAGGGCTTGAGTTTGGATTGTCGCCAATGTCGGCGTTTCGGATGTGTTCGAACCTTCCCGTCCGTTTTGACCATAATCCAAGCAGGAACGCCAACATTAGACTTAAGTTGACGAGCAAGTCGGAGTTTTTTTGCTAGGGGTTTATTCCGTGCCATGATGTGTCACATTTTCTTTTTTATCGAAACTTGATTTTGGTCTCTCGTTGTCTTCCTTTTACTTGCGATAGCATGGTTTTGAGCGTTTTGTCCGTGATGGGGATTTCGGGGAGCCTGTTCATTTGTGCAAGGCGGATGAGTTCATTTTCTAATTGCTCAGCGAACCCCGCCTTTACCATGCGCAAGTTGGCGAGGCGTTCTCGAGCTTCTGGAGTGAGAATCTGACGAAGCACCGCCGTGCGTTGTGCGCGGATTTCTGCCTCTTGCGTTGCGACTTGTTGTTCTAAGGCTGCCTGTTGTTGCAATTCAGCCATTTTACGCCGCCGCAACTCTTCCAATTCATCCTCACTCATTATGGTGTCCTCCGAATTTTATTCAGCGCCTTTCGTCCGCATCATATGAGCTAGCTTATCCAGGAAGGATCGCCCTTGACTCGTGAGTTGTCGACCCGAGCTTTTCTCATGTTCAACGAGCCCAGCTGCTTCAAGTTGTTGGAGTGCAGTTCGAATAATAGAACCACTTCCCTTCGAGAAATAATTGGGTCGAGACCCACGCCTTTTTCGCCCGCCATAAGCCGTTCGTAGCCGGGAAACACCGCTAGGTCCCTTCACATAGAGTCGTCGAAGAATAGCAGCGCACCGTGTGTACCACCAATCAGGATCGGTTGGGGGTCGCTCCCGCTGGGCCCCCGTTTTCACGATGCTGGCCCACTCGGGGGGTGTGACTTCCTTTGCCTTTTTGAGTTCCTCGGCGATTCGCGGAATGAGCTCGTCTGCCGGAACATCATACACAGTAGACACGATAAAGACCTCACGGGACAAGCAGAAATTGACCCGTCGGCGAGTCGCCAGATGTGTTCGATGAAAGCTATAAAAATCCTTCGTAGTTCCTTTTCCCAGTCATCGGCGTCGCAGTGCCAAGACGACCACAGAACCCCGACGCCCCCACACTTCGCTCTCAGTCCGCTCAGCAAGGGTAGCTGCCAACGCATCCACATCCATTTCGACTGTTGCGGTCCTGAGGAACCGGACCTTAATGATACGCTGTTTTTTGAGCTGACGAATGACTTCTTCAACAATTCCATCTACTAGCCCTGATTTTCCAATACGGACTACGGCTTTCTTCTCCGCCCATACGCGTGCCAAATCCTCTTTCGTCGGCATAGTGGTTCTTTCCTCACTTCATAGTTTACTTCACTGATTGCGCACGCGCCTTTTTCACTGAACGCATCCAGAAGACCTTGCGTCGATACCCACAAGACAAGCAGGTGATAACCACCGATCCATGGCGTCCCGCCGTCCGCGTACGCACCCTAGCGTTCACACCAGGTCGTAAGAACTGTTCGCATCGGTGACAATACCGGTGTCGTAACTCACGAGGCAATCGAACCCGGGTTCGCATCACGATACGTCGGGCTGCCTGCACATATCGTCGTGCGAGCGCTGGATCGGTTGGTGCAACAGCTTCCGCAGACTCAAACAAATTGCGTAGATGCTGCATCACGGTTGCGCGCCACCGACGGCTCCCACGACCACTCACAGGTAACACCAGAAAAACTTGAGAGAGTGGTGCGCTGTCCGGGATTTGAACCCGGGTACCCAGCGTGGCAGGCTGGAGTCATGCCACTAGACCAACAGCGCACGGAGCTAATCCAACTCGACACCCCTTTTTATTGGTTTTGGCTCACTCTCTTTTCTGGTCCGGTGGTTCGTCGCGATAAACGGAAACACTTAAACAACGCAACGCCTCTCCCGCAAGCTAAGCGGTCGTGGTCTAGTGGTTATGATTTCGGCCTTCCACGCCGAATACCCGGGTTCGAACCCTGCAACGCCTGGCGCACCAGGACGAAACTCCCGGCGACCGCACCACTCTCCTTTTTTGATCTTAACATTGTGAGCGGGGCACAGCGTCCAAAATATCTCGATATGCAGAGAGCGGCTTAGTCCTTCTTCCAGTCGAAAATATCTATTTTTTATCTATTCTTTCAAGGTAATCGATAGACTTATAAGTAATTGCTGTATCATATAACTTGTTACATAAGTTTCCCGTTCACCCCGTGAACATAGGAGCCTTCCTCGGCTCCATTGGAAACGAAGGGGTGGGAGAGCTCGTGTACTTGGAGGTAGAACTTCATGGAAACGAAACGAACGGAAATCCTTCCCCCGGTAGAAATTCACAACTACCAGCAGTTCCTCGCCTATGCCCGTAACGCGGCAATCGTGACTTTTGAGCCCGTATACTATGTTGCGCCTTACGAGAGCGATGTAGTTGGCGAACCAGCTCAATGGCTGCGTGCACTTCAGATCTATGCGATTGGCGTCAAACACAACGGGTCTCTGATGACCATGATGCATCGCATCGATTTTCCCTCCGTGAACCTAGATTACGAGGAAGGCGTGTTTGACTGCGTTGCTGCCGAGGGACAATTAGCCCAGATTGTGCACGAGCTCGAGAGCGAGTTTCAAGCCGTACCTGGTGCGCCGGAGCTCCCCTCGTTGCATGACGAATGGATTCGAACCCTTCGCTAGCCATCGAGAGACACCTGCCGAACGAAAACAATATTAAGGCGGTTATCTTGAGACTCAGAGCGCACATGTAATGTGGCCTGCTCTTGGGCCGGTGGTCTAGTTGGCTATGACGTCGTCCTGACACGGCGAAGGTCCCGTGTTCAAATCACGGCCGGCCCACCATCGTTGCCGACGTAGCTTAGCCCGGGAGTAGCCGAACCTGAGGGTTATGCGCTGCTATCCGAAAGCGCGGGACTGAAGCGGTCATGGCGTTGCCATGGCATTCGAAATCCCGTTGTCGCGTGTTCAAATCACGCCGTCGGCACCATTTCTTTTTCCTGAAAATGAAAGGCGTTTAAGAGCGGAAGAGCCAATCGAATAAGAACACCAGGATCAATGCAATGAGCGCGCCAGCTGTGTTGGCGACGATATAGCCCACGAGGTAGGCTATTTGAGTCCAAGGCGAGTACAAGAAAATTAGTGCGTAAAAACCCGCCCAGATTCCTAAGATTATAAGAAAGGCGAGAAGGAAAATTGCGAATCGGCGGAGGTATTGCCGGAGAGGACTGGGTTCTGGAACACCTCGCTGCTGGCGGTAAGGAAAGACACGAATGGCGAGGAGGTTAGCTAACACTGCTGTAGCTGTGGCTTGAGCTAGCACCACTCCGAGGGGTACCATGGCTAAAAGGAGAGATGAGACAATGAGGTACACAAAGGCGCCTGAATAGGAAAGAAAGATTTGGAGAGCTCCGAAAAGACCCAAGACGATGAGGATGAATGCCCCGTCTTCAATGGTGTTCCAGTAATACGCTTGCGACATAGGTAGACCTCAGTTGAGGTAGAGGTGTTGAGGGCAACCGGTTAACTTTGCCTGTATTAATGTTTTTGTCTCAACCGGTAATGAGAGGACGATAAAAGTGGTGGACCGGCCGGGATTTGAACCCGGGGCCTCCGCCAATCTGGTGCATCCCTATAATAGGCGATGAATGCCAAGACGGCGATCTACCGCTGATCTACCGGCCCACATTAATCGATTAGACAAGGCGGGTGCGGGTTACATCTTTGTTAGCCCAGCTATATTTCCGGATTTGGCTGGAGCGCCCGAAGCCACAGGCTGCGCATCGCTTCTTCCGGACATGGTAAGAGCGGCGTCCACACCGGCGACAGCGAATGTGGGTTTTCTTGTTCTTCTTTCCAAAGGATGGTGTACCCTTGCCCATTGTTCATCACTTGTTCTTTTTTTCGTTCTTCTTTGGAAGAGGCTTCGATGGTGACAGGAAGATTACATTATCACCGCGGAGAATCACCGTTCCCAATTCCTGAACCGGTTTCTCGGAGAGATCTTCAGCATCGTCGAGGATCAGATTCAGGTGTTGATCATAACCACGAAGACGGCCTCGGAGTTCCCGATCGCCTTTGAGTTTCACAAGGACCTGTGAGTTCAATGAACGGCTGAGTAAATCCATGGGTCGATTTTCTGTCACAGTGATAGCTCCTGCCAGCACATTGCAGTTGGGAAACATTAGAGTCCTTATTAAGTTTTGTCCCCCTTTAGGAGGTGGTCTTGCTTATGCGCATAAAACATCGAACACTACTCCGGACAAAGGAACTTCGAGCCCTAATATCTGAACTAGCGGACGAGGCGATCCTCATCCATAGCCTCCTGAAGGACCCGACGAGCGGAAAGGGAAAAGTAGAACGCGTAGTGCTCGAGGAAAAAACCGTCCTCTATTTTGTCCAAGGCAGTTTGTGGCTCGTTGTTCAGCCAGAGCGACGGTTTCCTGGATTACCTGCGTTGTTAACGGAATCAGTGCAGTTACCACAGGTTGTGGTAGATATGGGGGCGGTTCCGCATATCGCCAATGGTGCTGATGTCATGGCGCCAGGAATTGTTGAA
>SMTZ1_10016166_pt1 | contig 12302 bp, 9 predicted proteins | sample DeeMarSWOR136_30_FD_25667 | JGI IMG/M metagenome (IMG submission 25667) | reverse complement strand
GGTATGGGTCATGCTGGACCACTATGCCGTGGCCAAGTTTATCTGAGAGAATTTCCCCAAGCAACTGAGCTAAAGCCCTGTTAGTGAGAGAACCAAAATTACAGTGAATTATGACAAAATCCTCCCAATCTTCGAGCACCACTCTTTTGTCAGTAGGAACCGCTAATCCAATGTTCACTTGTTCCGCCGTAGCCGCCACTGCACGCGTTATCGTGTTATTATCTGCAGGGTATCGCTCGCTAAGCAGCATGCTGATTTCCTCTACTGAGAGTCCCCTTCCAATTCTTCTTTCCACAAACCCTCTTATCCAACCCACCTCCTGCGCTATTTGGAAGGGAACTGGGATTTCTTCACCTATCCAGCTTGGTATAGCACCGGTGGGGTCGTCGACTGGCTTAACGTAGACTTTGTCTTCAGTGGTGTGAATTATCTGCCAAGGACTGCCTCTGATTATAAATTTGGTTCCGGCTTTGCCGTATTCCGCCATGAACGCTTCATCTAAGACTCCAATTGAAGTGTCGCTGGAGTCGTCTATAACTAGGAATTGTTTTTCCATGGGAATCATGGACAGATTATCAAAGTAGTATTCAAAGAGGGCTTTGGTTCGCGACGGTTTCAAGACAACTTGGTCTTCAAAGGAAACCCATGCTAAACGCGGAAAACGCGTATGCATGTACATAAGCACTTTTTCTACATCTTCTTGGGTAATTTCCTTATAGGGATAAGCGTTTTGGATTATCTCCGAAATCTCTTGGAAAGCAAACCGCCTGTTCTTGAGTAGCAATCCCGCTATTTGATGGGTCAGGGAGTCGTAAGGTTTAGGCGGAATCACAACCGGTTCTAACTCCTCTTGCAACGCTCTTCTTGCTATCACCAAAGCTTCTAATGTGTCGTCGGAATCCATTCCGATAATCACACCTTTCGCCACTCGGCCTACCCTATGACCTGCTCTTCCGACTCGTTGAATCAGCCTTGTTACTTGTCTGGGACTCATGTACTGTATGACCAAATCGATGCGGCCTACATCTATGCCTAATTCGAGACTGCTGGTGGCAATTAAACCTTTGAGATAGCCTCTTTTGAGGCCTGTTTCGGCCGCTATTCGCGATGGTTTGGCTAAGGAACCGTGGTGAATGGACACTGGAAAGTCTATGTTCCACACTTTTAATCTGCTTGCAAGCACTTCTGAGATGGATCGGGTGTTGGTGAACAGAAGAACGGATTTGTGTTCGCTCATGTAATCGCGAATTATTCTTAATCGGGCTGCCACTTCTGGATGCGTGTAAAGTTGACCTGCGAGCCTCACATCTTCCTCGGTTGGCTGAGGAAAAAGCACCAGCAACCGCACCATTTTAGCGACAGGCACGCGAACAATCTCAACTCTCCGGTTGTCACCTACGAGAAACTGAGCTACCTTCTCTGGAGTGCCAATGGTGGCGGATAACCCTATCATCTGAAAGTCCTTGCCAATGAGGTTTCTTACCCGCTCCAAAGCCAAGGACAGTTGGCTACCGCGTTTGCTGTCCGCCAATTCGTGCACTTCGTCAATTATCACCCAACGCAAACTTTGCAAGTGCTGTCGTAATACCCAACCAGAAAGCACAGCTTGCAGCGTTTCAGGTGTGGTTATCAAAATGTCCGGGGGACTCCGGGACTGCCGTGTCCTCTCTTTTGTGTCGGTGTCGCCATGCCTTACAGCCCAAGTTGTTGCACCACCACTCTAGCCGTTCTAGGAGATCGCGGTTTAGAGCCCGCAACGGAGTGATGTACAAAACTTTTATGCCAGGTGTTTTTGGCTGTTGAAGAAGCATGCTGAGCACTGGTAGAAACGCAGCTTCAGTCTTTCCCGTTGCCGTAGGGGAAATCAAAAGGACGTTTTTGCCTGCAAGAATTTTGGGCATCGTTTTATCTTGTGGTTCGGTAGGTTCAGGGAATCCTTTCTCCTCAATGAGCCTTCGAACTGGCTTCACAAGCATATCAAAAACGCTTTCAGCAGATTTCTGCAAACTCGGTTAAACCTCAAGAGGCGAGAACATTAGCGGAGAATCAACTGTAAAAATGTTTTGGCGAGCTTTAAGTAATTTAAATATTTACTTCTCAGTAAAAAAATGACCTGAAAGCCAACGCAGCATGACAAGGTGCAGTCTTCATCTTTAGTAGGCCATAACACCTTCAAGGTCAAATTCCAGCTTTTATAGTTTCTATTTATGGTAGCTATAGTCTTTCGTGAATGGCAGAGCCATTATTGCTAAACCCATTTGTGCCATACTTTTGTACTAGACTGTTTCGAGCATCATTAGTTTGTTTCGCATCAAAATATGTTTTAATAATTTGTACAGCTTTTGAAGTATATTTGCTTGTCAATTTTTCGGGGTAAAAGAAGATTTGCCAAGAAAATTGAATGGTTGACTGTAATTAGTTCTTAGTTGGGGTTCTTTCAAAGCCAATTACGAGTTTTCCATGAGTTTGACATAAAAGTGTTTAATTTTGATGTTTAAACAGAATTTTTCTATTCAAAAACAATGGTAAATTATATATCTATGATCATAAGAAACCATGCAGCCCAGACAAGCAAGGAAAAAGAATGCAATTGGAAATCGGGCTATATAAATGCCCAAATTGCGGTGCCAGCTTCCGCGAAGTGCTAAGTAAACAGAAAATCTAAATGTTATGCGTAGCATAACAATCGGCAAATTCATCAACACCTTAGTGTTAATAGTAAACCTTTAATTTCTCATTTTTCTTTTTTAAAAGCGTTAAGTTTTATAACATAGAATACCTATTGTGCAAGAATATTTCAACACTCAACCGAGGCACTGCGTTGACAGTTAATCTCAAGAAGCTCTGGAAAAACGAGTATTTCCAAACCGTGGTTGTCATCAGCTTTATCGCTCTAGCCGTATTCGGATTCTGGTTTGGCTCACAAGTAGTGCTGAACACATCATATCCTGCGTTGGCAGTCGTAAGCGGCAGCATGTGCATCCCGCAAAATGACGCATGTGATGGTTGGTTTCATCCCTTTTCCCAAACTTTGCACATAGGTGATCTAATAATTGTTCAAGGAGTTGATCCAACGGACCTTAACGCTGATTATCCAAATAGCGATATAATAGTCTTCCATAAACCTGAAAATCCAGATGAGCTTATCGTGCACAGGATAGTGGCTGAAGAGGAAAGAAACAGTACGTTGTACTTCTACACCAAAGGAGATGGAAACAGTCGCGTGAAGTGGCCAGAAATCCCTCAGCCTTCTGACTATGACCCTTGGAATGAACGCAAGGGAGTTCCAGAAAGCCTCGTGGTTGGTAAGGTAGTTATGCGTATTCCTTGGGTTGGGCATATAGCTCTTTTCATGAATCCAAGACAAAATCCTTGGGGTTTGCCCATTGTTGTCGCACTTATACTTTTAATAGTGGTCCTTGAATTTATATTACCTTTGATGAAAAAGAAAAAGCCAGCAGAACAGTGGAAACAAGCACTGCAGCAACCATAGATGTATTTATAAAGACACATTTTCTTATAAAGAAAGGTGTTTAATCAACAACCAAACAAGAAGGGGAGTTAATGCCAAAAGTTAAAGCAACAATAAGCATAGAAAACGTACTAAACGCAGTGGTGAAAGGGTATCCGGGTGTAGAATATCGTCCAGAACAGTTTCCTGGACTTGTATTCAGATTAAAGAGACCAAAAACGGCAACTCTGATTTTTAACTCAGGAAAGATGGTGTGCACAGGTGCAAAATCCGAGAAGGAAGCACGCAGAGCCGTTATGAAAGTAATCAAAGAACTGAAAAAAGGCGGGATAATAATAATCAGCAAACCAGAGTTAAAAATACAGAACATCGTGGCTTCAGCAAGCTTGGGGGGAATGATTGACTTGGAAAAAGCAGCTTATACACTTGAAAGAACAATGTACGAGCCTGAGCAGTTTCCAGGTTTGATCTACAGAATGGCTGAGCCGAAAGTTGTAATTCTGCTGTTTGCTAGTGGCAAACTGGTTTGCACGGGAGCTAAGAAAGAACAGGATGTTTATGACGCGGTGGAAAAGCTGCATATTCTATTGGAAGAGAAGAAACTTATCTTCTATGATTGAGATGCCTCTACAATTTTCTATTATTTTTTGATCTTTATGTCATACAAAGTGTTTGCTACTTCGCTGATTCTGAGTAAAGTGTGAACCTTGATTCCGCTTTCTTCGAGTTTTTCTTTTCCTCCTTCTTCCCTATCCAACAATGCCACTGCTTCCTTGACCACTCCACCCTCAACCTTTATCGCTTCGGCAGCGGTTTTCAAGTTTAAGCCTGTAGTGATTAGGTCGTCAAGAAGTAAGACACGGTCTCCTGAAACTAGGATTCCTTCAACTCTTCTTTGTCTTCCATGGTGGCGATTGTTTTTGCGGACATAAAGAAATGGTTTTTTGAGGTTGTAGGCGACTTGGCTGGCGAAAGGGATTCCAGCGAGGGGAACCCCCGCGATTCTGTCGAAGCTTTCTACGCCTATTTGGTTGTTGATGTATTCGCGGTAGAATTCGCAGATTTGTCTGAAGGCATCTGGGAAGCTGGGGACTACTCTGAGGTCTATATAGTATGGGCTGGTTTTTCCGCTTGTGAGTTTGAAAACGCCGAATTTTAGGGCGTCTATATGGTGGAGGATTTTGGCTATTTCGATTTTTTTTGTTTGGTCGGTTTTTTGTTTGGTCAAGATTTCACTTTCTCTTTGAGACTTGGTAGATTTTGTTGATTTCTGGAATCAAGCATGCAGTTCTCGGCAGTTCTTTTTTGATCATTTGGGCGAATTGTTGCTGGTAATCTTTTGAGTTGGTATGGTAGGGAACAGCTACTTGGGGTTTGGTTAGCCTGGCGATTTCGAATCCTTTTTCAGGTGACGCGCCTGGAGCGATACCCACAGTGCAAAAAACTACGTCAAATTTTTCTTTTTCACCTATCATAGCGAGTTCTGAGTAGGGTAAGCTGTCAGCGGTGTGGAAGACTTTTACACCATCCTCGCTTGTAATTATGTAGGTGATTGGTTCAGCCGCGGGGTGGTTGCATTTTTCCGCTTTAACCGAGACCTCACCCACTTTGATTTCTTCGCTGGGGTGGATTTGCTGCAATTTTTCTGGGGGGATTGTGTGTTTTAAGCGTTGTGTAGAGGCTGGGTCAGCTATGATTATGCAGTCGGTTGCTTTTTGGATTTCCGCTACTAAGCGTGGATCTAGGTGGTCGTAATGTTCGTGGGTTATAAGCACTGCGTCTGCTTCGGGGAAGCTACGTGCTCTAATATCCACTGGATCTATTACAAGCGTTTTCGAGGGTGTTTTAATTACTACTCCTGCGTAATGGTTGAACCAAACGAAGAGGATGGCGTTTTCTTCTGGAGTTTTTTCGATTGGCATAACTTGGTTCCTCACATTAGGTATTATTGTGCAACTCGGTTTTAAAGAAGTTGTGTTGTCCTGATGTTATGCGATTTTTTGCTGGAACCCCTATTTATATATAGAAACCAAATTCCAAAATCAGTTCCTTAAAATCTTTTGAACAATTTTCAACCATAGTTAGGTTGCTTAGAGTTTGTTCTAATTCTTGGTTCAGAAAGTTAAAGTGATTTACGTTTATTGAATTGGACCAGCGGCAAATGAAAACTCTCCAAATTTAGCCTAGTCAAGGTATGGTCCCTTTTTCTCAAATCGTATCACTAGCCGTTAGTATAGCCACACACTTTACATAATTTTAACTTGTGCTATTATATTAGTGGTCTAGTCTGAAAGTTCATACATGAAATCTGCTAGGCAATCAGCTCACGTCTTACTATCCTGAAGAAACGCGCGCTTGGTCAACCTTTTTGATAAGGCTTAATAGATGCTTTCTGCCATTCTTTTCCATTGTTAACCGTGTGAAACTGCCATGGTAGACGTTTGGCTTCCCTATGGAAAAAGTGACGTATGCGTCAGAATCCCCGCGCGAAACCTCCTTGGCTCAATTGAACCCAAACAGGTTCCAGGCGTTGCGGACGTGAAAGCTGAAATCGAAAGAGCTCTAAATGAGCCTATTGGTTCTGAGCGGTTAAGCAAAATAGCTCAGCTAGAGCAAAAAATTGCTATAGTTGTGGACGACTTCACTAGAAACACACCTACCCACGCCATGCTTCCGCCAGTGCTTGCAGAGCTAAATGCTGCAGGAATCAAAGACGAAAACGTCACTGTCATCTTTGGTTGCGGTACACACCGTGCAGTCAAACCTCAAGAAGCCAAACGAATACTCGGCGAGGAAATTCTAAATCGCGTAAAAACAGTTAGCCACGACTGCAATGCCAAAGACCTGGCGTCCATAGGCAAAACTAAGCACGGAACAAACGTTCTTATAAACCTAGTTTTTGCTGATGCAGATATTAAAGTGCTATTGGGCGATGTGTGTTTCCACTATTATGCTGGCTATGGAGGCGGACGTAAGAGCGTCATGCCTGCCATCTCATGCAAAGAAACCATCAGCCACAACCACGCCATGCTACTAAATCCCAACGCACGCACCGGTGTCCTAGATAACAACCCCGTTCACGAAGACATGACCGAAGCGGCAAAACTCGCAAAAGTGGATTTTATCCTGAACGTGGTAACCAACAGCAAAAACGAAATCGTGAAAGCCTTTGCCGGCGACCTCGAACAAGCGTTCCTCGAAGCCACCAAGCTTGTGGATGAAATGTACCGCGTATCAGTGGACCGGAGAGCTGACGTTGTGGTTGTCAGTCCAGGAGGCTACCCTGCAGACATAAATCTATATCAAGCCTATAAAGCGCTGGATAACGCTTTAGCGGTGGTTAAGCGTGGAGGCGCCGTAATTATGGTGGCTGAGTGCGCTGAGGGACACGGTAACCAGGTTTTTTTTGACTGGATGACGCGGCTGCAAGATTTAAAGAAAGTTGAACGCGAGGTCAAGCGGCACTTCGAGTTGGGAGGGCACAAAGCGTACTATTTGCTTAAAGCACTTAAAAACCACTCGATCACCCTGATTTCTTCACTGCCGGATTACTACGCCAATGGTGTTTTCAAGTTGAAGACAGCTCGGGCGGTTAACGATGCGCTACGCGAGACTTTAAAAAACGCAGGTTCACAGGCTAAAGTCTGGACTATACCTCAAGGCAATTTTACCTTACCTGAAGTGAAATCAGCGGAACAAGTGTAGTTCCAGTACGAAGTTTCTCAAGGGTCAACCAAGCGTGAATATGATTGATTAAGCGTAAGCTTTAAGTTTAATTTCTAAAATCTCGTTTAAGAAGGCGAAAAGATGCAACAGACTTACAAGCTGCGCAAGTTTACCCCAGACGATCTGCAAAGCGTAATGCACATCAACCGTCTTTGCTTGCCAGAGAACTATATGGGCTTCTTTTTCATGGACCTGCATAAACGGTTCCCGGAAACCTTTGTAGTGGCAGAAGAAGATCACAAAATCGTCGGCTACATAATGTGTCGCATCGAAGTAGGCTTGGCAAGCATCGGTTTGGGCGGATTAATAAGGAAGGGCCACGTGGTTTCCATAGCGGTTTTACCGCAGGGCAGACGCAAAGGCGTGGCATACGCGTTGATGACGAGGGCAATAGAAGGTATGCAGTATTACAAGGCTAAACTCTGCTACTTGGAAGTCAGAGTGACGAACGCACCAGGAGTCTCCCTTTATAAGAAGCTAGGGTTTGAGGCAAGCCGCACGATTCATGGTTACTATTCGGACGGCGAAGATGCTTACGTCATGACCAAAAAACTGTAAATTCTTAAATAAGCAAGTAGAACTACTGCAGAAAATTACTTCTTTAATCTTTTCAGATTATCTTTCAACTGCTTAATCCGCTTCTTGAGCGCTTCGTTCTATTGCTCAATCATTTTAATCTTTGCAACATCCTAAGAGACTTTCTGCTTTCTTTTCTCTTTGTAAATTTGTTCTTAATCAAAGCTCGTTAGTATGCCGCTGCTGGCAACCCATGAAACTTCAATCTTTTATTCTAACATTTAAACATGTCATCTAGATAGCTGCAAATTTTTATTAAGAAAATTAATGTAGATGCCTTTCAGTGATGGTGTACCTCGAAAGGGATATATTTAAAATGGCAATAAAGATAGCTGCTCTCGGTCAGAGAAAAAAATAACTCTTATAGCCCAAAACCACAAGAAACCCAACCTGCTTGGATGGGTCCGATTTAACAAGAACACGCTGCTTCAACTTGAACTCTGTACCACTGGAATAACCGGCTAGGTCTTAGAAAGTGAACTCGGTCTAGAAATCACCATTTCCTAGAGCTGATCTTTGGGTGGCGAAAAGTAGATAGGCTTGCGCATTACCTAAGAATGCATTGACTTTCTACTTTTCTTCTGGGTCCCGCTGGAGCCTCTGTTATATGATCCAGCAGCAAAAGCGCTGTTTAGCATAACCGCAATGTTGACCATTTCCCTTCCATGCAACCTTACTTTAGCAGATTTTCTAATATCCTCCCAATTAATTTGCCAAGAATACAACCGAAATCTGCCCGATTACAATGGGTACTGGCAACGACTGACATACCTGCGAAATCAATATGTTTGTTGGAAGTTATCGAAGGGAACCTAGAAGACTTGTCAAAGCTGCAAACCTTTGTTGGCTTCTGCTCGTTCGCTCAAGTTTATTGCCTCCAGAATTGTTCTTATAATATCAACAAGGATGAGAAGAGCCATTCCTGTGTAGAAAGTGACCGTTAAGGGGATAGGTGCATGATTAATATTTAGATTCTGAAAACGGCGATTTTTCTTCGAAGTTTTAAAAATGTTTCTGCTCTTCTGGTATTTAATATTAAGGTTTAATATTAAATATTCTGAAACAACAAACAAAATCCACGCTGATTATTAAAATAAAAACATACATTCACTTTAATCCACCTCTCCATGTACCAAAAACTCCCCTGTTTCGTGTGTTTTAAATATAGCTTTCCGCAACTGAATCCCAAGGTTAATTATATGTCAGAAGACGAAAGCGTTGAAAGCCAAGAACAAGAAGAATACACATCGGAACCCAAAAAGAAGTACGCGTTCATAGAAGATATCCCAGGTGTCGGACCAGCTACATCCCAAAAACTGCGCGACATTGGCTACCACACCGTTGAGTCGCTCGCAATGGCTACCACTCGTGAATTGGAACCTATTGGTATCGGCGAAAAAAAGGCTTTCTCAATAATCAACGAAGCCCGTTCAGCAATTGGCATTAACTTCATTCGTGCTGATGAACTTCTTAAGATGCGCCAAAATATCCTGCGGTTAACCACAGGCAGCCAAGCATTAGATGAGATTGTTGACGGAGGTTTAGAAACCCAAACAATCACCGAATTCTACGGTGAATACGGCAGTGGAAAGAGCCAAATATGCCACCAATTATGCGTGAACGTTCAGCTGCCTCCAGAACGTGGAGGTCTGGACGGTGGCGCCTTATACGTGGACACGGAAAACACCTTTAGACTCGAGCGAATTGTTCAGATGGCCAAGCATGTTGGGCTTGAACCTGAAGAGGTTGTTAAGAAAATCATCTACGCCGAAGCGTATACTTCGGACCACCAGATGTTCCTTTTGGAAAACGCTGATGAAATTATCAAAGAAAACAACATTAAGCTGATAATTGTGGATTCTTTGACTTCCCATTTCAGAAGCGAATATGTTGGACGAGAGATGTTAGCGCCTAGACAACAGAAATTGAACAAGCACATGCACAAGCTCATTGGTTTAGCACGTGCATTTAACACCGTTGCTGTTGTAACTAATCAAGTCATGGCTAAGCCAGACGTGTTCTTCGGCGACGCAGTTCACCCAATAGGCGGTCACATCGTCGGACACACTAGTCACACGCGCATCTATCTACGGAGAGCTTCACGTGGTCCTGTGCGAATCGCTCGACTAGTGTCAAGTCCATATCTGCCCGAAGGCGAGGAAATATTTAAAGTAACCGAGAACGGTATAGAGGATGTATCTGAAGAAGAGAAAACAAGCAAGCATCGCGGTCGTTAAAAATGCCCATCTCTCAAGCCTTAGTCACAAGGTACTTCCAGCTTATCGTTAAGCGGCAGTTCACAGAATCGATGCGGGAGTTGGAACGTCTAAAGCAGAAAATGCAGAAGACCGAGTGGAACAGAGGTTACTTCAGAGCTCTGTACGGCATGTACCTTTCTCGCAAAAACAACGGAGACTCGTACGCGTTCTTTTCAAAGCTTGACCTAACTGATAATGCAACACTACACAGTTACAGACGCGAATTTCTGGATCATATGAGAAATGGGCTTCACGGCGACTTTGATCGCGGATATTTTTCGGCTTGGGCAGACTGCATGCGCATTTTGACGCGGATGGATATTCATCGTCCTGAGAGCTGCAGGAACAAAGAAGATAAAAAGGAAAATGTAGAAACTCTGAGGGGCGACAAGAGCCAAGTTACGATGGCAAATTATCTGTCTGAAAAAAAGTGAAACATCTCTTTAAACAGTCAACCCAGGTCCTTTCAGCAAGGAATAGAATAGTACGAAAAAGACTGCCCATGCAATGAAATACATAATTATAGCCTGAGTCATTATTTTTGACTGCTTTTCCACTTTATTCATGAATTTTGCCTTAATCGCATAATATGATAATAAGTAAACTAGTAGGGCAATGGTTAGACCATTCACGAAAGTGTAAAGGTCAGTTGCGTTTTGCATTGTAGCTATTATGGCGCTGATTGCAGCTGCAACTATGCTCAAAGATACTCTTATCCAGTAAATAGCCACTAATGGTTTCAATTAGAGTCAATCCTCGCAGACTATATTTTGGACCTACATTAAAAAGTTGCCTATTTAAATCGTTTCTGCTATTTTTTCAAAATTTTAACTCATAAAGAAGCAGAATCGTCAATACAATTAGCGTTTCTTGAGTTCATAGCGTTAGCTAAATCACTATTTTTTCTCTTGTTGCGTTTCGCAAGTACCAAGCAGAAAAGACTGCTATTGCCACTACAAAAATCCCCGGTGAAAAATCGTAGGCACTGCTCATCAGCACTATAAAGTTGTAAGAAAAGTGAAGGGCAACAGCAGCCATATAGAATGGTAGGGGGCGTTTGATGGCTATGCCGTACGCCGTAATAGACGTGCTTGCGGGATGAAAGAACAGTCCCGGCAACCTGCTAATTAGAGGTGCCCCTATTGCGGTAACGTATGTTATAAATTCCACTATTCCAAAGCCAAGACCCACTAACAATGCAAGGTTGAAAATTGACCGTTGGGTTTCGCCGTGGCGATAGAAAAGTGGGTATGCCTTGGCGAATTCTTCAATAAAGGGCGCAAAAATTGCGCTTGATGGAATCTGTGTATTGATAAATAAAGAGGGTTAGTGGAACGCTTATTATTGCCCCGCAGGCGAAAAAGAATAATAGTTCACTCGCGTCTGGCTTGTGCAATTTGATTATTGTTTTATCTTTTTGCATTGTTTTATCTCGGTTTCAGTTTTTATTGCTTGACAGAAATTAGGTTTCTAGTAGCTATGTGGGTTCAGGGTTAAAAGTTTTTGTCGGGTAAGAGATTTGGCTCCGAGGTTATGTATATCCTGTATGCTTTAGTATTTTCATCAAATTCACCATCCATTCTTTTCGAGCCCACCCAAGCTAGCCCAAAAAGAATCATTCGGCTGTGAAAGGGTTATTTTATAGTCCGAACTATTAGATTCCAAACCATGGTGCTGAATTAATTGGGCAAGAAGGAATTCACAAGCTTCGACATTGCCATTATAGTTCACGAACTCAACGAAACCATAGCCGATTCCAGAGTGAACAACATCTACCAGCTTAATGGGAAAACATTTGTTTTGAAGTTACACAAGACCGATACGCCTTCGCTGCGGCTTGTCATTGAATCAGGCAAAAGGCTCCATTTAACCGCATATGCCTTAAAGCCCCCCAAAGTTCCACCTGCATTCTGCATGGCACTGAGAAAACACCTGCGTGGTGCTTGGGTGGACAAAATTGAACAGTACGAGTTTGAACGAGTGGTTACCATCTACCTAAGAAATAAAATGGGTGTTTTGCGGCTCATTGTAGAGCTTTTCGGCGAAGGCAACATCATCCTTACAGGCAAAGAAGGCGAAATCTTGCAAGCCTTAACTTTCCGGCGTATGCGCGACCGCAACGTAACCCGCGGCGAGGTTTACCAGTTTCCACCTTCAAGCGGGAAAAACCCTTTCAGCGTGTCAAAAGAAGAGCTGGAAAAAGCTTTGAAAGCTTCGGGCGACGTTGAAGTTGTCAGAGCAATAGCACGCTTTCTGGGAGTAGGCGGCTT
>SMTZ1_10005932_pt1 | contig 12302 bp, 9 predicted proteins | sample DeeMarSWOR136_30_FD_25667 | JGI IMG/M metagenome (IMG submission 25667) | reverse complement strand
AAAGCCGTGAAACGCTCAGGCCCGCAAGTCCGGCTGCCCCAAGCCCGAGGAAGTAACGGCGGGTAACGCAAACATGCTCTTCAGCGAGTCGCTTCGGATGTTTCATAGTGAAGTATCTCCTGATTCACGATTAATGGTGAGTCTTCAGTAATGATGAGAATCCAGTCTGCTGGGGTGGTCGGCACGGTTTGAACGGGGTGATAGACTTCACATTAATGACGAGTGTAAAGGGGGCCTCCATTTCGTGGAAAGGAGGCTCCTATGCTCTCGGACATTCGCCCCAGAGCGCACCAACGCTATGCAGGTCTTCCCATTCTTGGTTCGATTCTCGACGAGTTTGCCACATGGTCTTGCAGCCGGGGGTACGCCCTCGGGACGGTACGGAATCAGCTGAAGGCGGCGCGGCAGATTGATGGTTTCTTCTGTCAGCAAGGTGTCCAGCGTCTAAAGGATCTGACCCTTTGCGTTTTTGAGACCGCTTGGCGCCATTATTGTCACAATCGCCCCAACATCGCCGCGACGGTCCGAAAGATTGAAAGTTTCCTGGAAGAACTGGGCCATCTGGGTCCTGCCGCATTACCGCAAACAACCCCGACTCTTCTTGAACTGGATCGGTACGCGAGCTATTTGCGCAGCGTTCGTGGTCTGGCCGAAACCACCATTCGCGCTCATACCCGCTGCTTGCAGAAGTTCCTCGACCCCATCGAGTACGGAAACACCGGGAGAGCACTTGCGGATCTGACCTCGAAGCACATCGAAGGGTTTCTTTGCACCTGCTCCAGACGGTTGAATCGGTATTCACTGCAACACGTCGTGGCACATTTGCGCGCCTTCCTCCGGTATCAGTATCAGCGGGGTGTTGTGCGGACTCCACTGCACGAGACGATTGATACCCCGAGGGTGTATCGACTTGAACAGCTGCCTCGCTGCTTGCCCTGGGAAACGGTCAAGGCCCTGCTTGAGTCCATTGACCGGACGAACGCTCACGGCATGCGCGATTATGCCATGCTGTTTCTGGCCGCCGCGTATGGGCTCCGCACCTGTGATATTGTTTCTCTGACATTAGATGACATCGACTGGCGGGGTGGTTCGATCCGCATTCCCCAGCGCAAGACAGGCAGATCTCTCCTTCTCCCCCTTACCGAATCTGTGGGAGATGTGTTGATCGAATACTTGAAACGAGGACGGCCGGATCATCCCTGCCGCAATCTGTTTCTTCGCGTTCGCGCGCCTTCCGGTCCATTGAAGCCAACCGCGGTCACGGAAGTCTTCCAGCGGCGGGTCCTGTTGAGTGGTTTGAACATCCCCTGTCAGGGGCCGCATTGCCTGCGCCACTCCTATGCCGTTCATCTGCTTCGCCAGGGAACATCAACGAAGGCGATCGGCGACTTGTTGGGCCATCGGAGTGCGGAAAGTACCTGTGTGTATCTGCGTTTGGCCATTGAAGACTTGCGTGATGTTGCACTGCCTGTGCCCGAACTGCGAAACGGTGACCTCTTCCCGAAAACCGATGCCGCCAAAAGGTCGGCAAGCACCGAGAAGCGAAAAGGGTGCTCAAGGCCTCATGCCAAAACCTCGACTTCTTTGCGAAGCTCGCTCGCGGGCGAGATCCAGGAGTATCTCCGCCTGAAGCACGCACTGGGCCGCAATTATGCCATCGAAGGGAGAACACTTCACGGCCTGGATGCCTTCTTGGCCGAACAATACCCTCAGGCTCAGGCTTTCGAGGCCGAAATGTTTAACCAGTGGCGAACCACGTTGCAGCATCTGGCCCCAACGGTCCGACGCAGGCGGATGCAGATTGTCAGGAACTTCTGTCTGTATCGCCGTCGCTCCAAGCCGCGAGAGTTCGTCCCCGATCCATTGACCTTTCCAGCTCCTCATCAACCGTGCGCCCCTTACCTTTTCTCGGAGTCAGAGATTGCTCGCATTATCAGCGCCACGCAGTACCTACAACCCGTTCCACGCTGCCCTTTGCGGTCTCGGACAATGCACCTTGCAATTACGCTTTTGTACACAACCGGGCTCCGCCGGGGAGAACTGCTGCGTCTAGCACTGGGGGATTTCAACGCGGCCGAGGCGACCCTTCGGATTCAAGCGACCAAGTTTCATAAATCCAGGCTCGTTCCTCTGTCGTCTTCCGTTGCCAGAGAACTTACCGCATACTTGGCGTTGCGCCGGCGAACGCGACTGCCCATGGAAACCAACTCCCCACTGATCTGGAATGGGTACGGTGGCCCGGAGGGAAAAGCCTACTCGGGCTCCCGACTCGCCTCGACCTGGAGAGCACTGTGTCGTTCGCTGGGAATCCTCAACCGGCAAGCCAAGCCACCGCGAGTTCATGATCTCCGGCATTCGTTTGCCGTCAATGTGCTACGACGCTGGTACCAGAGCGGTGAAGACGTTCAGGCAAAACTTCCCCAGTTGTCCACATACATGGGCCACGTCTCCATCGTTTCCACCCACTACTACCTGCCGTTTGTTGAGGACCTCCGTTCAGAAGCCAGCAACCGGTTCCATCAAACCTTTGGCAACGTCATCCGCACAAGCACCGCCGATTCCGAGCAGAACGAACCGGAAGGTACAAAGAGAGGACAAGCACAATGAGAGAATCACAAAACCATGCCCTCGGACTGGCTTTGAGGGACTTCTTTCAGCAGTACCTGCCCCTGCAGCGCGGAATGAGCTCCCATACAATCTGTAGCTACCGCGACACGCTGAGACTCTTTCTGCAGTTCCTGGCCGGAGAAAAGACAAAATCGGTGGTGGACCTTACCATTGAAATGATCGGAACCGACGAAATCCTTGCCTTTCTGGAACACCTCGAAAAACATCGTCGTAATGTCCCGGGGACACGCAATGTCCGGCTCTCGGCACTCCATAGCTTCTTCCGCTATCTGGCCGCAAGAAATCCGCAGTACCTCCACCAGTCCCAATGCATCCTGAACATTCCATTCAAGAGATCCACCACGAACAACATCGAATATCTCGAATCCCAAGAGATCGCAGCAGTTCTCCAATGCGTTGACCGCTCCAAATCCGATGGTCGGCGCGACTATCTCCTCCTATCCCTCATGTTCAACACCGGCGCGCGCGTCCAGGAAATCGTCGATCTGAAAGCCAATGACCTCCGGTTGTCGAAGCCGGTCAGTGTCCGCATTTTCGGAAAGGGCCGCAAAGAGCGCCTCTGTCCCATCTGGCCGGAGACAGCGCAACTGGTCCGTGAGTACATGGAAGAGCGAGGGATCGATTCTCACAAGCCCGTTGCCCTATTCCTCAACCATCTCGGCACCCCATTGACCCGCTTTGGCGTCCGGTACATCCTGGCAAAGTATTTGCGCAAAGCGGCCAGAAGCCAGCCGAGCCTCGGAAAGAAACGCTTGCACCCCCATAGCATCCGGCACAGCACCGCCGTTCATCTCCTCCAATCCGGCGTCGATCTCAGCACGATTGCCCACTGGCTCGGCCACGCCAGCATCAATACGACGCACAAGTACACGGCCGTTGACCTGGAAATGAAACGTCAGGCAATTGCGAAGGCAAAACCCCTGAACAGCCAAGCCCCCTCCAAAACGTCCTGGAGGGAAAACCACGACATCCTGGCCTGGTTGGAATCGCTGTGATTTGGCTGTCCGATGAACGAGTCATTAACGTGAAGTCGCCTGTAACGAAAGCACCGCCAGAGCAGCGCCTTTGGGGAAAACTCCACATTTATGAAGACTCACCATTAGTCGATCACCAGCAGGTCTACATGAATCAACCGCGCCCGCTGTCGCCGGTAAGACCCATCGGCCCGTGCAGCGTGCAGGCTGCCCAAGAGCGTGTGTACGGGACGCTACAGCGCGCGGTAGCCATGTCGGATCGCCTCGTGGGTAAGTGCCTGAGCTAAGTGCGACTTACCCGTGCCAGTTGGCCCTGCAAAAAGGACGTTCTCTGCACGTTCGATAAATCGGCACAACGCCAGGTCGGCGAGCAGTGTTTTGGGTGCCTGGGGTGCCGCGGCGAAATCAAACCGTGCCAGCGTCTTGCTTTTGTCCAGACCGGCCTCTTTGATCCGACGCCGCAGACGGTTCTGTTCGCGGCGCTCGATCTCATCGTCCAAAAGCAGCGCCAGGAACTCCAGTGGTGACAGCGATTGTTCCTGGGCGGTCTGAGCGCGCTGCTCGAGCGTGTGGACCATGCCGGATAGTCTCAGGCTCTTCAGTTTTGGAAGCAACGGATGGGTCAACATGGCGCCACCTCCTGTTCGAAGAACGAGGAGGCATCACGCGCATATTGATAGGCCGGCGCCAGCGCCTCCACCCGTGCCCGGTTTGTCTCCAACGGTTCACGATCCAACCCGGTGTTGAGAATCGTTTTGATCCGCCGGTAGCTGGGATCGCCGTAATGCAGAGCCCGACGGCACGCAGATTCCAGCCGGGCCTTGCCCACATGGTCGGCCAGCCGAAGCAACGACTGGACGCTGCGCAACCGGTCGTGGACGCGATCACTCAAAAGCAACCCCACAACCTCTGTACACGACCGGCCAACACCTTGTGCACGCTCGCAACAGCGCTGCGGTCCGTTCTCCAGAAAAGCGCGTTTCTCTTCCGGGTAATGCTCGTTCCGGGTCGTGCGCTTGCCGCGCTCCACCGCTACGGGATGCGTGGTGATCAATTCTATGCCGGCGTAGATCTCCACAATGCGTCGGCCCACGTAGACCTCCACCGTTTGCCCGATGAATCGGTACGGCACCGAGTAGAATCGCCCGTCCACGACCACATGGCAGTCACGATGCACCTTCGCCCGATAGGTGGCCACCAGGTCCAGCGGTGCGGTCGGCAGCGGTGCCAGCGCATCGCGTTCCGTAGCGTGAAAACGCACGAGCGGCGCTTGCCGTGTCGTGCCATGTTTGCGCACCCCGGCGACCTCCAACACCCACTGGCGCACACGCTCATTGGCCGCCTCCAGGTCGGCAAACGTTTGCCCGGCCAGGAAGTTGCGCTTCACATAGCGAATGCCCGATTCCACCTTGCCTTTGTGGCGCGGCGTGTGGGGACGGTTGGGACTAATCACAAACCCGTAGTGTTGCGCCAACCGCCGATACGACTCGCTCAAGACCGGATCGTGCAGGTTCGCCCGGATCACCGCCGCTTTCAGGTTATCGATCACCACGCGCTTGGGCACACCGCCAAACCAGGCCAGAGCGCGTTCGTGGCACCGCAGCCACGTTTCCATCTTCTGGTCGAAGACAAACTCCACGTACTGATGACGCGACCACGAAAACGTCATGACGAATATCCACGCCCGACGCCGGCAACCCGACCGGCCATCCCATTGCGGCCCGGCCGAGCCGAAGTCCACCTGGACCTCCTCACCCGGCGCGGTCTCGACACGGCAAAACGCTTCGGGCGTCTTTTGATGCACACGCGCTACGTACCGCCGAACGGACGAGTAACTGCCCGTGTAACCATGCTCGTCACGCAAGCGCTGCCAGATCGTCATCATCTCCACATTCGCGTCCAGAAGTTCCTCGACCACCTCGGCAAACGGTTCGACCGTGCTGCGCATGTGCCGCGGTCGAGGCGGCGGACTCAGCAAACGGCCCGACGTCCGGATGTCAGGCAGCGGCTTACTCGCGTCCAGGAAACCGTGCTCCCGGGCAAGAGCGCGGTACTTGCGAACCGTATTGCGCGACAGACTCATCGCCCGGGCCACCTTCCGCACCCCTTCTCCTTGTCGCAGTCGATACAGCAACTCTCGCATCTCATTCACGTGCACTCGCTCCATCTTGGTCCTCCGCATCCACAGGATCTGGAACGCGGGAACCCTTACCACACCCACCCCCTGGGTCACACCGGCCGACCATCGGTGGGTCACACCCGCCGACCATCAATGGGTCAAACTCGCCGATCACAACTGGGTCACACTGGCCGACTACTGGTGGGTCAAACTACCGCGGCTAATGACAACAGTTCCTTCCCGTCATCTCGACCCGCGGTATGCTCTGTGACGACTTGCCCCGTTTCCATTTGCCAACCATGCGGTGCGCTTCCAGAAAGAGATGGTCGTTCACAGGCCGAAGGGGACGCAGGGCGTGAGGAACCTGGAGGAAGCCGACGCAGAAGTATGGCCCGAAGGAACGGGACCGGATGCAGAGTAAATGTGGCGGGACGGCCCGGCAACGGAAGAGTAGGTTCCACACTCACCCAGACACGCTCCCTGGTAAACCGCTAGAATCGGCGGGCGCCGTCTGAAGGATACGCGACTTGCCCTGGAGGATCCGCAAGGCTGTCCGGGCGAGACGGACAGCCGTTTTGGCGACAGGACAGGACGGTCTTGCACAAGCCATCTTCCCACGACATTTCAGCCTTCAACTTGTACACAGCCTACTCCTGAGCTGCTTTCGCTGAATTCTCTGACTTCCTGGCGCGGCCGCTGCGCAGAGTCATCAAACCGCCAATCAGCACCAGCCCTAACGCCATCACCAAGCTTAACCCAAATGCCGATTCTCCCCTGGCATATGGTAGAATCGCGAACAACAACACCCCGATCAACAATACGGATATGCCGACGACGCGAAACGGGGAAATCGATGCCACTCCGCTTTCACCACCTGGGGACTTGTCCTCGTCCGACTGGCCAATCGGAACTGACAGTCGATCAAATAACGCTTCTGCCCGCCGCCGTTCCCCAACGGTCTGTGGAAACAGAACGCTGAAAACAACTATCACGACACTAGTGACAATGGTTGTTCCGAATATTACAATTGTTTCCTTTTTCCAAACCAATCTCAGAAACTCCTGTTGGTCATCCAACATAAAGAATAACACAAGCCCCAGTGTCATCCCTGTCAGAAATCCGGCCAACGCACCTTTGTTGCTGATTCTCTTGAAAAGCAAACCCAAAATCATCGGCAGAGCCACAGGGGCCGTGAATATACTGAACAACTGAATCATGCCGCGGAACAGATCCTCCCCGCCCATGCTGAGCATGAGGAAGGCTGCACCCAGGCTGGTAGCCCCAACTAACAGTGTCATCCCTCGTCCGACCAACAGCAGTTCCTTTTGTGAAGCGTTGGGACGGATATATCGGTGGTAGATGTCATTGGTTAACACCCCTGCACAAATATTGTAGTCGCTGCTGAGCATCGACATGGTTGCCGCGAACATCGCCGCGATAATCAGTCCTATCATCCCCGAGGGAAGCAGCTCCATACAGACCAACGCATAGACTTCTCTCGTTTGCTCCGGCGGGACAATCAGAAACTTCGGCGCACATATGACGGGAAGCATGATCAAGGGTTGACCGATGAGAAACAGTAGGACAACAAACCATCCCATCTTGACCGCATCCTTCTCTGTTGGCACGCAGTAGTATCGTTGGATCAAAGACCAATTGAGGCTGCTATAGGCCAGGATAATCATCAGTACCACGCCAGCCACATACAGCGTATCGTATTGCGGTGGATGGACAAAACTGAGAAAACCTTCCGGATAACCGTCAAACAAGCCGTTGATTCCGCCCGCCCGCGAAATCGCAAGCGGCACCAATATGAGAATGGCAACGGCCAGGACAACAAACTGCACAAAATCGGTGACCGCTACTGCCCACAACCCCCCCATCATCGTGTAGGCCAATATAGTCACCCCGGACCACAACACGCTCTGCTTTACGTTCAAGCCCAGCGCCGCAGAAGTGAAGACTCCAATTGCCATAAGCTTCAAAGCATCATCAATCATTTTGACAGGCACACCCTCCCAGGCGAATAGCTGGCGAACAAGAGCGCTGTATCGAGACTCTAGATATTCCACCGGACTGTTAATTCGAGCCCGACGCCACTTCCTTGAAAGAAATACAACACTGAAAAAGGTCCCTGCTACCGACGTCCAAAGCAGGCTTACCGCCACCCACCCGTACTTATAGGCAAGGGACGCGTGGGCCACGAAGGCAAAAACACTAAAGCTGCTCATGTAGAACGAAACGCCGCTCAGCCACCAGGGAATACGGTTGCCCCCGCTAAAGTAATCTTTCATTCCTTTCATATACCGGTAGAAGTAAACACCGATCCCGAGCATCAGCGTGAAATAAGCTACCACGACGAAATAGTCCGAAGCCTGCAATACCCTGCTTGTCGCCATTACATTCGATCCTTCAAATGCACAGTGAGGCGAAAGCCCCGGGAGTGCTTCCGCGCCGTTGTATCGTGCGTCCGATACAGACAAGGTCGAGCACGAGATGTCTGGGATGACGAAAACGCACGATCTGGGGATAATGCTTCCCGAACGTTACGCTGCGGTCGTGTCGGCAATCCCAGCGAACGTAACCACTCTCCTTCAACGGGACATTCTCTCGCACCTATATAAACGGTTTCGCGAGCGCCTCCTTCTCCTACCGTATCCCGGTGTGCCCGACAACAGACAACAATCCAATGAACGCTTTTCCCCACACCCCAATTGCTCTATCCAGTATCCAGGTACTCTCGTCAACGTTTTTCACCCCACGCAGGAAGCGACCATGAACATCATCTCAAGCCACTACGAGGTCTCGTTCGAGCAGCCCCGGGCGGCCTTGTCGCAAAGCGCCTTGTCTCGCCGGCGGGACGCTCTATCCAACACCATACAGAGTGCCGCGATTCCCTGGCCGCACCGACCGAACGCCATATCGCTGGCAAGAACGGTTCGTTCTATAGACATACCGTCCTTTCATTCCGGCCAATGATTCCAGAACTTCTCCCTCCCGCTGGGACTGACATTTCGGCCAATCTCCTCGCGGCTTTCTCCACTATCAATTAATCGTTCTAACTCCTTCGCAGCACTTATGAACGCCCTAACCTTCCTTGCGCTAGTTTCTTCACACATCGCTGATTCAACATAGGTAAAAGCATAGCTGGCACCGTCAGCGCCGGCCTGATAAACGAAATCCTTCACGTCCTTACAGGTCATGGGAGAATAGTGGAAACTGCCCAATCGCCAGCCAAATGGAACCCGCGTACCAGCGGCAATTATCTTAGGATTCAGCTTGGGCGATATCCCCGGGTCATAATCACGCACCCCAATCTGCTCCAGATACTGCAACTGCTGCGGCTTCATGTCTTCACAATGCAAACGACGAACTGCTACGGGACCACGGTAGAACAGGTCCCAATACGGAAGCACAAAATCCGGCCACATGTCTGGCGCAAGCATGGCAGCAATATCATCGCAAAGACGTCCCTGGTCGGGCTCGGGCTCGATTGTTCCTGATTTCTCAACATCGCAGAAAAACCGACAGAACTCCACTATGCTGGCCGTGGATAACTCCAGGAACCGGCGGACGAGATTGGGCTTTTCAAAAAGCGCGTACATAAAAGTTGGCCCCACCAGTTCCCATGCCGTCGTAACGGGGCCTTCCCATTGCCATCCAAACCGGACCTTTTCTTCGGGAAATGCCTCTTGCATCTTCTTGCGAAACTCCAGATAGAAAGGCGCCATCCCGTCCTTGCCAAACTCCACTGGCCTCTGCAAATGTGTGATTCCCTCCTCCAGGGAGGCGAACAAAGGACAGTGGACGACCTCGCCTTCGACAGGAAAAGTCAGTGTGCTGCCCAAAGTGCTTATGTGGCCGTACTTGATAAGAGGCGTGCAGACGGGCGGCAATCTCACGTCCGGTCCAAAGAGATCGCGAACCAGCGGACGACCTTTGCGATATGCTTCTATACACGCAGAAGGACTCAAGTAATAGTCGCGAATCGGTATCTCCGCCAAAGTCCACAAGGCACTGCTTGCAGTGCCTACAAACCAAGTAAAGCCCCTGTCGCTGCGCAGCGTCCGGTAATCGGGCTTTCCCGGCATAACGTGCCTTTCACACTGTCGTGATTGGACGATATGAATATTTCTCCATCTGCTCAGACGACATTGAGGTGAAGAACACGATCGATATTTTTCCACATAATCTTCTCATACGCCTCAGGCGTGATGTGCTTTTCGTCTCTCGCGCCCTGTAACCACTGCATATGTTTCCAGTCATGCTGGGCAAGGCAATAGTCCAGGCCAAATACTAGCCTGTCTTGGAACTCATCAATGAATTCATACGCATGGTTGGGTTCGCGGGTCAGCGCATTGAGACCACTGTTGGCCGACAGGTCGCCATACACCCGCGGATATTTACGCATCAGGCGCGGAACCGCACCGCCGGGTTTGACGGGTCCCTGGGGATAGCCAAGTTTATCTTCTGCTTTCACATCGCCACTTATCTCCGCCCAGAATCCTTGGGAATGTGCGAGAAAAACAAGATCAGGGAATTCCTGCAGCACCTTTTCGAAAAGAGGAAGACCCACTTCATCGATCAGGCCATAGTCGTTTGACCCTGCAATGGTCGTGTGAAACGTAACCGGGAAACCTACCTCTTGACATGCCCCCAACAGCGCCAGCAAGGCCGGATCGTTCCAATAGAGATTGGCGGCCACCTCGCCAAGTCCTTTGCAGCCCAGATCCTTGTACTGATTCAAAATGAATTCAAAGTGGCTCAGATCAGCGCGATAGAAGTGCGAACCCTTTAACCGGGGATCAACATTACAGAACGGGATAAAACGGCCGCGGTATCTCTCGCATATCCGCAAGATCTCGTCGATGCCCTGGTACTCGGGCAGTACTTCCGGATTGCCCAATGGCAGGAGCACGGCCTTATCGATCCCAAGGCGATCCATCAGCGCAATTTGCTCGGCGGCCGACATGAACTGTGTAGTTCTTGGCGAATGTCGGATCCTGGGATTCTCTAAGGCATGGGCATGGGCATCAATGATCATGAACACGCCTTTCTCCTGGCAGGTTCGCCAGCAAAGAATGCTCAGTTCCTTCAAACCGCTCCATCAGCGCTTCTCCCGGTCGGTGAAGAAGCTGCTGTATCCTCCAATATTTGCGTCACCACTGTCGTCATCGGCCAGTAGTGCTTGGTGATTGTTCACAACCTTCTTATAGGCATTCGCATGTTCTTCAATCACGTCCGGTCTCCAATGCCTGAACCAGGGAACTCCGAACACGCGACGACAAATATTCTCCGAGACAGGCAGCGATTCGGGGTAACAGGCCACTCCGGCTGATCCTTCAAGGTGAGCAACCCGCGTGGGTCTGCCGTGCCCGTAGACATCCATTCTGGTGAACAGGGGGTGTAGATGGAGGGGCTTGCTACAACCGGGATTGCAGATGGAACCCTCGGCGCCAACCGCGCGCGCAAAACGCCCGAGCGAAAGGCCACCCACTTCTCTGGATACATACTGAAAGAGAGGATAGTACCAACCGCCTTTGGTGCTATTTGCGCCTTTCTCCGGCCGCATTGGTCTGAGACCTGGAGTTCCCTCGAGCAAGTCGCAGAAATAGTTCATGGCTTTGTCAATTTCTGCCATTTGCTGAGGATATAATTCCAACTGCACCAGGCCAAACGCGGCGCTCACCTGATGCATGCGGTGTTTGACTCCTCCACAGGGCAGCCCCACAAAGGGTTTGAGATCGTCCAGTTCAATCTCGTCATGCCGGACGTAATGTCCAAACAACAGAGCCCGTTCGTAGACTCGTTGGTCGTCGGTAAAGAAAATTCCCCCCTCGCCAATGGCAAAAGCCTTGGCCGTCATCAGCGAAAATGCCGCTGCATCGCCAAACGTGCCGATCTGCCTGCCCTTATACACGCCGCTGTGGGCATGGGAGCAATCCTCGAGGACTCTGAGATGGTATTTCGCGGCGATATCCAGAATCGCATCCATGGCGGCTGGCATCGCAGCGTAGTGAACCACGACGATGGCCTTGGTGCGAGGGGTGATGCGATGCTCGATATCGCCGGGATCGATGCAGAGGGTATCCGGATCAATGTCGGCGAAAACTGGTGTCGCACCAAGGGTGTAGACCTGTGCAACGGAGGCCCAATAGGTAATGCTTGGCGAGATGACCTCGTTGCCCACACCAATTCCCAGACCGTACATGGCTTCGAGGATTGCAGCAGTTCCGTTGGGGGCTGCCAAGGCATATTTCCTGCCAAGGCGTTGGGCGTATTTCGTCTCAAATTCGCGCGTTAGATCAATCCCCGACATGTTCCGCGCGCGAAGCACCCCCAGAACGGCTCCTTCATGTTCCCGCGTGACAATGGGCCAGGTGAACATGTCACCCTGGTCGAGAGTTACTGTCTTTTCGCCCCCGAGCAAGGCCGGCTTATCACGCATTGAGGATTTCGGAGGCATCGAATCTGTTCCTTCCCGTTTTACTCCTCTGCACCTCTCAGTTCGCGTCCGACTCCGCCTGTGCCAGAAATGCGAACAGGTCGGCATGTTTGAGCGCGAACTCCAGGCGCACGAG
>SMTZ1_10005928_pt1 | contig 12303 bp, 7 predicted proteins | sample DeeMarSWOR136_30_FD_25667 | JGI IMG/M metagenome (IMG submission 25667) | reverse complement strand
ATCTATGCTGAAGGCTTTGATAATTATTCCATGATTCTCTTTGTCCTGGAAGAGGATATTGATACAGAAAAACTCTTATCTCTTTTATCAGATCAATCAGGTACATCATACCTTTTGAGGAGAGATTCTTTCACATATCCCCTCCTCAACCAAAATAATTAGAGTGGAGCTCCAAGTCCACCTCCTGATGGAGGACCATCAGGTTTTATGTCTCCACAGGGCTCAAATGGCCAAATCGACTATAGGAATTTTTATGTTCCCAGAGAATATAAATGATGCTGTAAAGATTTTTAAAAAAATAGAAAAAAAATGGAATTATAGACGATTTCGTGTATTTTCCACCATTAGCATGGTATCACACTGCAGAATCACGTTGGCCCGGGGCCAGCACCTGGTCCACCCTCCCCTAAGGGATCTGCTCCTTTTCCGCTGAGGGGTTTAAAGGGCCAGCCCTTTAGGTTTTCATTCATATTGATCACCTCATATTGGTTTGATAGTTATGAGAAAAACCTACCTGAAAATATTTGGTTATGAATTGAAAAATATTTGCGCAAACTAAACAAGTTTATGCATTGTTGAACACTTGTTACAGAGTCTATCTAACCGTTTCATACTCAAATCATGTCTTCTCTTGGAAAAATCATAAATAAGTAAGAATTCTAGGAGGTAATCCAATACAAAATCTTCAAATAGGCTTCCATTTCTGTTTTTTTGGATCCCAATACTCCTCTGTGCCTTTATATCTTCTCCAACTTCCTTCCTTGAGGGCTCCGTTTTTATCTAAATACTCTTGTCCGTGCACCAATTCATTTTCATCATAGAATTCCACTTTCTTGGGCATTCCACCAGAGTATATCTTGGACACTTCTTTCCACAGAGGTATTGATTCATCTGCATACACAGGCATCAATTCGGGCTCTTCCAAGTATAGAACCTCACTCTTGACATCCACCGTACCTTTGGAAACCGTATTCTCTGACCAGAATTTCACCCGGAGCGTTTTATCAGATAGTATCTGTGCTAAAGGACCGTACCGACATGTTTTTCTTAATATGGGTTCAACTTTATCTGCTTTCTTTCCAAAATTCCGAATGAACAAATCTTCAGCCAACTTAGTATGCTTATCAATTTCCTTCACTTCAGCATAGTTCATATAGACATTTACAGCACCAGTTACAAGATAACACACAAATAGAATGACTACCCATTCAAAGTATGGGGAAGGCGATCCCCAATTCAAGAGAGAAATAAATAGTGCTATAAGACCAAGAAGAACGCCAATAATAGCAAACCAGAGGGCTATCCTTTTCATAAGATATACTTTACCAGAATCTTATAAAGGTTACTTTCAGCTTCGGAACTTGCTGTGATACATGTCGTCTCATTTCCTTATATGAAAAGAACCTTTAATACCCCCAATATTCTTTTCAACAAATGACATCGGTACTTGGGCTGTCCAGGTAGGAGTTCTCTGATGTTACACGTGTAACAATTTCTTTTCTAATTTCTAGTATCTCATTACACAAGGATTAAAAAGGATATTTCCACAATTCATTTTTGATATCATAACCTGGTACACTTTTCATGAGCGCGACACATTACTTTCAAAACATTAAGGAAAGGTTTAAAAAGTTGTGTAAAAGAAAAAAATTCACCACAAAACATCAATATCATACCTGTTAATAAACAGACAAAAGAGGTTAACCAATGCACAAAATGTTGATAGAAATTCCTTCACAAATAGAAACAGAAAGACTCATCATGAGACCTTATCAAAAAGGTGATGGTAGCCCATATTTTTCCCAGCTGCGTCGTAACATTGATCATCTAAAAGAGCACGTGGATGATATAACAACTATAGAGAATGAAACCCAAGCAGAAATCAGAATGCGCGAATTAGCTGCAGACTGGGTGGCACGCACTAGATTTGTCATGGGTATATGGGAAAAAGCATCCACTGAGCTTGTAGGACAAATCTGGATTGAACCCAAAAAATGGGACGTACCATTATTTGAAATTGGCTGGTTTTTAGATAAAGACCACCAGGGAAAGGGTATTGCCATTGAAGCTGTTAAAGCCTGTCTCACTTTTTTATTTGAGGATTTGAATGCACATAAGGTAGAGGTGAGAACTCGAGAAACCAATGTAAGAAGCTTTAAACTTGCTGAACGGTGCAAATTCGTAAAAGAAGGGCTACTCCGAGACAATGCCCGAATTGGAGATAATAAGTGGGTAGGGTTACTGTGTTATGGTATGCTCAAACCAGAATATGAAGCCCTAAAAACTGAAGCAGTAAAGAAGGTGAAAAAGTAAAGTGGCATACGGATAGATGCTGGAAATGGTTACTACGGGGGATACCAGTTGGAGGGTGAAGGTTTTAGAAATTAACATGCAGGATATAATGTCACATTATTCTGAACTCACAGATGCGGCCGTTACGATGTTATAAACCCTCATATTTTGGGTTCATGAATCAAATGATGAAAAGCAGTTGGAGCAGAAAGGATTTCCAGTAATAATTGATAAAAAGAACTCAGAATATACGCTAACATTTATTCCTTTTTTATATTGTGAGGCTGGAGAAGAATTGATGAGGTGCAACGTCATGAAAAGAGCTTGGGAAAACTTGGAAAAGGTTTTCTCCAGCCTCTATTTGGTTTCCTTGTTTTCGATTCCTCTTTCTCTCCCATTTTTTTATTACAATATAAAAACCTATTTGTGAGAAGATGTGAGAAGATGTGATTTTTTTGTGAATTAGTGTGATATTGAAGGACTGCATGAGCATTAAGTACTTTTTGTCAAATTGACCTTTGTTGATAAACCAAATTCTCACATTGTGAGTGGTTCTCGCTTGTTACACGTGTAACAATTCTTTCTTTTTTGTGTATTCTTAGTACTCAAAGAGAACAAAGGTTCTCGCACCACTGCTGACACTCTCCTGCCATTAGCACCGAAACCTTTATAAGCTTCTAAGATTATTACATATTACACAATACAAAATACACGTTACAAATATATGAGGTGAGACGTGTGGACGAAAAAGAGATAGAAAAAGATAAAGAACACATCGTGGTGTGCTGCTCGGAAGAGGGTGCAGAAATGAAGGAAAAAGTGAGAGAGAAAGTGTTGCTGAAGTTGAGTGAGCGGTTGGAGGGAAGGGGTAATGTGGTAATGACCAGATTAAACGATGAGGACCTCAAACAGATAGATGCTCTCGTGGAGATAGAAGCGTTCAAGAGCAGGTCAGAAGCTGCAGCCTTCTTCATAAAAGAGGGAATTCAGGCTCGCCAGGACCTCTTTGAGAAGGTCATGCCCACAGTAGATGAAATTAGAAAGTTGAAGGAAGAAGCTAAAAAATCACTAAACGTCGTCTCGTAAGTGGGTACTTTGTAAAGATTTTCTCTCTCTTCTCTTTTTTTCTTTTTTTCTTTAGATTTTCCAATATTAAATCTGAAGTCTATGAGACCTTTTGTACCATCATGAAGAACAATGGAGCTATTTATACCATTCCCTTTAGGAAAACTTTAGCATAACCGTATTAGATAGATTTAAGCAATTTATACAAGACTAAGCAAGGCTTAGCCAACTTTCTTCCATTTTTCTCTAGGAGAGAAGACCTGCATAGAATAATCAAAAGAGAGGCCAGGGTCGTAAACCCAGAAATAGAACCGAAGTAAAAAAGGATACATAGAATCGATGCAGCGAACACGCAACTCTTCAGTGATCACTGGGAGTGCATCCTTTGGATGTTTTTCAATATAACGTTTCAAAGAATCTATATCTTCCAGACTCAATTTTGTGCACGATTCAAAGACGTCAATAGAGATCTCATGAGATGAAAGGACTTCACCTTCCCAGGTCCGCACCTGAAAGGTAAGGATTCGTTCTTTTGGACTTTTCCGTAATATCTTCACTGTGACAATACGATCTCCTGGTTCATATGCCATCCAGAGCGCTTCTCGGGGGAAAGCGTCTTCACCAATTAACTCATTTTCTGTCCAGTCGTATCTACTCAATACATATTTGTCATACTCCAGTTCTTCCCTCGTAGTTCTGGCAAGCTCAAATTCTGTCAACAAGATGAGATCCTGTAGTGTATCGTGGCGAATTCCCCGCAATTCAGTCTTATCGAGTTCACTGGCAGCCCATAGAGCTGCTTCCTCTTCAGTGATCTTTCCTTCCAGGTACTCATCGATTTTTGTTATTATCTCTTCGGGTGCAGCCATCTTACTCACCTGTTCCATGTAGTAGTATTACTGTCCTTTTTAACTCTATTTTTCTGTCTGTGATTTTGGAGGTTCCCCCTCTGTAGATGACTCAAGTACATCTGTAATCGACCACAAAATTTAGTAAAGGCTATGGGACAACTTCTGCATATCGATTTAAACTCTGAAGATCTCTGATTGTTCCTCGCCACGTATCTCTGGTCAGAAATGTACCAGCTGCGTGGAGAAATGGGATAACTGAAAAGGTGATTTATGGTTGAAGATGAAATAGCAGATCAATTTTTGATCAATTGTGTAAATTTCTTTGGATACTAACGTAGTATTGCTGAAAAATTTGTTACACGTGTAACATGACAGAGGAAACACCAAAAGACTGGGGAACCCCATGTTGGTTATCAGAACAAATAAATCGATAAAAGCTTGCGTTGGATCACCTGTGTATGGGTTGTAGATATAGTACAAATGGAAAAGAGATATCGAATTTAGTACTTATGAAATCGTCACGATTTTCCCTAGTATTTCCCTGTTCTCAAAATTTCTCTGTTCTTTCACATTTCTGCAGTTTCTCCTTCGATGTATTCTGGAGCAAAGGATTCATCTTGTCTACGAAGCCTCCAATACATCAGAAGAAGGGCTCGATACGCCTTTACTGCACTTTTTCTCTGCAGATGATCTATTACCCATTGAAGAAACTCTTCTGCAGTTATGTCTCCTGACCAATATGTATCCCTTTTCTCCCAGACTTCTTCCTGAGTCAGGGGGGGTCCCTGTTCGTTCTTGATTGGAAGAGGGACATGCTCGTGGAAGAGTTGGTCCCCTCCCCATGTTTCTTCCATCAACTCCAGTACTCGCTCTCCGCTTTCAGTTATTTTGATCTGGCAGAGCACAATTTTTTCCCATGGTGTAAAGGCTTGCCAGTAAGCTTCTACTGTTTTACCAAGCTCGTTATGGGGGCAGGGGACACCATGAATAAGTACTTCTTTATCCAGAAGGAGTTGTTCTTTGAGTGGTCTTTCCATAACCTCTTCAGAAACATATGAACCTACAAAGGTGAACAAGGCACCTGCTGAATCTTCACAATATGGGGTCTTGTGTAATTCTTCTGATGCCCAGTCGTAAGCCTCTCTTTGTGTGATTCTGTTCTCTAGGAACGCATCAATGATCTCAATGATCTCTTCTCGGGTAGCCATGCACTCACCTTTAATTACAGTACATTGAGAGTACACATATTTAAGTATTCAGCATATCTGGGCAATCATTGGGTAGTATTCTCACTTGTTACACGTGTAACAATCCATTGGTTGATCATATACTTTCTGTGACAAAGAAATTACATTTTGATGATGTAAATTTTCTTGAATATTGGCATTTTAATACTGCTGAAAGAATGATATCAAAAAATCGAATTAAAAGGGTTCCCCCTGTCTATTACATTAACCAATTTAGGCTTACCTAGACAGTTTCCACCTATTATCGGGAGAAGAAACAGGTAGTCTGTCATGAAGTATCTGCCCTGTGAGGAGTCTGTGGTTAGTCAACCTTTTTCCATTTTTCTCTAGGAGAGAAGACCTGCATAGAATAATCAAAAGAAAGGTCAGGGTCATAAGCCCAGAAATAGAACCGAAGTAAAAAAGGATACATAGAATCGATGCAGCGAACACGCAATTCTTCAGTGATCAGTGGGAGTGCATCCTTTGGATGTTTTTCAATATAACGTTTCAAAGAATCTATATCTTCCAGGCTCAATTCTGTGCACGGTTCAAAAACGTCAATAAAGATCTCATGAGATGAGAGGACTTCACCCTCCCAGGTTCGCACCTGAAAGGTAAGGATTCGTTCTTTTGGACTTTTCCGTAGTACCTTTACTGTGACAATACGATCTCCTGGTTCATACGCCATCCAGAGCGCTTCTCGGGGGAGGGCATCTTCACCGATTAACTCCCTTTCTGTCCAGTCGTATCTACTCAATACATATTTGTCATACTCCAGTTCTTCCCTCGTAATTCTGGCAAGCTCAAATTCTGTCAACAAGATGAGATCCTGCAGTGCATCGTGGCGAATTCCCCGCAATTCAGTCTTATCGAGTTCACTGGCAGCCCATCGAGCTGCTTCCTCTTCAGTGATCTTTCCTTCCAGATACTCATCGATTTTTGCTATTATCTCTTCAGGAGTAGCCATCTTACTCACTTGGTAACAACTTGCTTCACGTTGTAGTATCAATATGTCCTTTTTAACTCTATTTCTCTCTTTGATTGTGGGAGGTCGCAGTCTCCGTGACTCCATTGTATCTGCAATTGGCCACGAAATTTAGAATAGATTGCGGTTGCGTTGGGTCCTGCTTTCGCTGCTGGAGATCCTGCTCCTGGAGATCCTGCTTCACCACCTCCATCACCACCTGTATTTTCACCTGTGTTCTCTGAACCTGTTTCTTGATTTTGCTTTTTCATCAATTCTTCATGTCGATCCCATTCCCTTTCTACCAATTCTTTTTCTGCTTGATCTGTCACAACTTCTGGATCTTCACTTACTCCATCTTTCGGTTATGTTTCATCAGTTGACCAGCGTCTTTGTCATACCAATCATCCCTCGTGATAAACCTTCCCAGGTCTGCATCATAGTATCGTGCTCCGTAGTAGTAGAGACCTGTAGAATCTTTTTCTTTACCTGTGAACAGGTGGTCTTCGGAACCTTCTTTGACATCGACCTCACCGAAGGGATGGTAAGTGATTGCAGAAATAATGTTCTTGTTGTCATCTGTTACCAGTCTGGTGGATGAAACTCTCAAACCAAAATAGTGGCTGTTGCACTGTTCTTAGTCGGTAGAGACCTTCAAGTGTGTTGCAGAAGAGTATTCTCCCCGATTATATTTCCCATCAAGCTATATTTCTTTCAGCCGAAAACATACTTGATAGTTTTTCACCAATAAAACAGAAAATTGTGGAGGAAAAGGCAATTATTGCCATTACTACCAGACGATTAAAAAGCACTCCAAACTCACTCATGGGGATATCTTCTGGTACTAAACTGATTCCCAAAGCGTAAGCTATTGGAATGTAAATGACTTGTGTAATCAGAACTGCGAAAAATACAATATACAATTTTCTTCTTGAAATTGATATAATTTGCGACATCAGAAGATAAAAAGCGATAGCTTTTGCAAAATCATAGACATCATAATCACCCATTACAAATTCAACTACTTCATTCATATAGAAACTAGTTGTTTCAGTTCGGAATAAGAGGTACCTGAAATATGAGAATGTCTTTCCTACTACTAGAATGAAGAATAAAACACAAATTACCAAAAGAAATGCAATTTTAGGATTATGGTGTCGTCCGATTGAAGCAAAATATGCATATCGTGCACCAAGGATCAGAACATTCGAAATTCCAATCACTAGTCCCATTAGAATATAGTTTGGAGCAAGACTCGTGCCTTTGAGATAAGAATAAGCGTTCAAAATAGACAGAATGAAGAAGAGTACTAGTCCGCCTAATGACCACTTCATCACTAGTTTGACAAGATTTTCCTTGGTTCCATATTGAAATTCGTTTTTCATGCTCTTCACCTAATCAGGTGGCCCCCATTCATACCATACCTCAATTACTGTGGAAAACACGAATGATTTCTGGGTTTGTTTTCTCTCCTTCAATACCCAATCGCAGGGAACAAGTTTTTTCGTAGTCTCAAAGTATGCATCTTCTTCAGTTTCACCCCATTCCGTTCCAGGATACCAAGAATGTACAGTAAGAGAATATATCGTAACTTCCTTATAGCATTCTTTCTCTCCTGCATTTTCTAAGGCCTTTTCTTCTACGTCTCCCCAGTCTTCTTCATCGAGATCAATTGTCACATCTCCCATATTTGTGGGAATGGTGATCTGACCATGACCATCATAAGATGGATCACCTGTTATCTCAACCTCAGGTGTTTCTTCCTCTTCAGGTTCTTCTTCAGGATCGCCAGGGCCTACATTATGGCGGATTTTTTCTCCCCAGGGATCGATGAATTTCAATGGGTTGTTCAAGCAGTAAGTATACCGATTCAGAGTCTGTGGTCTGACCATCCTACCCTTTAATGGATCTCTTGTCACAAATCTTCCTAATTCAAGATCGTAATATCGAGCACCATAGTAGTACAGACCAGTCGAATCTTTCTCTTTTCCATTAAATAGATATTTCTCTGATCCTTCTCCATCAGATTCTCCGAATGGATGATATCTCACAGCCGCAACAATATTCCTGTTTCCATTTGTCACTAATCTAGTAGATCCCAGATGATCCGAATGGTAATAGAACGTATTGGTCTCTTGATCTATCGTCGTCCTCTTGGCTATTCTTCCTGTGGGTCCGTAAACGTACGAGGCAGCTCCAATCGTGCTTTCTTCGTACAGAATATTTATACCAGAATATATATAGGTTGTGGTATCATCGTTTTCTGTTGCTTGAATTCTTTTGCCATCTCCATCATATCTATATTCACCAAGAACTTGCGAATTCTTTTCTACCCTTTTCAATCTATTAGCATAGTCATATACATATGTCCATGAATCTGATCCTTTACTCTTCTGTGTTCTGTTCCCATTATCGTCGTAGGTGAAAGAAGTACCATCTGACAACGCAGTGACTTCGTTGACACTATTGATGGTGTAGATGACCGAATCTTTGGCTGTTCTGTTTCCTACTTCATCATAGGAATAGGTGTGAGACCATGAGATGCAGCTGGCTGATGTCAATCTGTCTAGACCATCATAATTATAGGATTCTGTCTCTGAATGCCAGGTGGAGCTAGTATCTCTCCAGCCATTTACTATCTGGGTGATATTACTGTTATTGTCGTAGGTATAGTCTAGATCTAAAAAGGAAGTTGCACCATTCTTGACGTCCAAAGTTGAAAGTCTATCTCTTGAATCGTACGTAAAGGTGGCCTGCAAATCGTTTCCATAGTCAAACTGGGTAAGTAAACTCTCTGTATCGTACTGAACACCGTCCATGAGGATTTCATCGTTTGACCCATCGACGTATCGCTTAATCTCTGTTGTTCGGTTCAGATCATCGTAGGAATACAAGATCTGCATGTTGTCAGGGTAGGTTAGTTTGGTTAATCTGCTCGCTACATCGTATTCGTATGAAACTGTAAATGTGTCTTGAGTAATGTGTCTGGATTTACTGGTTAATCTGTTCCAGTAATCGTAGGTGTATTCTACGTAATCACTTGTACTGGGGGCATCATCTTCCATTTTCGTTCTGTTGCCGTTCAAATCGTAGGTGAAGGTAACAGTAGAATTGTCTTGGTATTGAATTTGTGTTAACCGGTGAATATCATCGTAGGTGTATGTGGTCTCATTTCCCTTGCAGTCGGTAAAGGATGTAAGGTTACCCACATTATCGTATTCATTCTCTTCGTATTCAGAATCAGGATAGGTAACTTTTGTCAATCCGAAGAAAGAAGCATAGGTGTAGCTTGTGGTATGGTTTTCAGCATCAGTAACCGACGTTAAATGATCAAGTTCGTCGTATTGGTAGGTGGTCACTGCATATGTATCAGTGGCATACTCTTCTTCCACTTTTGTTAATCGGTTCAACCAGTCATACCAGTAGATTCTATCATAGCCACGTTCATTAGTGACGGTCGTCTTGTAGTTGGTATCATCGTACGAGTAAGAAACTGAAGATGAATCTGGAAGTTGAACTTGAGTACGACGACCCAAGAAATCGTACGTTTGAGTGTACGTGTCATTGCCAGGATCTGTTACAGAGGATATGAGATCATCGTAGCGGTACGAGTATGATGTCGTAGCATATAAAGTGCCTGATCCATAGGTGCCAGTGTACCATTTGGTACTGGTTAACCGACCCAGTTTGTCATATTCCTGTACAACGTAATGTCTCAACTGGTCAATGATAGTAACTTTCCTGTTGGTATCATCGTAGACTGCTTCCAAATATGATCTTTGGGATTGTCCAGACAACAAGGGGTACTCTTTTTTGGTGATTCTTCCTAACAAATCATAGGTGTACAAATAATCATATCCTGAGCCTGCATCCACTCCTTTGGGCTCCTGTAGTGAGGTAATCCATCCCCTGTTGGAGTCGTAGGTGGCTTTGATAGTGATGGTATTCTGGCCAACTGTGGTAGAGATCTCAGTCAAGTACGCATAGGAGTACGTGGAAGAATACGTCAATGTGGTGGTATTGGATTCAGCATCAGTAACAGAGGTCATATTGCCGTAGGTATCATATTGCACTGTAGTGGTGTAGGTATCTGGTGAATTATCCACAGGGACGTACAAGTACCAGGAGAACTTGGTTTGGTATGAAGAAGACTCTGAGAAATACAGCGTGTGTGATCCATCAGTGATGGGAGCAGTTTTCTTTGCTGTACCATTCGACAGGTTGGAAGTAACTGTTATCCAGTCTGTAATATCAAAATTGTACTTCACTTGTGCAGGGTACGCCTTCCAATAGGTTGTAACATAGAACGTTTCTGCCTGCCCATTGCAGGCCGGGGTGGTGGTATAGCTCTGGTATCCTAATGTGCCAGGATAGTGGGTGAAGGGTCCAATTGATGCGTTTCCATCGTAACAATCCGGAGGCACGCCACAACAGTAGGCGTAGTACACCTTAAAGTAGTTGCTTATCCATCCAGTGCATGCCCATGTAGCTTTTCTTTGGGGGCAGTAGTAGGTAGGGGTGTATGAATGACTTTCTTGATAGTTATCATCAGATGCCAACCCAGTAACCTTCAGTACAGCATTCCCCGTTACCGTGTGACCTGTTAAGTCAATGGGGAAAGAAGTATTACCAGTTTTCTCGTTAAAGGTACCAGAAAAGGTTAACCAGGTAGTAGTGTTCCCAAAAGAATCTTTTATTTGTGTGGGGTGAGCCTCAGAATCATAGGTTACATACACTTCTTTCACGTAAGTTGAATCCTGTTTTTCTGCCATACCCAAAATAGCAGTGTGAACAGATGAAGCTACTGTACTGTTGGAGAAAGCATTGGTAAACGTCTTGATAATAGTGCCAGTGTTGTCCATGAAGAACCCAGAAGTAGAGGTATTAGCATAAGAGAAGAACTTTTCATGGCCTTCAGCATTTTTGAAGTAGACTACATTCCCCCAGTTGTCATACGCGTAGTAGGTTGTGTACGATAAGGTTGAGCCGTCGTTGTACACACTTGACTGGGTGACTTGTTTACTGGAGTTATACGTGTACGTGTATTTGCGAATTGGCGTCCCCGATGCATTCTTGGCAGTACGTTGAGTGATCAGCCCATCGCTCACTGCAAAATAGTAGGAACCCTTGGTGACATCAGATTCATTCTTCACTGTCATAGTACAGGAGGTAATTTCTGAAAATGAACCTGTATACGAGCAAGCAACATGACGGACTTGACTTGATTCATAGACCCCTTGGTCTGTAACGTAGTACTTGTAGTAACCACTATCTTCAAATCTGTTGTATGCATACGTGGTATACCCAGTAGTTGGATATTCAATCTTGGACAGCAACCAGTTGTTGTATCCTGTATTGTAGTAGTAGCTGGTCCTCCTGTTCAAGAAATCCTCCATCCACTGTAAGCATCCGTTAGCATCGTACGAGAACTCTATTTCAGCAGAATTATAGGTGATCTTCCACAGGCGATTACTGGAGTAACTCAAACTGACACTACGGTTAATGGTATCTGTAATGGACGTGAGGGTACCAGATGTGTAGTTGAAGGTAATAGTGTTTAGATCCACATCTTTAATCTGCGTCAATTTCCCGTCAGTGTTAAACTCGTAGACTGTCCCACTGGCAGTAGTTAGAGTATAGGTATTGTCTCCATTTTTTACCAGCTTGAAATGACTCCCTTTGTGGTTCTCAAAAGTATCACCTGACCATACAATCTTGTATATGGTACCGCCCCACAAGTGTAAGTATTTGCTTCCAACGTAAGGGAAACTCAACTGCCATCCCTTACCCACATCTACAGGTGGTGCCTCATAATCGTAAGGGTCTGACCCATAGAATACTGCTGGCATTTCATACACTCTGGATAGGACCAGATCTAACCCTCTCCCAGGGATTGTCAAAT
>SMTZ1_10014357_pt1 | contig 12306 bp, 17 predicted proteins | sample DeeMarSWOR136_30_FD_25667 | JGI IMG/M metagenome (IMG submission 25667) | reverse complement strand
TTTGGGCTTGTATTGAATGAGTTCAGCGGCACTGCGAGAACTTCTATTCTAACGTCAGACCGAGCAAGCTGGTCACCATTAAGTCAGAAATTATGATCGTGCGGTACTGTTGACTTTAAGCCAGTGAGCAATTTATACTCTCGGCACAAATGTTTGCCAGAGCTTAAACGGTAACTTTTCATGAGTAGGCTAGAATAAGATGAGCGTACCTGCTATCACTTACATTGGCCTTGGCTTTGACAGTCTTTGGCTTAACTTGCGTCTCTAGGTCAATTTTGAAGCCCGTGAGTAACCATTCCCATGAATCATTCTGAACCATGACTTTTGGGGAGCCCGCCCGGTTCAGGTTGTTTAGACTAGCTTCAGTCTATATCTACCTCTTCAGTTCATTCAGGTTGTCTAGAACCGATCTCTCCTATCTATGGTCGGGGTGAGAGGATTTGAACCTCCGACCACCTGAACCCCATTTACGAGCTGGTTGTCTTGCTTGGTGTCCCCAGATATGATTTCGTGCCGTCTGGTTTAGGCAAAAGCCACAGTTTGTATCTGGCTGTGCCACTAAATGCTGGGTGGTGCTAAACAGTTCGTTAGCAAAATGTTAGCAAAAATGGGATTTATGACAGGATAGACCACAGTGTTTATCCTATTGATGGAAGCGAGGTATAGTTTAGAATAAAGGAGTTAAAATCAGCGGCAACAAAGGCTTTTGTGCTAATCGAAAGAGCAGTGGGCAGAAACAAGAAAGCCATCAATGAGCTGCCCATTATTGCCTTTACCGAATGAATCTTTTAACTAAAGAGTGCGGAAGAGTGGGGGGCAAGCCCAATCTCTTCGATGAAGATGTTGAACCGCGTACTGACATCAAGAGCATGCTCCACTTGATTCAGCTTTGTATATGTTGACTCCAAGTTGCTTCATATCTGTGTAATGACTAGTCACCACCTCGCACCCGCCCCCAAATCGCCACCGCTCTTGCCAGAGAATCGATGTCAACTGCAGCATCGGAACCTTTATTGAAGCAAACCTTCATGCAATTATTTAATACTAGAGCACCCACACCCTCGATACCAGAACGAACAGCTGCCAGTTGAATCATCAGGCTCACACAATCGCGGTCATCCGCTATCATTTTCTCGATGCCGCGAATTTGCCCCTCAATTCTCCTGAGTCGTTTCAGCAGCATATCCTGCGATAACTGTGCGTTTTCTTCTATCTCAACCATCGTATCCTCCCAAACTTTGCCTCTTGATTTTACCATACCCCGTAGGGTATAATCTTTTTCGGCTCGATACCCTTCCACCGGTTCAGCCTATTTTAGCACTAACTACCTCGTTTGTCAGCTCGGTATGTGTGAAAGGAGAAGACAAGAATGAGCGAATTTGAGCCAAATATAGTCGGTTTTTTCTGTAAATGGTGCTCCTACGCTGGTGCTGATCTAGCCGGGGTATCACGGATGAAGTCGCCGCCCAATGTCAGGATAATAAGGATAATGTGCTCCGGCAGGATAGATGAAAGGCTGATTTCGAAGGCGTTCGCTGCCGGTGTTGATGGAGTGCTTGTTTGCGGCTGCCACCCCGGAGATTGTCACTATCAAAAGGGTAACCTGAATGCTAGGAGAAGGGTGACAGGGCTCAAGCCTTTCTTTGAGACCATAGGAATTGGTGGTGAAAGGCTCAGACTGGAATGGATATCAGCATCTGAGGCGCCGAAGGTGGTTGAAACTATTAAGAGTTTTACCCAGACTATAAAGGAACTTGGGCCAAGTCCACTGAATAGGAGGCGAAATGGGCATTGACCTTGTACCTACCATATGTCCTTACTGCAGCTGTGGCTGCGGCATCTACCTGGTTGTTAAAGACGGCAAAATCATCGGACAGGAGCCGTGGAAGGAACACCCAGTGAACGAAGGAGCTAATTGCCCAAAAGGGAAGAATGCCTACCACTTTCTGTATAGCGATGAGAGACTTAAGAAACCATTAGTGAGAAGGAATGGCAAGCTACAGGAATCGTCTTGGGAGGAAGCGCTTGGTCTCATTACCACTAAACTGAAAGAAGCCACATCGGAAAGCGCCGGCTTCCTTGCCTCATGCAAGAATAGTAACGAGGAGTCCTATGTCATTCAGAAATTCGCCCGCATAGTGATGGGTACCAATAATGTAGAGTGCTGTTGCAGGTTGTGCCATTCCCCATCAGCAGCTGTCCTGGGACCAGCAGTAGGCTCTCCAGTAATGCAGACTTCCCAACCTGAAATTGAGCTGGCTGACTGTATTTTTCTTGCCGGAGTTAATATAAAGGAAACTTTCCCCCTCATGGCTCGAAGAGTGCTCAAGGCGAAAGCCAGAGGGGCCAAGGTTATTTGTACCGACCCCAGGAAGACGGTTACAGCAAGATATCTAGCTGATATACACTTACAGCTTAAACCGGGTACCGATGTCGCTCTGGTCAATGCAATGATGAGCATAATCCTGGCCGAGGGGCTGGAAGACAAAGAGTTCATAACTTCGAGAACCGCTGGTTTTGATGAGCTTCGCAGTTCATTGTCGTCAATAGACCTAAAGCAGGTGGAGGAAATCACCGGAGTTCCAGCGGAGAAAATTAAAGAAGCTGCAACCACTTACGCCAAGGCACAGAGGAGCTGTATCCTCTATGACCAGGGCATCTGTGAACATTTAGTCGGAGTGGATAACGTCAAGGTTCATGCTAACCTGGCCCTTCTTACAGGCAATATCGGTAAGCCGGGGACCGGGGTAAACTCGTTAAGAGGCAACTTGAATGGCGAGGGCACCGGCGATATGGGTAGCCTGGCTGTTTTCTATCCCGGGCTGGTCAAGGTAAGTGAGGAGGTAGCAAAGCATTTCAGCAACCTTTGGGGGGTAGAGAGCCTGCCCAGCCAGCCGGGATTGACCTATATGGAGATGCTCTATAAGTGTCCCTACCTCTATCTCATCGGTACTGACCCCATGATGGTAGTGCCGGATGCTAATAACCTGAGAAAGGCTTTGCAAGGAGCAGAGTTTCTGGTAGTCCAAGATATATTCCTCACCGAAACCGCTAAGCTGGCTCACGTGGTGCTGCCGGCAGCAACTTGGGTGGAACGGGAAGGGACTCACACCTATGTGGACAGGAGAGTGCAGAAAATAAGCAAGGTTATTGACCCTCCTGGAGAGGCAAAGCCAGACTGGTGGGTTATTTGCCAGCTAGCGGAACGGATGGGCTACGGGGATAAATTCAATTTTTCCTCCGCCGGGGAGATATTTGAGGAAGTCAGGAAATGCGTGCCTACTTATCACGGGATAACCTACGAACGACTCAAACAGGCGGGGGGCATTCACTGGCCCTGTCCCACAGAGGATGACCCGGGCACTTCCACCATGTACTTGGAGAAATTCAACACGCCAGACGGCTTGGGACATTTCCAGCCGGCTGAATTTAAGCCATTAGTCGAACCGCCTGATGATGAGTATCCTTACCTTTTAACCACCGGAAGAAGCATCTTTCACTTTGACGGGGGGTCAATGACTCTGAGAACCCCGAAGCTGGTGAACGAGATTTCCCGCAGTTATGTTGAAGTAAATCCCAAAGACGCTATCAAGGCAGAAATCAAAGATAAGAACATGGTCACTTTGACCAGCAGGCGGGGCAACATTGAAGCTGAAGCCAAGGTAACTGATAATGTGCCGCCGGGGCTGCTATTTACCACCTTTCACTTTCCCAATTCCAGTGGTAATACCTTAACCAACCCAGCCCTAGCCCCAGGGGCTAAATGTGCCGGAACCAAGGTTTGTGCCGTGCGAATGGAGGTGAAGCGATGAAAGGCGATATGTATATTGCCCGCTCCTCAGATAATGAAATACTGGAAAGGGGTGAGCATGGCGGGGTGGTCACATCGCTGCTAAAACATACTCTGGAGAGTGGCAGGGTGGACGCCGTTGTTACGGTCAAGGCAAGGGATAGCAACAGGTATGATGGCGTACCTGTACTGGTCTATAACACAGAAGAGATAGTGGATACAGCAGGAGCACTACATTGCACTTCACCCAACATCGCACGTTTCCTTAAAGAATACCTGAACGGTGTTTCTGACCAGAGGATAGCTGTGGTCGTCAAACCATGCGATGCTAAGGCTATTATTGAACTTGCCAAGAGAAACCAGATCGCTCTCGACAATCTATTGCTCGTCGGTTTGAACTGTACCGGCACCCTTCCCTCGGCAAAGGCGAAGCAGATGCTTAAAGACGAGTTCGGGGTAGACCCGGCTGATGTCATTCACGAGGACATTGAAGACAACAAGTTGGTGATTACTCTCAAAGACAAGAACGAAAAGGAAAAGGATTTAGCTGAGTTGGAACAGAAAGGGTACGGCAGGCGGGAGAATTGCCGTAGGTGTGAGACTAACATTCCAAAGATGGCTGATATCGCCTGTGGCAAATGGGGAACCGAAGATAAAAATACCACCTTTATTGAAGTCTGTTCTGAAAAGGGGGCCGACCTCATTGAAGCGGCAAGCCAAGCTGGTGCTATCAACAAAGAACAGCCGAGCGTTGATGCAATAGAAGCCAGAAGAAAGAAGGATGAGAAAGCAAGAGAACTGGCTTACAAATGGCAGGAAAACGATTTCGACAGCTTTGAACAAATGACCGCCGATGAAAGGTTCAGTTACTGGTTTGGTCAATTCAGCCGCTGTATCAAGTGTTATGGCTGCCGGGATGCCTGTCCCATCTGCTACTGCAAGAGCTGCTTTCTGGAAGCAGACAGGGGTTTGGTGCCGCCAGGGGAAATCCCGCCGGACACTATGTTCCCCATGGTGAGAATTACCCATGTTATGGATTCCTGCGTCAACTGTGGACAGTGCCAAGATGTATGCCCTATGGAACTATCTCTTTCCCGCCTGACATTCCTGCTCAGCAAGAAGCTGGGTCGTATCTTTAACTATGAGCCAGGAACGGATGTAAGTCAACTTCCTCCATTGAGAACGGTCACTGATCAGGAGCTAAGTCTTAGCGGCGTTGAAGTCAGCTTTCAAAGCTAGCCGAGTAGCAGAGATCGGTGAACAGCGGTAGTGCTCGTATATAGTTAGGAAAGGAGCTAGCGTGATGGTCAAGGAATCGACAAAACTGAAGAGACTTATAAAGGCCATCTGGATCTTCAACTGGTTCAATTCATGTGGTTTCATAGAACTGGTTCCGGTGGTTGCCTCAAGGTGGGATATGGAAAGGTTTGGCATGATAATTGTTGGCAGCCCGAGACATGCGGACGTGCTGTTTATTGCTGGATATCAAACACTGAAATCGATAAAAAGGGCAAGGCGGGTATACGAGCAGATGGCTGCGCCTCGAGTCGTAATTGCCTTAGGGGCGTGTACCATGACCGGGGGAATGTACTGGGATTCATATAATACTGTCAAAAAGCTAAGCGATTACATACCGGTCAATATGTATATTCCAGGTTGCCCGCCAAGGCCCGAAGCGGTATTCGAAGCATGTGGGAAAATATTCCAGCATGTGGAGGAAATGGATTAAGATGGCTACAAAAGAAGACATAGAAATTTTGGACAAGATAACCTCAGAATTCAAGATTAAAGGTGAGGTGCGGCGAAAGGGCAGGATATGGCTGGATGCACCAACAGAGGACTTTGTAGATTTATGTAAGTGGCTGAAGGGACAGGGATTCCAACATTTGTCAGCTATATCGGCAATAGACTGGCCCGATGAGGGCATGTGCGAGCTTGCCTATCATCTATGGTCCTACCAAGATAAGATTCTAATTACTTTGAAAGTGAAGATTGATAGGCAAAATGCGGTAATTGATTCTGTAACCGAGGTATGGGATGGAAGTGCCCAAGCTCACGAGAGGGAGATACACGAGCTTTTTGGGGTTAAGTTTGAAGGTAATCACAATTTGACCCCGCTTTTTCTGGAAGATTGGGCAGGACCGCCTCCGTTTAGAAAGGACTTTGACTGGAGGGAATATGTCAGAGAGAAGTACTATGACAGGCAAAATGAACGCGAGCGCGTCTACTACGATTAGTCAATTGCAGTCTGCTGCCGAAGACGGAGAATATGACCTTTATTTTGGGCCGGCACACCCCGGGTCGGGGAATTTTGGTGTCAAGTTGAAGATTGCAGGAGAAATTGTCGCTTCAGCTCGTGCTGACCCAGGCTATCTGCACCGTGGCTTCGAAAAGCTTATGGAATACAGAGTGCCAATCCAAAACTCTGTTTTGTCAGACAGGATATGCGTGCTGGAGGCACTAAACTGGAATTTGATACATGCCGAAGCAGTTGAAGAGCTGATGGGGATTGAGCCACCAGAGCGAGCCAAGTGTATCAGAGTGATAATGGCTGAGCTTTCCAGAATTCAGTCTCACATCATCTGGTTTGGTGCTTTCTGCATTGGTACCGGCTTCGATACCGGATTTAAGTTGGCTTTCGGATACAGGGATTATATACTGGATTTATTTGAAATGATAACCGGAGGCAGGGTATATCCAGCCGGCTATATATGTCCTGGGGGTGTAAGGAGAGACTTTCCAGACGGAGCTACCCAAAGAATAGCTCATGTTCTTGACCAGATAGGCAAGATGGTGAAAATTGAAGAGATGGAAAATCCAACCCTATTAGCCAGAGCGGAAGGCGTCGGTGTATTGAAACTACAGGATGCGATTAAATTAGGTGCCACCGGCCCAGTGTTAAGAGCATCGGGCATGAAGGCAGATGTCAGGAAAGACGACCCTTATGAAGTGTATGACAGATTTGATTTTGAAGTTCCCACGCGAGAAGAAGGCGATATCTATGCAAGATATTTGGTCGGGATAGAGGAAATAAAACAGTCAATGAAGATAGTCAGGCAGGCATTACGCCAATTGCCAGAGGGGGAAGTAATAGCACCAAAGTTCAAGAGAATCAAGTTGGCGACTAAGATTCCTGAGGGAGATGTCTACGTCCGCAATGAGGTTGCCCGAGGGGAAGCTGGCATGTACATGGTTAGCGATGGCAACGACAGGCCGTACAGAGTCAAGATTAGAGGCCCGAGCTTTCTGCATATGATACCAGTTCTTGAACATGTACTAACCGGGGCTCAAATAGCAGATGTGCCCGCTATCTACTGGAGTCTAAATGTGTGCCCGGCAGACCTAGACAGGTGAGTGAAATGAAATTCGAAATGCTATTTGAGGTACTAAAAAACCTTTTCTCAAGACCAATGACCGTTCAGTTTCCCTGGCAGAGTATTCCGATTGCTGATGGATATCGGGGTGAGCAAATATTCGATATTGATGGGTGCACTTCCTGCGGGCTTTGCTTCAGGATATGCCCCAATCGGGCGATAGAGATGGTAGCAGCACCCGATGAATACAAGGATGAGTATCCGAAAGAATATCCAAGTATAGACCTTGGGAAGTGCTGCTTCTGCGGCCTGTGTCAGGACATATGCCCCAAGGGCAGCATTACGCTCACAAAGAGCTTTTTCCTTTCCACCTTTGACCCTAACTCAGTAATCAAAGCCCCTTTTCCTAGGGAGCAGTCAAAAGTGGTGAATAAAACGTCTTGATGTAGCCAAGGGGGTGACTGCTGTGCCAATTTATGAATATCGATGTCGGCAGTGTGGAGAGAAGTTCGAAGTGCGCCAGTCCATAGGCGCGGGTGGCTCCGGCTTGAGTTGCCCGAAATGCAAGGCGGAAAACCCGAAGCGCAGGCGGGGCTGAGCCTGCAGATACGAGCTGCCCCACCTGTGCCACGGGTACCTGTATGTTGCCGCCAATGCAGTAGGCTGCCTGGTAGCCATAGCTGGCTGAGAGGGCAGGATAGCCTATAGTAATAAGAAACCGGGTTGTATCTTTAAGTATGAACCTGGGAGCGATGTAAGCTAACTTCCTCCATTGAGAACAGTTACTCATCGGTAGTGCTCTATATAAAATACAGAAGGGAGGCATTTCTGTGCACGCTACAATTCAGAAACCGATTGATGAGATTCTGGGGTATTTCAAGCCCAGAGAACGAGTTTTTGTCGTCGGCTGCGACAACTGCGCCGCCAAATGCCGTTCGGGAGGCATACCTGAGACTGAGCAAATGGCAAAACGGTTAAAGGAAAGAGGAGTGGATATAATTGGGTGGTGTGTCCCTCAGCCAAAGGGGATATCGCTCTGTAAACTCTCCAACACTGCAAAAGTGCTCCAGGAGGAATATGGCGAGCAGACCAAACAGGCAGACTCCTTCTTGGTTCTTGCCTGTGGGCAGGGCTTTCATACCGTAATGGATGCTACTGACGGCGGCATGGTTCATCCTGGCTGCGATACTATCTTCGGTGGTGAGACGGTAAACGACAACTTTATCACCGAGTATTGCTCGTTATGCGGCGAATGCATTGTTGAGTACACCGGCGGTCTATGCCCGGTGACACTCTGTGCTAAAAGTTTGCTTAACGGCCCCTGTGGAGGAGCCAAAGACGGTAAGTGCGAGGTGGACAGAACCCGGGATTGCGGCTGGCAGCTCATCTACGACCGGCTCAAGGCGCTCGGCCGCTTAGATGAAATGTATGAATACAGGATGCCTAAGAACAATTCCAGGTGGCCCTTACCCTCGGTGAAGGAGAGGCAACTTTCAGATCTCTCTCTGGCGACCGCAAGGTTACCAGTCACGCCTAGACTAGGTGAATTTCAAGCAAGGAGCAGAACAAAAGATGAGCAAGCTAAGACAAATACTTGAAAGCGGGCAATTTGTGGTCACGGGGGAGATCGGGCCGCCCAAGGGGGTTGATCTGGACAAATGTCTGCACGATGCAGAGATGCTGCGGAATTATGTGACCGCCATCAACGTCACCGACCTGCAGAGTGCAGTACTACGCATTGGCTCAATGGCCGTTTCTGCCAGACTGATTGAACGAGGTCTGGAGCCGATTTACCAGCTTACCTGCCGCGACCGGAACCGGCTGGCACTTCAGTCGGACCTGCTGAGTGCGTGGGCGTTGGGTATAGAGAATGTGCTGTGTCTCACTGGCGATCATCCTATCTTGGGTGACCACGCTGAAGCGAAACCAGTCTATGACCTCGATTCAGTGCAACTGCTTAAGGCAGCCAGCAGTCTAAACCAGGGATATGATATGGCGGGTCATGAACTGGAAAGCGTGCCCAGCTTCTTCCTGGGAGCAGTGGTTACGCCAGGCGCAGAGCCCCCGGAGCCACAGGTTATTAAGATGAAAAAAAAGATTAAGGCTGGAGCCAGATTCTTTCAAACCCAGGCCATCTACGAGCCGGAGAAATTCGAGCCTTTCATGAGTCAGGTATCGGGCTTCAAAGTACCGGTTATAGCTGGAATCGTGATACTCAAGGGCGCCGCCATGGCAAAGTTCATGAATGCCAACGTGGCTGGGATTAACGTGCCGGAAAGCATCATCCAAGAGATGGAAGAGACAAAAAAGGAGGACCGCAAGAAGAAGTCGGTGGAAATCACCGCGCGGATCATTCGACAGGTCAAGCCACTCTGCCAGGGAGTCCACATCATGCCTCTGGGCTGGGACGAGCTGGTGCCGGAGATCATCAGCGAAGCGGAACTCGGCTGATCAGCAGGTTCTCCCGCCTCACCCCGCTACGAGCCCCCCTGCTGTTTAAGGTGAGAAATATCGAAAAAGGTGCAAGCTTAGTCTTGACAGCAAAGGATAACTCGTATTATAATAGATTATGAGCATAAGTCCATAAAATCTGCCCAAATCGGTTATATTGAGTGGACATAGGTCAGTAATATTCGAGGGGGACAACTGAGTATTTATGGGAAGGCAACCTCGGTTCCGACGGGTAAATTTCCTGCCACAGGTTACTTACTTCAAGCCTGCTGGTGTGCCTCTCACTCACTTGCAGGAAGTGCGGCTCTCTATTGAGGAGGCAGAGGCAATTCGCCTCAAGGACATAGAGGGACTGGAGCAAGATGATTGCGCGCAAAGGATGCATGTTTCTCGTCCGACCTTTGCTCGTATACTGCTGCTTGCGCGGCAGAAGATGGCTGATGCCCTGCTCCATGGCAAGGCGATAAGAATTGAAGGTGGCAACTATGAGATGGCAGTGCGTCACTTTCGCTGTGGTAACGGTCACGAGTGGGAGGTACCGTTCGAAGTGATGATAAGCAAGCCCCCTGAGCTTTGCCCCACCTGCAATACACCAGATATTATGGCACTCTGGCCTTGGAGGCCAGGCTGGGGCAGACATTATAGAGGCGGGCGCAATTGGTAGACGAACTTAGTTTAGCACTGAGCCGTTTAGCCAGGAAAGGAACTACCATGACACAGGCACAATTGGAACAAATAGCCAGAGAAATGAGAGCCAAGGGCCTGCACTCATCCTGGAGTGACCTGATCGAATTCTCTGACTGCGTGGTTGGAGGTTTGGTCGATGCCTACCAGGCCTTACTGAGGGATTCAGCGTCTTCAGACCGTGTGCCTTCAACCAACACCAGCGACTTGCATACAATGGTGCAGGAAAAACTGGTCAGAGCCCTTACGTCGCTGACCAGTCAGGCACAGGTAGCCAGGTGGGAGTCAGAAGTGCTGGGCAGTGATTACACTGTGCATGGAAGGGAGACTCCTCTCTGAGATACATGTTGATGCTGACGAAATCTACCAGCAGGCTCGGCAGAAATCGCCCAACACCAGCCTGTACACGGTGTATCGCGGTTTGCAGTTTTTCAAGTATCTAGGGCTGGTGGAAGAGCAGACGCGAATACTTGAGCGTGAACTGGAAAACATCAGGAAGAGACTTGAAGAATTGAAGAAATAAGGAGGTGAGAATATGCCTAATGGATTTGGACGAGGAGGAAATTTCGGACGCGGCTTCAGAGGAGGCATGGGCTTTGGCTTCCGCGGCTCCTCTCCACCTTGGCCCTATGTGGGGATAGGTAGAGGCGGACTGCCGCGGTGTGGCTACTTCTTGAGTGGCGCTGGAGCACCTGCACCCTGGCCATACCCACAGACTCCTTCCTACGGAGTGCCGCCCACTTACGGATATAGGCCCCCTGCCGGTTCGATGACCAGGGAGGAGGAGCTCGGCTACTTGAAGGAGCAAGCGCAGGCGGTAAAGGCGCAGCTGGAGCAAATCGACTCCAGAATGCGAGACCTGGAAAGTTAGCAGTAACGAATAATGCCTATGCCAGTGTCAACAATGTCAATGCCAGATAAAGGAGGTGTATTATGCCAGGGTTTGACGGTACTGGTCCTATGGGAATGGGGCCAATGACAGGAGGTGGTAGAGGCTTTTGCAGCCCCTGGGGAATAGGAGCGGCTCGCACGTACGGTTTTCCCCGTCGGACTGGGTATGCTTACCCTTATTACGGGCCTAGACCGTTCTTTTCAGGTGCCACGCCGTTTGCTCCGCGCATGAGCCGTGAGCATGAAACCGATTTCCTGAAGAACGAAGCAGACGCACTGAGGGAGCAACTGAAAGAGCTAGAAGCGAGAATAAGCCAACTGTCTACTGAGAAGAAATAAGGAGGCGATATGAGAATTGCCATTTCAGCTACCGGCCCTACCCTCGATGCTGAGGTCGACCCACGTTTCGGGCGATGTCAGTACTTCATCATTGCTGACCCAGAGACGATGGAATTCGAAGCCGTGGACAACTCAAGTGCCATGGCAACTGGTGGGGCCGGAATCTCTGCCGGCCAGATGATCACCGGAAAGGATGTGCAAGCAGTCCTGACCGGCAACTGCGGCCCCAACGCCTATCAGGTACTGGCTTCTGCTGGAATCCAGGTTTTAACCGGGGTGTCCGGGACTGTAAAGGGCGTTATCGAAGGCTACCGGTCAGGGAAGTTCCAGGCGAGCGCTCAGGCCAATGTGCCGGACCACTTTGGTATGGGGGCGACACCAGGCATGGGAGGTGGCTTTGGTATGGGCACAGGCATGGGTAAAGGTATGGGCAGAGGCATAGGCAGAGGCATGGGTATGGGGTTTGGGATGACTCCGCCCATGAGCCCAGAGCAGGAGCTAGAGGCCATGAGGGCAGAGTCACAGGCGCTTGCACAGCAGCTAAACGAGATTCAACGGCGGATTGATGAGCTGGAGAAGAAGAGAAAATAAAGACAAATGCCGGAGGTGTAGCTATGCCTAGAAGAGATAGTACCGGACCTCCAGGGGGAAGCGGTCCGGGCACAGGCAGAGGCATTGGTAAAGGCGGCAGAGGTGCCGGCAGGATGAGAGGTACAAGTCCCGGAGCCGGCCCCGGCGGGGATTGTGTCTGCCCCAATTGCGGAGCAAGAGTACTCCATCAGGCAGGGACACCCTGCTACAACTTGAGCTGTCCGAAGTGTGGAGCAAAGATGGTCA
>SMTZ1_10005925_pt1 | contig 12306 bp, 11 predicted proteins | sample DeeMarSWOR136_30_FD_25667 | JGI IMG/M metagenome (IMG submission 25667) | reverse complement strand
GTAGCATAGAGGTAGTTTTCCACCTCCACAACGGATTTGTCCGCTTGCATCACCCTGAAGTAGACAACGGCATTCACCTTGATGGAGACATTATCCCGGGTGATAACGTCTTGAGGGGGAACATCCATCACCACCGTCCTCAGGCTTATTTTGATCATCCTGTCAACGATGGGGATGATGAGGAAGATGCCCGGGCCCTTGGGGGGAAGGATTAGTCTTCCCAGGCGGAAGATAACCCCTCGCTCGTATTCACGACAGATTTTTACCGCGGAGGCCAAAATGATAAAAACGAAAATGACGACCACAATAATACCTGGAGTAAAGACCATGTTGTCTCCTCCTTTCTGAAGAAGAGGTTATGCTTTTTCTATCTTCAATTTGAGATTGTGAACGTCCACCACTTTGATTCTTTCTCCTTTTTCAATCCTTTCGTCGCATTCAGCCCGCCAGAGTTCCCCGTGGATGGAGACGGTTCCCTCGCGGTCGAGCACCGATTCCGATACGCCGATCTCCCCGATGAGTCCATCCACTCCCGTGGTAGGTCTTTTCATGCGCGCTCTGAGGACCATAGTGACGGCAAATAGGAAAAACGCCGCACTCACAAATACTGTTGGGAAGATTACGGCCTTCGAAATCCTCATATACTCCGGGAGATTTTCTGCGAGCATGATAGAACCCAGGAACATGCAGACAGCCCCTCCCACCGATAGCATCCCATAACTGGTGATCTTAACCTCAGCAATGAAGAGGATTATACCCAGGAGGATGAGGGCCAATCCGGCATAGTTTATGGGCAGCATCTGAAGGGCGAAGAATGCCAGGATGAGGAAAATGGCTCCGATGACTCCGGGCAAAATGGCCCCCGGATTGGAGAGTTCGAAGAAAATGCCGTAGATGCCCAACATCAACATGATATAGGCGATGGTGGGATTCGAGATGATATCGAGGAATCGGTACCTCCACCCCATCTGCCTCTTGTTGATGGTTGTCCCCTTAGTTGTAAGGACCTTCTTCTGGGAGTCGATCTTTACCTTGCGACCGTCTATTTTGGCCAATAACGAGTCCAGGTCTGAGGCCACCAGGTCGATAACCTTCAGCTTCAGAGCCTCTGTCTCGGTTATGGAGACGCTCTTCCGAACTGCCTTTTCCGCCCATTTGACATTTCTCCCCCGTTTCTTGGCGATCCCCTTTATCTGAGCAACGGCATCGTTGACGACCTTCTCCATCATGGCTTTGTTTTCCTTTTGTCCTGATCCCAGGGTCACGGGATGGGCGGCGCCGATGTTGGTGCTTGGAGCCATTGCCGCAATATGGGCGGCCATGGTGATAAAGACACCGGCGGAAGCGGCCCTCGCACCTGCGGGGGAGACGTATACAACAGTGGGAACGCGGGCGGAAAGCAATTTCTTGACGATGGCCCTCATCGAATCCATCAGCCCTCCCGGCGTATCCATCTGGATGATGAGACACTGGGCCCCATCTTCCTCGGATTGGTCCACCGCCTCCGTGATAAATTTGGACGCGACGGGATTGATGACCCCGTTGATTTCGATGACATTTACGTGTTTTCCCTCGGTGCCGAAGACAGAGAGGCAGAAAAAGGCTATTGAGAATAAAAGAACTGGAAGAATTAGTCTGAACCTCAACATGGAACTTTCCCTATTTCCCGTGGTATATTTATAATTTTATATCTCATGTCCCAACGGATGTCAATATATTACCTCGTCTTGTTGGCCGAGTATTCGGGTGTCCCTAAATATAATTCGAGGGAGAGTTTCACGATGAGGGGTTTACCTATGAGATATTGGATTCGATTTCAAAGACGGGACTGACCAAACCGAAATGAAGGATGAGAAAAGGCGATGAAATACTGATCCGAGAGAATGAATTCAAATGGATATCTCCATTAGGTCTTTGGCGATAAGCAACTCCCCCTGGTATTCCTTTTTGCATTGTTCAGCGATGTCGACGGTATCACACACGGGATACAGATGGGTTAAAACCATTTTCTTGCAGTTGGCCTCCCGGCCAATTCTTCCCGCCAGGGAGGGCGTAAGGTGGCCCTCGGCCTTCATCTCATCGGGTAATGACGATTCGATGACGAGGACATCCACATCTCTTGCCAACTCAACGAGGTTGGGGCAGTAATCGGTATCCCCGGAAAAGGCCATGCTTTTTCCGTCATGAGATTCTACCCGATAGCCAACGCTTCCCGGGAGATGGTTCATGGGCTTAGCAATAACTCTGAATAGGTCGTAATCCAAGATGTCATCATATACCTCCCTGATGGGTATTTGAAACAGATCGGGTTGAAGCCAACGCCCATATAACTCCTGAATCGCCTGAAAGTAGGTTTTGAATCCCCTCCCGCCGATGATAGGAAGGTCCCTTCTTCGGGGGTTTTCACCGTATTTGCAGGCGAATACCAGGGGAACGAGGTCGGCTACGTGGTCCGGATGGGTATGGGTATAGAGCAGCACATCCAGGTCAAGGTAGGTGATTCCTCTTTTGAGCATCCTTTCGATGGTCCCCGTTCCGCTGTCAAACAGTAAGATCCTTTCGCCAATGCGGAGGATGAGTCCTGGAGAGCCCCGCTTGAGGGAAGGGACGCACGTTCCAGAACCGAGAATGGTAATTTCCATATACATCTCCCTTTCTTGTCATATAACAAGCGAAATAAAACCTAACAGGTTTCCGCTCGATCTTCAACCCAACGGGGTCTCGATGAGTCGGGGAATATTCCCTGCCATCAGGACCAGTTTAACTCTTCCTGTATTCATGAGACTCAAGTCAATTGACGCCCTAAAGCAGGTCTGATATTTTTTCTTTGGCATTCTTTTTGCTTTTCTTCTTTACAATAATTATCCCCTCTCTTCGAGGTTTTTGGATGGTACGCCGTCTGTGGTCGAAGGGATTATCCATCGTAATCGTGGCCTTTTGGATCACGATGATGGGGCTGTTGGTGGGAAAGGTCTATTTCCATCCCGTCGATGAGTATTTGGAGCCGGAGGCCATCGGTTCCGAAGATCGGGTTCCCTTGGGAGAGAGATGGATGGGGATCTACTTCAAGGGTGTCAAAATCGGATATGTCCATGAAACTATCCAGGAGCAGGAGCACGGTTACTCAATAAAGGAGGAGATCGTGATGAAGGTGATGGTGTTGGGGCATTCTCAACAGGTGGACGTGATCACTGCATGCATAGCCGATAAAAGGTTCAACCTTCGATCCTTCCGTTTTGACTTATCGACGGGCTCGACCCGAATGAAGATCGACGGGCAGGTTGTTGGAAAGAAGCTGGCCCTGCGGGTCAATTCGGGAGGTCAGATTACACAAAGGACGGTTTCCTTCGACTACATCCCATTCTTGGCAAACAACTTGAGACCTTTTCTGATCCAGAGGGGGTTGGAGGCGGATAGGCGCTATAGGGTCTCCATCTTTGATCCCTCAACGATGAGCCTCAATAATGTCAATGTCACCGTGATGGGAAAGGAGAAAATCACCGTAGGCGAGAGTGAGCTGTTGGCCAATCGATTGAGGCTATCCTTTCGGGGAATCGGCCTGAACATCTGGTTGGATGATGAGGGTTCTGTTCTCAAAGAAGAGAGCCCAATGGGCTTGGTTTTGGCGAGAGAAGAGAAGAGCGTGGCCCAGGGCGGGGGTTCTGGAGGAGAGTTCGATATCATCCGAGCGGTAGCGGTACGATCCAACATTCCTATAAGTGATCCCCGCAGTGTCTCCTCTCTCAAAGTCAAATTGAAGCGCATCCCATTGAAGAAATTTGCAATGAACGACGGTCGTCAGAGACTCGCGGGAAATACCCTTCATGTCGTCAGGGAGGAATGGCCCAATTCTCCCTCCCTTCCACTGCCTCCAAACGGAAAGGAGGTTAAGGAATTTTTGAAGCCCACTGCTCTCATCCAGAGCAATCATCTCCTCATACGCAGAAAAGCAGAGGAGATTATTGGGGAAAGGGGGGATACCGTCGAGGCGATACGAGTTATGAGCCAATGGGTATATCGGTACATCGAGAAGAAACCGACACTGAGTTTGCCCAGTGCATTGGAAGTTTTGGAGTCAAGGGTAGGGGATTGTAATGAACATGCCCTCCTTTTGGTCGCCCTTTTGAGGAGCGTGGGCATTCCCTCGAGACCCTGTGTGGGGGTTCTCTATTTTGGAGATGGGTTTTATTACCACGCGTGGGCCGAGGTATGGATGGGACGATGGTTGAGCGTTGACCCGACGCTCAACCAAATGCCAGCAGATGCCACCCATATCAAGTTCGTTCATGGCGATATCGAAGACTGGGTGGACCTGGTCAAGATCATTGGCCGTTTGGAGGTGGAGGTGTTAGATTACCAATGATTCAAATGATTAATCTTACCAAACGCTTCGGTCCATTGGTGGCAGTGGATCATATCAACCTGCACGTGAAAAAGGGAGAGATCTTTGGGTTCTTGGGACCAAATGGTGCCGGAAAGACAACTACCATCAAAATGCTGACGGGCCTTCTCAAGCCCACATCGGGAAGGGCATTGGTGGATGAATACGATGTAGTAACTCATTCGATGGAGGGGAAGCGAGTGGTAGGATTTATCCCTGATCAACCCTTTCTCTATGAGAAACTCACCGGGATTGAATTTCTGAGGTTCATTGGAAGCTTGTTTGGGATGAAAAGGGATGAGATTCAATGGGGCATTTCGCAGCTCTTGGATCTCTTCGAACTGGACGGATGGGGGGATGAGCTGATCGAGAGTTACTCCCACGGTATGAAGCAGCGGCTCGTGATGTCGGCCGCTCTTCTCCATGATCCGAAGGTCATAATCGTTGACGAGCCCATGGTGGGATTGGACCCGAAGGGGATAAACCTGGTGAAAAGGATATTCAGACAGAAGAGCCAGGAAGGGGTAACCATTTTCCTGTCGACTCACACCCTGGAAATTGCCCAGCAATTATGTCACCGTCTGGGCATAATCAATAGGGGAAAGCTCATCGCCGTGGGGACCTTGTCGGAGCTGATGAAGGCTCTGGAAGACAAAACGGGCCAAAGGGGAACACTCGAGGCCCTCTTCCTAGCCCTTACGGGGAAATCCCTCGATGAATGAAGTTCTCTTGCTTCTTTGGCCTAAGGCCAAATCTATAGGAAACCGAATCATGCACCGCCAGGCACGGGATCTGATCAGGCCTGTCGTCATGGCTATTCTGGCCCTTTTGTTCTGGGTCGTGATCTTCGTCCTCTTTTATAAGGTGTTAGTCTATTTCAAATCCATCGAGATCCTGGGGGAAATCTTGCTGGCCAAACTCATGGCCGTCATTTTTCTCACCTTTTTCTTGATGCTGACCGTCAGTAACATCATTACCTCCCTATCCACGTATTTTCTGTCTGAGGATACCAGGCTCATCCTGTCAATCCCGGTTTCCACCGAGAAGGTCTATTTGTCGAAATACCTCATCACGTTGGGCCACTCTTCATGGATGGTGCTCCTTTTCGGTATCCCCGTTTTCACTGCCTATGGATCGGTTTATGGCGCCCCGATCACCTATTACCTCTGGTTCACGGTCATCCTCCTGGTATTCCTCTTGACCCCTGGGGGAATCGGGGTCATGATCAGCATGTCATTGGTCAATCTCGTGCCTGCCAGGAGGGCTAAAGGAGTGTTGGTGGTTTTATTCATCCTGCTTCTGGCAGCCCTCTACCTTTTCTTTAGATTCCTGCAACCCGAGAAACTGGTTAACCCCGAGAAGTTTTCAGAGCTCGTCGATTACCTGGCCATGATGAAGTTGCCTACTTCTCCCTTCTTGCCCTCCCATTGGGCCACCCGATCCCTTTTCCCCCTGCTGAAGGGTCGATTCGAGGACAGCATGTTCTATTTCCTCCTCCTGTTTTCCACCGGTCTCATGTCGATATTGACGGGGAGTTGGATCTGTCGGTTTCTCTACTATCGAGGATGGTCGAGATCTTATGAGTCCAGAGAGGTGAAAATGAAGGGGACACCACTCTTGGAGGGTGTGTTCGATTTCCTCATGAGGCCATTTCACGGATCAACCCAGGCGATGGCGATGAAGGACGTGAAAACGTTCTTGCGGGATACCAGGCAATGGTCCCAGCTCATTCTCTTGTTTGCCCTGGTGGTTGTCTACCTCTTTAACTTCAAGGCATTGCCCTTGAATAAAGTTGCCAGCATAAGCTTCTATTTGGAAAACACCATCTCTTTCCTCAACGTGGGGCTGGCTGGTTTCGTCCTTTCGGCCGTGGCGGTGAGGTTTATCTATCCTGCCATCAGCCTTGAAGGGAAGTCCTTTTGGATTATGATGAGTTCGCCCATCGAGCTGAGGCGCTTCATCTGGTGCAAGTTTTCGACATCATTGATTCCCCTTCTCCTTCTGGCGGAGGCCCTGATCATCCTCTCCAACACATTTCTTCATGTCACTCAATTCATGATGGTTATCTCCACGGTGACCATTTTCCTCATTACCATCGCCATCGTGAGCATGGGAATAGGGATCGGGGCCGTCTATCCTCGTTTTCGATTTGAGGACGTCGCCCAGATTCACTCTGGCTTCGGCGGCCTGATCTACATGATCATCTGTGTCACTTTCATCGGTCTTGTCATACTCCTCGAGGCTTGGCCGACCTATCTGATCTTTATGGCTCGTATCGGTCATGGTTCCCTGAGTTTCTTCCAATGGATTGAAGTGATATTCTGCTTTTGCCTAACGACCTTGATCATCCTCACTGCCATCTTTATGCCGATCAAGATTGGACTCAAGAGATTGTCTCGGATTGAGATTTAAACCATCCCCAGGGAATTCATTTTCCATAAATCGGGAGATATCTATGGCCATGACAATCGATGGCTCCTACGGGGAAGGCGGGGGGCAGATTTTGAGGACCGCCCTGAGTCTTTCCGCAGTTCTAGGAAAAGGTGTTGAAATCGAACGGATCAGGGCCGGAAGGGAGAAACCTGGTTTGCGGCCACAGCATTTGGCCGGGGTTAGGGCTTTGGCCGCCATTGCCAGTGCAAAGCTGGAGGGAGACGAGATCGGTTCCCAATCCCTCTCCTTTTCCCCAGGCAGAGCAAGGGGAGGCATTTATCGCTTCAACGTGGCTGAGGAGAGGGGTAGCGCTGGGGCAGTATCCTTAGTTCTCCAGGTGTTCCTTTTGCCCCTTGCCTTCGGTACTTCATCCTCCGAGGTGACGATCCTCGGTGGAACTCATGTACCATGGAGCCCGCCCTTCCATTATCTCTCCATGGTTTTGTTCCCCACCTTGGCCAGAATGGGGCTTTGCTGTGAAGCTGAGATAGAGAGATGGGGGTGGTATCCAAAGGGAGGAGGCGTCGTCCGGGTGAAGATCTTTCCCGTTGGGGAGTTGAGGTCGATCGACCTTTCCACCAGGGGAGGGCCGAGGAGGATACTCGGGATATCGGGCACATCAAACTTGCCCGCCCATATCGCGCTTCGCCAGAAGGAGAGAGCCCATCAGCGGATAAGAGCGAGGTTGGAGTTCGTACCGGACATTCAAATCATGGACAAGGCTCCCAGCCCTGGACAGGGAACCGCCTTATTTCTGGTCCTGGAGTCGGAGGGGGGGGTATCGGGGTTTTCTGCGTTAGGGAGAAGGGGAAAGCGGGCTGAGGAGGTGGCGGATGAAGCGGTGGACCAGCTCATCGAGCATATCGAATCCGAAAGATGCGTCGACCCTCACCTGAGCGATCAGCTCATACCCTTTACCGCTCTGGCAAAGGGCAAATCCGTCTTCACGGTATCCAGGATTACTCGCCATCTCTTAACCAATATCTGGGTGGTAAAGCAGTTCCTCGATGTAAGGATCGATGTGGAAGGGAGAGAAGGGGAGCCAGGAAGGGTGGAAATCCATCCTTGAAGAACCCAGAGGGATCAAATCCCTTGGCTGCATACCTTTCAGAGAATCCAGCATTGCAGTCTGACGAGACCCAAAAACTCTGTATGGGGAGGAGGAAGTCTCTCCCATATTTAGATCGACGGAGGCCTGAAGCCCTACTATCAATCTGTGGGTTCAAGCCCGAACGGGAATTTTACCGGATTATGCGCTCCTTACGGACAACCCTTCCCGCTTTGAATTGGATCACGGTGGTAATGTCCTGATGCCGGTCCGGTTCGGAGAAGTAGAAGTAAGACTTGAGCAAGAGGTTATTCGGCGTAAACCCCTCAAAGGACTCATGGTCCGGAGGGCCAAGGCGAACCAGAACCTCAGCTTCGCTCATGCCCTCCTGGATCAGACCGAATTCACGAAGGTCCACCTGACCGGCTGCCACCGGAAAAGCCAGCACCGCAATCAGACAGGTTATCATAAAGAGTGAACCCTTCTTCATAAAACCACCTCCATTCGAACAATAGCAGAATGAGATTGCGACATTCAAGGGAAACATCGAATAACGCTCCAGTTGTTTCTGAAAAGGAAGGGTAGCTGCCACGTCGCACTAAGAGAAGGTTCGGTTTTTTAAGATTTGGGCCAATCGGAACAAACCCTCTGAGTCGCTGTTACGGATCTTCAATTCTATAGAAGATTTCTCCGGGGGGACGTTTTGCATGCATTTCTTGTCAAATGCGGTTAAATGTGGATAATTTTTTCAGGTGATATGAAAAAATTTCAGAGACAGAGCCGGGGGGAAGGGGAGAGAGTAAGGAAATAGGGCCGAATGTTGACATTTCCCCCATAACGTAGCGTTCGAATACCTCTTGATGGGGGTGTTCTCGCAAGGCATGGTTTTTGCATAAACCAAAAAATACCCTTTCGAATGTATAGTCCCTTTCCCTCAATTGATAAAAGAATTCATGCCCAAATCTACCACAATATGTGCTTTAAAGGGGCTGAATAAGGTTGATGACTAGACAATAATCCCTTGAATCTGGGATTTTTTTGTTTACTACGGCCGTCGCCGCTATAGATGTATTCGATAAGATTTCCTTAAAGGAGGGAACGACCTGATGAGCGAAATGCTCAGCCCCGATTTCTATGATCGCGAGGAAACCTGGAAAAGAGGAGCTTACACCCAAGAAGTTCCATCCTCGTATTGGGACACCTTGAGAAAAATCCCCCTTCTTTCTGCCAAGGAGGAGAAGGAGCTAGCCGAGAAGGTTACCCTGGGTGACAGGGAAGCCCGAGATAGAATGATCAAGTCCAACTTGCGGTTGGTTCGCTGGTTAGCGGCTAAATACATCAACCGAGGCCTTCCCATATTCGATCTCATTCAAGAGGGGAACATTGGCCTCATCAAGGCCGTTGAACATTTCCAACCGAATAGGGGAATTCGGTTTTCGACCTATGCGACGCTCTGGATTAAGAGATCCATCGAGAGGGCGTTAGCAAATTATTCTCGAACAATCCGCCTTCCCGTTCACATTTCATCCGACCTCAATCGATTCGCATGGGTAGCCAAGTCGCTTCTCCAAGAACTCGCCCGAGATCCAACGGATCAGGAGATCGCCGCACGAATGAAGGCCAGCTTGGAGTATGTCCGAAAGCTGAGGGGCATCGTAAAGAGGACCTATCCCATCGACGGAGGCATCAAGGATGAGTATTCCGAACAGCTCTACGGCTTATTAGAGGATATCGAGCGATCACAGCAGATGAGTTCATGGTTGGAATTACTCACGGAAACAGAGAGAAGGGTGATTATCCTTCGTTTCGGCTTGAATGATGAAGATATCCTTACATTGGAATCGATAGGGAAACGCTTTGGCGTAACACGTGAAAGGATTCGTCAAATCGAGGTAAAAGCCATAGAGAAACTGCGGAAGATCACCAAAAAAAAAGCAGTAGAGTTGATGGAGATGATTTGAACATCTGCTGCCCGGGCCTCTCCTAGCTTTGCTCCTTCCATCTCCATTGTCTCTCCCCTTAAGTTGCCTCCTTCCTTTCGCCACCAATAGTGATGGTCACCTCTTCGACGGGGATGTTTTTGCTCGATTTTCGGAGAGCCTCCTGGACGATATTGACCAGTCCGAAACAGCAGGGAACCTCCATGTGAGCTGTGGTGATACTTTTCATAGAAGACTCGATCAAGATACGGGAAAGTTTCTCCACGTAAAAAGCGGGATCGTCGAGTTTTGGACACCCAACAACAACAGCTTTCCCATTGAGGAGATCACGGTGAAAATCGGCATACGCGAAAGGGATGCAATCGGCAACTATCAATAAGTCCGCTTCCTGGAAATAGGGGGCATTCGTTGGCACCAGCTTCAATTGAATGGGCCATTGTCCCAGATTGGAAGGGGTTTTGAGCCCTTCGCGGAAATGCTCGGAAAATTGTTTTCCCTTCCCTTTTATTTGGAGTACCATTGCCGATGGACAGCCATCGAGGCGGGTTTGTACTTCTGGATGGAGTTGGCTTCCTTCGGACTTTTCCATTTGCAGAAGATGGTCATGGACCGCCGTTTCGTCGAAGACCTCAGCTTCCCTCTCTTCAATGGTGATTGCCTCCTGGGGACATTGACCTAAACAGGCCCCGAGGCCATCACAGAACTTCTCCTCGATCAGGCGTGCCTTCCCATTGATAATTTGGAGGGCCCCTTCCGCACATTGAGGAATGCAGAGACCGCAGCCATCACATTTCTCTTCGTCGATTTTGATGATCTTCCGAACTGACATGTTCAGATCCTCCTTCCTTTTTGGTAAAGGATAATCCTATTTTGTATTGAGTTCCTTGACAAAAATCAAAAACTAGAAGAATGGTCATTTTCCATTGACTTTTCATGGGGGAGGCGGCAATTTATTGGGTGGAGGAAAGGTTGACAATGAGAGAAGATCACGGAGAGCTCCGTTTTGTGGTGCATGAGCATCATGCCTCCCATCTCCACTATGATTTCAGGTTGGAGATGGGAGGGGTCTTCAAATCCTGGGCAATTCCGAAGGGACCCTCCATGAATCCAGCCGACAAGAGGCTAGCCATCATGGTTGAAGATCACCTCTTAGAATATGGGACATTCGAGGGAATTATTCCCGCGGGAAATTACGGGGCTGGGGCCGTGGTTATTTGGGATGAGGGTTCCTATATCCCGGTGGGGGAAGGAAAACCTGAGGAACAGCTGAAAAAAGGGAGGTTTAGCTTTGAGCTCAAGGGAAAGAAACTGAAAGGGGGCTTCTCTATGGCCCTCCTTAAGGGGAGGGGCAAGGGAAATCAATGGCTTCTCATCAAGAGGAAGGATGAACAGGCTAACCCCGAGTTCAGGCTCAAGGTTGCCCTAGATGAGGATAGGAGGAAGAAGCTCCATGTGAGAATTCCTCCCTGTGAGAATTCCTCCCTGTGAGACCAACTCCAACCCCTCCTAATGTTATATGTGATGACATAAATATTTGCGTATAGGAAGGAATACAGCAAATTCTAAATACCAATATCCAAACTCTAAACAAATACAAAGCACCAATGACCAAATGACCAAAACGTTTAGGATTTATGTGGTAAATGCCACAACATAGGTTACCCGAATTTGAATTTGAAATTTGGAAATTAGAATTTGTTTAGGATTTAGTGCTTCGGCCCGCGACGAGCTCGGCCGAGTCGATTTAGGATTTGATACCTATTTGAATTATGCGTAACTATTGGAGACGTGACATTTAAAAAGGAAATAGTCCGTTGGAAAATCCCATGATTTAATCAAAAGTAAATATTGGAAGGGGGGAAGGGTCGAGATGGAGATTTATCTTATGCAACACGGTGAGGCATATGTCGAGGAACAAGATCCGGAGCGATCTTTGACCCCAGGGGGAGAGGATCAGATTCGCTCCAGTGGAAAGGCCCTCAAGAAACTGGCGGTCGAAGTAGACCTTATCGTCTCAAGCCCAAAGAAGCGGGCGCGGCAAACGGCGGAGATCGTAGCAGGGGAGCTGGGTTATTTCAAGGAGGGGATTGAGGTTACGGAGCTCTTAGAGCCCTTGGCGCCTGCTGAGGATGCCATCGCGTACCTAAGGCGTTTTGGAGATAAGGGGAAGATGCTCCTGGCTGGACATTTACCCTCTCTTGGGAAAATCGCATCGAGTTTAATGAGCCAAGGCGAGCATGTTTCCATCCACTTTGAGATGGGCGGGGTCTGTCGCATCGATGTTGAGGCGCTTCCAACCCATAAGGGTAATCTGCAGTGGATTATGACGCCGACCCAACTGAGGCTATTGGCGGAAAAAACGTAGATACTTGATATTCGGATTACCAAATCAGGAAAGATCGTTCCTTCATTGGCGGAGAGATCGTTGGAAACATCATGGAGAAGATACCGGCCATCCAACTGGAGATCCATAGGAGACTGCGGGATGACGGTCATTCCGCGGA
>SMTZ1_10019543_pt1 | contig 12307 bp, 12 predicted proteins | sample DeeMarSWOR136_30_FD_25667 | JGI IMG/M metagenome (IMG submission 25667) | reverse complement strand
AAGATGGACTCCAAGACAATCAAGTCCGCAGAAAAACGGTTGCAAGAGAGACTAAAAAATGTCAAATAAAACAATTAAATATGTTATCGAACGACCGAGCTCCCTAAAACGTTATGTATTTGATTTTATATTTTTTATTCTTGGCATAAAGGGCGAAATATATAACGATAATTTAAACCAAAAGATTGACATATATTATGGTAACAATCCTTCTGCTACAGAAATTATATCGATAATTATCAGGGAAAACAGCCAGGCTGTCATTTGCTCGGAAATATTAGAGGGCAAATTAAAACCTGAAAATATTAGTAAAATAGTCGATTTTGATATAATCAATGCAATTTCAAAATTAATAACAGACCAGGTTAATTCGAACTTGTCAGATAATGCTTATGATGAACATGACCGTTTACTGTTCGAGTATAGTTTTCAATCAAACTTTCACATAGCTGATATTCCTCTTGTTAATTTGTATGTTAATTTTTTACTGGAATTAATTGAATATAAATGTCAACTTGTTAGAGTACCTTTATGGCCAGATGGAAAAATATGTGCCATTGGATTGTCTCATGATGTTGATAAACCGGATAAGTACTCTATTCTTAGAGTTCCATTCTTCTTAAAATCAAAACCAGTAAAGTCGCATATTTATTACGCCTTGAGAAAAATTAAAAATGGAGTAAAATATATATTAGACAAAGAAAGAGATAATTTTTGGCTCTTTAACAACATTATGGAATTAGAGGAAAAATGTGATCTTAAATCAACCTTTTTCTTTGCTTCGATGAATGCGTTTGGTGAATATGATTCTACCCCAGAAGACGTTGAGTATAATATTGAGGATAGGAAATTTAGAGAGGTTTTCATTGAAATATTAAAAAGAGAGTTTGAGATCGGCTTACATGCAAGCTATTTCGCTTATAAAAGCGAGGAGCGATTTAAATATGAAAAACAGAAATTAGAAGAAATTACAAGAACAAGAATAACTGGTCTAAGGCATCATTGTTGGCATCTAGGAAGAGATCAGCAGAGAACCTTCAAATTTCATGAATCTGCTGGTTTCGAGTACGATTCTTCGATCGCATTTAACGAACGAATGGGCTTCAGAAATAATATTGCTTTGCCCTATTACTTATGGAATGAGGAATATAGCAGAAAATTGAATGTAATGGAATTGCCAGTTTTTTGTATGGATGGTAACCTTTTCTATCAGTCAATTGAAGTTGATAAAGCTATTGTAAAGTTAAAGCAATTTGTAGCTACTATAAAACAATCTGGAGGTATCGGCGTAGTTGATTGGCATGTTAGAACTTCTTATCCTCTCAATTCTGAATTCTTAAACTGGGGTAAGTGCTATGTCAGGTTTGTAGAATACTTATCTAACGATGCTACGATATGGGTAACCAGCCTTGGAAACATAAATGATTGGCTAAGAAATCGAAGGAGACAGGAAGAATAGCTTTTTGCCTAGCAAGGCGCTGCACTGGACTGCCATATCAGCATGCGCCAATAGCTGCGACAGGGAGCTTTTTCGAACTCCTAAGCAAAGAATGAAGTTATGTGCAATTAAGCTGACACAAAGTCAGCATCAGCATAAGGAAATATGGGCGGAGTTACTCCAATATGAAATTATTTGAATTTTAGAAGATATCATATAAGCAGACTATTATCTTATTTTGAATCCGGTTACCAAATTTGTAGCACTGGTATTTTCATCGCAGAAATTGAATATTAACGATTAAAAATCTGGGAGTTAAAATCCAAATGAAAGCTATGGTTCTAAACCAAATCACAGACATTGCTGAAAATAAAAGCCCACTCGAATTGATCCACCTTCCGCAACCGATACCAGGGGACAAAGAAATTCTGGTTAAAGTTTCCGCCTGTGGCGTGTGTCATACTGAGCTTGATGAAATTGAGGGAAGAACGCCACCACAGATTTTTCCTATGGTTTTGGGACATCAAGTAGTTGGAACAGTTGAAAAATTAGGCAGCAATGCTTCCAAATTTAAAATTGACGACCGGGTTGGTATAGCATGGATTTACTCTGCTTGTGGTAAATGTGAATTCTGTCTTGCTGGAAATGAGAACCTGTGTACGGATTTCAAGGCGACAGGAAGGGATGCCTTTGGTGGTTATGCTGAGTTCATGAAAGTACTCGAGGATTTCGCATTCCCGATTCCTGAAATATTTTCAAATTCCGAGGCAGCACCGTTGCTCTGTGCCGGCGCTATTGGTTACCGTTCTTTAAGCTTAACTAAGATGGAAAATGGACACAGTCTTGGGTTAACTGGCTTTGGAGCTTCAGCCCATCTTGTTCTGATGATGGCAAAACGTAAATTTCCAGATTCTAAAATTTTTGTCTTTGCGAGAAGCAAAAAGGAAAGAGCTTTTGCAAAAGAGCTTGGCGCCGACTGGGCTGGCGAGACCGAGGATGAATCGGCTGAAAAATTGAATTGCATTATAGACACTACACCCGTTTGGAAACCGGTCGTTGAAGCCATGAAAAATTTAAAGTCTGGTGGAAGATTGGTTATTAACGCAATTCGTAAGGAAGAAAATGACAAAGATTATTTATTAAAAATCAATTATCCAGAACATCTGTGGCTGGAAAAGGAGATTAAAAGCGTTGCCAATGTTACAAGGAGAGACGTCGCCGAGTTTTTAAAACTTGCGGCAGAAATTCCGATTAAGCCCGAGGTTCAGGAATATAAACTGGACCAGGCAAACCAGGCATTGGTAGAACTTAAAGAAAGAAAAATTCGCGGTGCAAAGGTTTTATTAATTAATTAAAAAATAGCTTGACAATTAATTAAATTTTTATTAAAATAGTAAAAACAATTTAAATAAAATCCTAAACTTAATAAAGGGAGGAATCCTATGGCGACAGGACGCAGTACCGTTAATAAGGTTATTCTATTAGGTCGATTAGGCAGGGATCCAGAATTGCGTTACACACCCAGTGGAGCAGCCGTAGCTAATTTTAGTATGGCAACAAATCGTGTCTGGAAAGATCAGGAGGGGAATCTACAAGAAAGAACTGACTGGCATCGAATTGTTGCATGGAGAAAACTTGGTGAATTTTCAGGCAATTATTTGAAAAAAGGGGGACTTGTTTATGTGGAAGGTAGATTAGAAACAAGATCATGGACTGATACTAACAATGTTACCCGTTACATAACAGAGGTCATCGCAGAAACTTTACAAATGGTTGGCCCCAAAATGGAACGAGAGGAACCAGTAGAAATACCTCCACCAGTTGATGAGTTTGAACCAGCTGAACCTGAACAACCACCAGAATCTTCAGAAGATGATCTTCCTTTTTAAGCACCATTACTAACTTAAATTTAAAAAAGATCCGAGAATTCTTTGTTCTCGGATTTTTTTTATCAAAGTTGTTGTCTTTGAAAAATATTTTCATATATTATTATAGATAAACTTATTAACAATTCTAAAAATAATAGATGACCATAGAAGAATTATTAGAAGAAGCACTTAGCGTAAAAGAAACCGCATACGCTCCATTTTCTAATTTCAAAGTTGGAGCGATATTATTGACCAGTAAGGGACAGATCTACCGGGGGTGTAATATTGAAATTAGCTCTTATGGACTTACCATTTGTGCTGAACGACTTGCTATTTTTAAAGCGGTTTCCGATGGCGAAAGAAATTTTGAATCTATTTTTATCGCCTCAGATTCAGAAAAAGTTACACCACCCTGCGGCGCCTGCCGACAGGTATTATGGGAACTTGCCGGTGACATTGAGGTTTTCATGATCAACCGTTATGGGGAATATCAACAAAAATCTATTCGTGATTTGCTCCCTCATGGATTTGATAAATCTTATTTAGAGAGTGGGATTAAATAATTAAGCTATTTCAAGTTAACATGAAACCAGGTATTTTAATCGGCATTGCTGGAGGCTCAGGCTCAGGAAAAACACTTGTAGCAAAACGCATTTTTGATGAATTGGGATCAGATAAGGTTATTATTATTCAGCAAGATTCATACTACAAGGATTTGAGCCATTTAACGTTAGAGGAACGAAATAAACAAAATTTTGACCACCCCGATGCGTTCGATAATGAGCTACTGCTACTTCATCTCAAAAAACTATTATCTGGCAATCATGTTGATCAACCGATTTATGATTTTACAATCCATTCGAGAAAAAAGGAAACAAACCGAATCGGAGACCATGTAATTATCGTTCTCGAAGGAATTTTAATTTTACATGATCCAAATCTTCGAAAAATCATGGATATTAAAATATATGTTGACACTGATGATGACATTCGGTTGATTCGTCGAATTCGACGGGATATAAATGAACGCGGGCGAAGCCTCGAATCAATTTTAGAACAATACGAAAATAGCGTTCGTCCGATGCAATTACAATTTATTGAACCGACAAAAAGATATGCCGATATTATTATTCCTGAAGGCGGGCATAATTTAGTGGCAATTGATCTATTAAAAACAAAAATACAGGCTCTGCTGAAAGAACGCGGTTATTAACTCGGAGAGAAAAATTACATGCTAGAAGTGATTACTGGTGCAATGGAAGCCGGAAAAACATGGCTGCTTTATAAACGAATCAGCGATGCGAAATTAATGGGTAAACAGGTTCAGGTATTTGCTTTCCCGGTTCATGAAGGAAAAGTTGTTTCTCGGATTGGATTTAAAAGTGAAGCTATAACCGTTCCAAGTGTAGCGGAAATAGAGTCAGCTTTACAACCAGAAACAGAGACAATCGCTATTGATGATGCGCAATTGTTTGAAGAAGATGATCTGGTACATTTCTGTAATAAATATCGAACTAAGCTTGATGTTATCATTGCAGGAGTTCAACTCAACTGTTTTAATGAAAATTTTGGCGCGATGGTTGAGTTGATGGGAAGAGCCGAAAAAGTAACTGTGCTATTGGCAGTATGTGAAAAGTGTAAACAGCAAACAGCACTGATTTCCCAGCGTTATCGTGATCGTGAACATACAATACCGATTACCAAAGATGATCCAAAGATTGAATTGCGAAAGGAATTTTATGCACCAGTCTGCTGGAGCTGCTATCAACCGCCGATATAATTGGTTATTAGGTAATTGGGTAACTGGGTAATTTAGGTGATTGGGTGATAAGGTAATTAGGAAAATGAGGTAATTGGTTAAGTGGGTAACAGGTTAATTTTGTAGTTAGCTACACAAATTATAACCAGATTGCACAATTACTTAATTACCTATTTACCCAATTACCAAATTACCTACTCACCAAATCACCCAATAGCTCAAATTTTAAAAAAATGAAAGAGGAGAAAATAAATCGTGTTACAGAAAATCACTGCTTTTTTTGGCATATTTGTCCTTTTGGGAATTGCCTGGCTGCTTTCTAATAACAAGAAAAGAATTAATTTCCGTATTATTATTTGGGGGGTACTACTGCAACTCATTTTTGCAGTATTGATTTTAAAGACAGGTCCTGGACAGGCGCTATTTTTCTACGCCAGGGCTTTTATTACTAAGTTATTAAGTTTTACGGATGCTGGGGCTTCATTCCTTTTTGGTAATCTTTATTTAGGTGATCCAAGTATTGTGGAAAATGTAGGACAAAGCGGAACGCTTCAAGTATGGGATAGTACCTCTGAAAAATTCGTTAACATTGGTATTATCTTTGCGTTTCATATTTTGCCAACTATTATTTTCTTTGCCTCATTAATGGGAGTTTTATACCATTTAGGCATCATGCAGAAAATAGTTCAATTCATGGCATGGATTATGGCAAAGACAATGGGCACAAGTGGAGCGGAATCATTATCGGCTGCCGGTAACATTTTTGTCGGGCAAACAGAAGCCCCTCTACTGATTCGACCGTATGTTCCTGAAATGACAAAATCAGAACTCATGGCAATTATGGTGGGAGGATTTGCCACGATTGCGGGCGGTGTAATGGCTGCCTATGTTCGCTTCGGTGTTGATGCCGGGCATTTAATGGCTGCCAGCGTGATGTCAGCTCCTGCTGCGCTGGTAATTGCTAAAATTATATATCCTGAAACTGAAGAATCTAAAACTAAAGGGATTGTAAAGCTTGCAGTTGAAAAAAAGACAGCAAATGTCATCGATGCAGCAGCAAGCGGTGCAGCCGATGGGTTGAGGTTAGCACTCAATGTCGGGGCGATGTTAATGGCTTTCATCGCATTAATTGCGATGATCGATTTTTTTCTTGGTAAATTGGATGACGTTGTTAATTTCATTACTTTTCATCAAACTAATTTCGATTGGAATTTAAGTTTAAAGACAATATTTGGTGTCATCTTTTCTCCCATAGCATTTGTCATGGGAGTTAATCCGAAAGATATTTTCCAATTTGGAAATCTGTTGGGGACTAAAATTTCGATTAATGAGTTAGTAGCTTATGTAGAGTTAGCAAGTCTAAAAGGTGTCATTTCTGAACGATCCTTTATTATTGGAACTTATGCGCTATGTGGTTTTGGAGGCATCGGCGGAATTGCTCCTGAACGGAAGAGTGATCTTGCTAAAATTGGACTAAAAGCCATGTTAGGTGGAGCGCTTGCCTCCTGGTTGACGGCAACGATTGCGGGTATTCTAATTTAAAATTTAATTTATTCAGTTTGTTGAAAATTGCTAAAAATTCCTATTCGTAATTCATAAATTATAAATTGTAACCAGAAATAGGTTTGGGTAAATTCTACTCAATTAACTTTTAAAATAAACGCTGATAATATAATATTCAACCATGGAACAACAAAAATTAACAGAATCGATCCAATTTCTAAGTAAACGAATTAAGCATAAACCAACGATTGCGATTATTCTGGGTTCAGGACTTGGTTCCCTGGCTGACGAATTGAACCAAAAAGAAATTATAGAATGCAAAGATATTCCTCATTATCCAACACCGCAGGTGTCAGGACATGCGGGACATTGGGTTACTGGAAATCTTGATGACGTTCGTGTTTTAGCTTTGAAGGGCAGGGTTCATACGTACGAAGGATATTCTGCAAGAGAGGTGACGTATCCAATAAGAGTGATAAAAAAATTAGGGATACTAAAATTAATCGTTACTAATGCGGCAGGCGGCATTAATGATAGTTTTAAGGCAGGCGACTTAATGGTAATAACAGACCATATTAATTTTTTGTTTGATAGTCCCTTAATAAGTGACAACTCACTTTCAGCAGAGGACCGGTTTATCGATTTATCCCAGGCATACGATCCAAAATATATTCGAGAAGCCTTACAGGTTGCTAAATCGCTGAAAATTCCACTAAAAACCGGTGTGCTTATTTGCTTTCAAGGTCCTTCTTACGAGACTGCTGCAGAGATAAAGATGGCCAAGATTTTAGGAGCTGATGCTGGTACCATGTCAACTGTGCCAGAAGTCATTGCTACCAATCAATTAAAGATGCGAGTTTTGGGAATTTCTTGTATCACTAATATGGCAACGGGGATTACCAATAAAAAATTAAGTCATGAGGAAGTAACTAAAACTGCGGATCGAATTAAGAAAAAATTTGAAAAATTGATGAAAGAGATCTTAAAGCACCTTCCAAACTGGTAATTTAATGTATCGGAATTTCAAAGTTCAAAAAAATGATACTGGAGTCTAGATATTTGATTTTAAAACGTGCGTTATCAAGTGTCGTTTTCATTAATCAATGCTCCCCAAAAAATGGCAAATCTTCGATAGGCGAAGCTATGTACTTACATTAAAATAAATCTTAAAAACTTAATCACATGAAAGCTCCCTTTTCAGAAGATTAATTAGAAATTTATTAAATACTTGCGGGAAATCGGCGGAATTTAAACCGCTTAGATGAAGCTTTTAATAAGGAAGCTAAAAGCCAAAGGAAGCCATATATATCAATGCAATTAAATAAAATTATAGAAGCTGCTCGCGGCGATCATCCGGTGGATTTGGTATTAAAAAATGTTAACCTTATCAATGTTGTTTCTGGAGAGATTTATCCGACTGATATTGCAATTGAGGACCAATTCATAATCGGAGTTGGAAATATTTATGAAGCAAAAGAGGTTATCGATTTAACCGGGCTTTATGCTTTGCCAGGATTTATTGATGGGCACGTTCATATTGAAAGTTCGATGGTTACAGTTTCCCAATTTGCTCGGGCTGTCGTTCCATTAGGAACAACCTCTGTAATCGCTGATCCACATGAAATTGCGAATGTTTTAGGATACGAGGGGATCCGATTTATGATGGAGTCTGCTAAATACAATCCTCTTAATGTATTTTTTACCCTGCCATCTTGTGTCCCTGCCACAAAATTAGAAACTGCTGGTTCACAATTGCGAGCATTTGATATTTTTCCATTCTTACGAGAAAAATGGGTTGTGGGACTTGGAGAAATGATGAACTTTCCCGGTGTCATCCATGGCGATGAAGATGTTCTGGATAAATTAAAAATATCCACTGAAAAACGAATCGATGGACATGCACCAGGGGTTAGTGGGAAAAATCTAAGTGCTTATGTTGCTGCTGGAATTTCATCTGATCATGAATCTACAACACCAGAAGAAGCTTTAGAAAAGTTGCGATTGGGAATGTATATTATGATCAGAGAAGGTACCAGTACCAAAAACCTTCATGATATCTTAAAAATGGTTACCTCTGAAAATAGCCGTCGTTGCATCTTTTGTACCGATGACCGACATCCGCATGACATACTGAGTGAAGGACATATTAACTTCATGATTAGATCTTCAATTGAATTCGGTATTGATCCCATTTCAGCGATTCGTATGGCAACGTTGAATCCAGCCGAATATTATAATTTAAGAAAGCTTGGATCCTTAACACCTGGCAATTTTGCAGATATTGTAATTGTTGAAGATTTAAAAAAGTTCAATATTAAATTTGTATTTAAAAATGGACAGTTGGTTGCGGAAAATGGGAAGATGCAATATCAAATCTCTTTTCAGCCAGATGTAAAAATCAGAAGTTCTGTTAACATAAAATGGCTCGAAGGAGATGAATTTAAAATCCTGGCTAAAGGCAACCGTTGTCGTGTTATTGGACTGATAAAGGACCAGATTGTAACTGAAGAACTGGTAGTTAGCCCCAAAATAGAAAATGGATTGGTTGTATCTGATCCAGATCGGGATTTATTAAGGTGTTATGTGGTAGAGCGACACCACGCCTCAGGCAATATTGGCAAAGGACTGGTAAAAGGATTTGGCTTAAAGAAGGGAGCTATCGCTTCGTCTATCAGTCATGACTCGCATAACATCGTTGTCGTTGGTGTAAACGATGAGGATATATTTAAAGCAGTGACTCAAATTAATAAAATGGGCGGTGGCTTAGCAATGGCTCTTGATGGAAAAATATTGGATGCTCTTGAGCTTCCTATTGCTGGACTGATGTCCACTGAGCCGCTTGAAAAAGTTAATGAAAGGCTTCAACAGTTAATTCAGAAAACAAAACAATTAGGCTGCCCCTTAGCTGATCCCTTGATGACGATCTCATTTCTGGCATTGCCAGTTATCCCAAAATTAAAAATCACAGATTTAGGAATTGTTGATGTCGATAAATTTGACTTTGTTGATTTGTTTATTTCGGGAATTGAATAGAATGAATATAAGCCCAATTAACTACGTTTCTTATTATGAATCAAATTTTTCTATCTCTTTGTGAATCAATTTTGGAAAATACAAAATTAAGGGAATGTTTATAAAATGGACCAACAATTTATCGTTATTTTTGTTACAGCGGCGAACAGAGTTGAGGCGGAACAAATCGGACAGTTTTTAGTAGAAAAAAAATTAGCAGCATGTTGTAATATTGTGGATTCGATATATTCGATTTTTCACTGGGAAGGGAAAATCTGCCAGGATAATGAAGTAATGCTAATGTTAAAAACAGTAAAAAAGAATTTTGATTTGATCGTTACAGAGGTTAAGAAATTACATAGTTATGAAACTCCTGAAATTATCGCTCTACCAATAATTGCAGGATCGGATGACTATTTAAACTGGATTAGAAAAGAAACATAATGGAACTAACGATTCTCGGCTCAGGCTGCGGGATTCCTTTTCAACAGAGAGGGGCACCAGGTCATTTAGTTATCATTGACAATGAACCATTGTTGTTCGACAGCGGATCTGGTACTTTATTGCGACTTTTAAATGTCGGTATAGATTATAAGCAATTGAATCATGTATTTTATACCCATACACACTCCGATCATACAGCAGATTTAATTCCTCTGGTTCAAGCTCTTCGGACAACACCAAATTACCAGAGAAGAAACAAATTCAATCTTTATGGACCAGAAGGCTTCAATGATTTTGTTCGATTATTGGCACAAGCTTTTGGCTCCTGGTTAATAGACGCTGATTTTCCACTTAAAATCCATGAACTAAGCCGAGACCAATTGAATTTTTCAAATTGGTCTATAAAGTGTGCACCAATGCAGCATAGTCGCGCAGCAATAGGTTATCGGATCGAATCTAAGGAAGGACGTTCTATTGTTTACTCAGGGGATACAGATTTTTGTCCAGAAATAATCGAATTAGCAAAACATGCAGACATCCTTATTTTAGAATGTTCATTTCCTGATCATAAAAAAATGGTTGGTCATTTAACACCGAGTGAAGCTGCTGAGATTGCTGCAAAGGCAAAATGTGAACATCTGATTTTAACGCATTTCTATCCACCATTAGATGAATTGGAAGAAGAAATAAATAAGAAATGTCCCATAATTTTCAGCGGTAAATTATCAATTGCTCATGATTATATGAAACTAAAAATTTGAGTCTTAAGTGCATCCCATCAATGCGGACATATTTCGAAAACATCTCATTAAAATATCATTCATTTTTTCCATATTGCTCCACTTTGTTTTTCTCTTATCATATCCATGGATAAGAGGTGTCCAGATATTTCCTTCAAAAATTGCAAACCTTTTAATAGATAAAAAAATAGAAGAAAAACGATTAAAATTTGAGCTGGTAGAAACCCCGGAAGATGCACGAAGCGAAACACCTCCTGACAATGCACAATTACTTTCAGATAAAAACACAATTGCCAGAGACCAATATCAACAAAAGAACAAACCCATTGGAGATCCTTATTCTGATGGGGATCTTGATGTGAAGAATTTGCCAGTTGTACCGTTCGAGTTAGCACCACTAACAGAGCAAGGTAACAGACAAAAAAATGAACCGTTGAAAGAAAGTGAGCGAACTGAAGCATCGCTAAATAAATTTGAATATCAAAAATTTAGTAGAAAGCAACTTTTAAAAAGCAATCCATCATACCCAAATTTTGAACAACAAAGAAGCCCTGAAAGACCTTTGAACGATAATAAAAAATTTACTGCTGAAGAACTTGGCGGCTTCAGTTTCAATACTTATGAATGGGAATTTGCGCCATACATGCTGGAAATGAAGCGTAAAGTTGAGCGCAATGTTTTTCCACCGCCAGCATTCACCTATATGGGATTAATTAGTGGGGAAACTTTGCTTCGATTTAAAGTTATGCCAAATGGAGAAGTTAAGGACTTAGTGGTTTTAAAATACACAGGACACGAATCATTAAAAGAAACAAGTGTTAAAGCAATATTAAATTCTTCCCCTTTTAAACCACTACCAGCAGATTTTCCAGAGGACTACTTAGAAGTAACAGCATCATTCACCTATTATGTGAAACGATAATTCTCAATCAATAACTTTTGTGATTTATTATTAAAGCCAAGGGAAAAAGGTAAATGCATGAAGTATGGTTAATGTTACAACGGGGTGGAATTTTAATGATCCCACTTATTTTTTGTTCGGTTATTGTTGTCGCAATTGTAATTGAAAGATCGATTTCATTGAGAAAAATAAAAGTTCTTGTACCAGAAATTATCAGTGTTATTGAGACCTTTAACAAACCTGAAGATATTCATCTAGCAATTTCTATCTGCCAAAAGCATGAAGGCGCTTTTGCAAACATTGTTCAAATGGGTTTAGAAAACAAAGATCTGCCCAATTTAGAGTTGAAAGAGTTAATAAGTGATCAGGGACGCCAGGAGGTAAGGTCACTTGAGAGAGGGTTGGTGATAATCGAAACGATTGCTGGCATTGCGCCACTTCTTGGACTATTGGGAACTGTAGTCGGAATGATCAAAGTCTTTACTGTCATCTCTGAGCAGGGGATCGGTCAAACGCAAGCGCTTTCTGGAGGCATTTCAGAGGCTTTAATCACAACCGTGGTCGGTCTTTCAATCGGGATACCTTCGCTCGTTCTATACAATTATTTCACTGATAAAGCTGAAAATCTAATACTGGATATTG
>SMTZ1_10011523_pt1 | contig 12308 bp, 11 predicted proteins | sample DeeMarSWOR136_30_FD_25667 | JGI IMG/M metagenome (IMG submission 25667) | reverse complement strand
TTTCGTTCTAAACAATCTGCTTGTAATTCGTATAGATTGGCTAACAAGATATAATTCTTTGTTTTAAGGAATGATTTCTCCTGTGTCTGGATTAAATTTGAAGATTTATCAACACACTTAGTATATTCATTCATGTCATATAATTTTTTTATCTCACTATACGAGCTTTGATATTTATTGATTGCACTAAAGTCCTTTTCACAAAAAATAAAACCCATTAACAGTATTACACCCACCTTCTCCAGTTTTATTACCATTATCTTCTCGTACTGTCCTCTTTTAATTAGCATTCTTATAGCAAAAAAGACAACTGATCTCATAAAATTTTAAGTTAAAAAACATCGATCTAATCACTTTAAAAAATTGGGGTATTCAAACGACCAAAACCTCGAAATTTCTGTGTAGTAATTTAGAACATTTCTAATTCGATATTCTGATTTTTACTTGAACGAGACTTCTCGTTTAGGAACCATAATAGCAATCTGTAGTAATGAAAGTCAACAATAAATCATTCTTATTCTCGTTGGTTTCTTCAATAGAAATTTTAGTTGTTTTTAAGATGAAATCCTTTATGGAGACAATCTAGAATGCTTTCCATAGGGAAAGAAGCTCATAGCTCAAATATAACGTAGCTTCGCTTAAGCAATTACACATGATTTAACATTGACTACTAAATAATATTTCATATTTTCAGATAATTCCTAATTGAAAAATTGAAAATTGGTTTTCATAATCTAGATAATAGTCTCACCTTTTTCATCCTTTCATCTTAATTTTGCTCACCTACCTTTCTGCGGGGTGGACTTTTTTCAATAATTCCTATTGAGTTCCTATGTGGTGTGTTATATGTATTCGAGTTCACATTTAAAAATTCACTAATACTAATATGAGTTGACCTATCAACCTTCCCAACAAATTCATTTCTCAGAACCTTGACACTCTTGAAAAAGGTTTGCAAAAAATTGAAATAAATGCTATTAATTTTATAAATAGTGGAGGTGTTTTACATGCCCATCTATGAGTATCACTGTTCTCGCTGTGGAGAAGATTTTGAAGAACTTGTGTTGAGTAAATCATCAGCCATCAATTGCCCAAACTGTCATGGGAGCAAGGTAAGAAAGCTGATGTCAGCCTTTGCCTTCAAAGCCAATGAGAAATTTGTGAGCAGTACAGATACCAGTGGTTGTACTACCTGCTCAACTCATAACTGCAGCACTTGTGGATCATCTTAACAATAAACAATTTTGTTCCTGCACCCAGTTCCCTGCTCCCTGAACCCTATCAAAGGAGTTTATCATGAAAATCAAATGGTGTGGTCATGCAACTTTTCTCATTACCTCCGCAGCAGGAGCAAAAATCGTCACGGACCCTTATGAGCCCGGTGGATACGACGGTGCCTTAAGCTATGGAAGCATTCCAGATAAGATAGACATCGCGGTGGTCAGCCATGACCATTCAGATCACAACTACATACAGGGCCTCAAGGGAAAACCCCAAGTAGTCAAAGACACAGGAATTCACCTCATATCTGGTATAGAATTCAGGGGTGTTCCTACTTACCATGACACCTCCAAAGGTAAGGAAAGAGGTGAAAGTACCATCTTTTGTTTTAGTGTAGATAATGTTAGATTATGTCATCTGGGTGATCTTGGACACCCTCTAAGTTCTAAGGAAATCGCTGAGATTGGAGAAGTTGATGTTCTTATGATTCCGGTAGGCGGTTTTTATACCATAGATGCTAAAGGTGCTACAGAAGTAATGAATAGTCTAAAACCCCGTTTGGTCATACCCATGCACTTCAAAACAGAAAAATGTGGCTTCCCCATCACCACGGTTGATGATTTCATTTCCAATAAAACTAATGTTAAAAAGTTAGATACAAGTGAGATAGAAATTACCAAAGATAATCTTCCTGCCTCAACCGAAATTCAAGTCCTCCAATTCGCCATGTAAAACCTGAGATCGGATCACGAAGAGCTTGGTACTATACCCTCCACTTTACGCTCAAAACTCTGAAGATCATAAAGGATCTAAAGAGAATTATAAAAGCATTGTTATGCTTCTTTTTTCCTCCGAGCTTCTTCGTGGCTTAATTTCATCCTGCATCCTGAAAATCTGCGTCCAATAATAAGCTTATACATTCTCAATAAAAAATTCCTTTAAAAATCCATCTTATTGCATTATAGTTACAATAGCCCTTTAATTTTAAAGGAAACCATTATGCAAAAGTCAACTACCCACCTTATAAAAATAATCTATACTGTCTGCTTTACAATCCTAGTATCTGGATGCAACCGTAGCAACACCAACCTGATAGAATCCACTGGAACCATTGAGGCGACCGAGGTTGATATCAGATCGGAGGTATCTGGCAAAATCTTAACCCTCTATTTTGATGAAGGTGATTGGGTGAAAAAGGGGGATGTTTTATCAGAGATTGATCATGAAAAGCGAGACATTGAACTGGCTCAGGCGAAAGCACGATTGGCAGAGGCTGAAGCACAGTTAACACTTCTGATCAAGGGTCTAAGAGACAAAGAAGTGGAAAGAGCACGGGAAACCTTTTTAGAATCCGAAGTGCTGCTCAAAGACAGCAAAAGAGAATACAAGCGGATACAAAAATTATATGATGAGGAAGTTGTAGATCTTGGATCAAGGGACAAAGCTGAAGCTGCTTATGAGGCATCACAAAAGCGCTATGAAATAGCAAAGAAGAACTATGAAATTGCCTTAGAGGGATCACGGAAAGAAGAGATACAAGCTGGAGAGGCTGTCAAAGAAGCAGCAAAGGCTCAGACAAAACTAATCGAAAGGCAAATAGCAGATGCTACAGTAACTATCCCTATTGATGGAGTGATCAGCGAACGCTATGTAGAACTGGGAGAATTTGTATCAGTTGGGAGTCTTATCGCTACGGTCATTGACCTTACACATGTGTGGATCATGGCATATGTATCAGAAAAAAATCTGGGAAAAGTCAAACTGGGACAGCAAGGGAAGATCATGATAGATTCTTTTCCCCACAAGGAATTTATAGGTAAGGTTACCTATATCTCCCCTGAAGCAGAATTTACTCCCAAAAATATTCAGACCAAGGAAGAGAGAGTGAAACTCGTGTTCGGTGTAAAAATTGAGGTAGACAATCCTAATCAGGAACTCAAACCAGGCATGCCTGCTGATGCAATAATTGAGGGAGGAGAGTGATTACTATGAAAGCTATAGAAGCATCAAAGCTAACCAAAAATTTCGATAAAGTCACGGCTGTAAATGATCTAAACCTTTCTATTGCAGAAGGCGAGATATTCGGCTTCTTGGGCCCTAACGGGGCTGGAAAGAGCACCACTATCCGCATGCTCTGTGGCATACTTGAGCCCACCTCAGGAAGTGCCACCGTGGGTGGATGCGATATCATCACCGAGGCAGAAAAGATCAAAACCCTCATTGGCTATATGTCACAGAGCTTTGGCTTATACCAAGATTTAACCGTTGAGGAAAATCTCACCTTCTATTCAACACTCTATATCTCAAATAAAAAAGAGGCTGCGAGACGACGTGAAGAAACTATTGAAACAATCGGTCTCAGTAAGTACCTCAAGTATCTCGCTGCAAACCTCTCAGGTGGCTGGAAGCAACGACTTGCCCTGGCATGTGCCGTAGTGCATCGTCCAAAGATTCTTTTTTTAGATGAGCCCACCGCAGGGATTGACCCCGTTTCACGAAGAGTCATGTGGGATTTTCTCTACGATCTCTCCAGAAGTGGAATGACCCTCTTTGTTACTACTCACTACATGGAAGAGGCTGAACGATGCAACAAGATCGGCTTCATCTGGGAAGGTAACCTGGTTGCCTATGATACACCTCAAGGGGTTAAAGATAATTTCAAGCTCTACCAGGTTATAAAAATCCAGTGTGAAAGAATAAATGAAACATTTAAGCTCCTCCAGGGACACACGCTCATTAAAGACATCACTATCTATGGAGATGCGCTTCACATCGGGGTAGACAGTGCGAAAACTGCCATGCCCATCTTCAAGAAACTTCTTGTAGAGAATGCAATCATCATCAATGAAATAACCACTATCCCACCTTCCATTGAGGATGTATTTGTTGCACTGTCCAAACGGACCAACTAAATTCATGCTCAACCAGAGGAAAATGCGTGCCGAGAAGGATTTCCGCCATTATTTATAAAGAGTACCTCCACATCTTCAGGGATAAAATTGCATTGATAATGCTCATCTTCTTTCCGATGTTCGTGCTCTTTCTCTTCGGCTATGCCATCAATCTGGACATCACCCATATCCCCCTGGCAGTTTACGATCAAGACCGGTCAGAAGACGCCCGTACCCTCACCGACAAATTTATCCAGTCAGGCTACTTTGACCTCGCCCAACGACTCTACTCCGAAACACAGATTAACCCCTGTGTGGACAGGAGAGAAGTCAAGGTTGTCTTGAACATCCCACAAGATTTTTCCAAGGATATCCATAATGGAAAAGAGACCCCTGTTCAGCTCATAATAGATGGCTCTGACAACAATACCGCCACTATCATTATGGGATACGCAAACTCCCTCATTACTACCTTCTCACGAGAGATGCTAGGAGAGTTGCTATTAAGCCGGGGAATGACCTTTCCTGCACAGCTCCCCACCGTTGATCTCCGCCCAAACATCTGGTACAACCCAGAGCTCAAAAGCTCTATCTTCCTGATCCCTGGACTTATCGGCATGATCCTTATGTCTATCACCGTAATCAGGATCTCCATCACCATTGTGAGGGAAAAAGAACGGGGAACAATGGAGGGCCTGCTGGTAGCTCCTCTAAAACCCATTGAACTCATGATAGGTAAAATTATTCCCTATATAGTTATAGCGTATGTAAGTCTGGCGTTAATTATGCTACTCTCGCGATTTCTCTTTCAGATACCTCTGAGAGGAAATATCTTCACCCTCTTTGGCCTCTCCGGTATCTTTATCGCTGCCTCCTTAGGAATTGGACTCTACATCTCAAATGTGGCTGAGACGGCTCAAACCGCATGGCTGATGGGGTTCTTATCCTCCATTCTGCCCACAATTATTCTCTCAGGCTTCATCTTTCCCATAGAAAGCATGCCCTATCCTATTCAGCTCATCACCTATCTCTTTCCCATCAGATATTTCCTGGTAATTTTAAGAGGAATCATTCTCAAAGGCGTCGGTATTACTATCCTCTATCCAGAAGCACTGATACTTCTCATTTTTGCCCTGGCTATGATTACGATAAGTGCATTAAGGTTTAAGAAAAAAGTAGGGTGAAGCATGAATTTAGGAAGAATATTAAGCACTACCATAAAAGAACTACAACAGATGAGTCGAGACAAGAAGCTCTACCCTCTCCTCTTTGTTGCACCAATCTTACAGATTATTATCCTGGGTTATGCAGCTACCTTTGATATCCATAATATACCGACGGTTGCTCTCGATAGAGATCAAACACAACTGAGCAGGCAGTATCTCAGGTGTTTCCATCATAATGGATACTTTAATATTAAATATCATGTTTCCAATCGTAATCAAATCTATCGTCTTTTAGATAGAGGAAAGGTCAAAATAGGAATAGAAATACCCATAGATTTCGAGAATAAGTTGAAAAAGGGCATCACATCAGCAGTCCAACTCATTGTTGATGGAACAGAGTCAAACTCTGCAACCATAGCATTGAATTATGCCCGTATTATCTCAGAGAAGTTTTCATCCAGGCTCATTATAAAAAGAATTGATCTTCCTTCCTTTAATGCAGGTGACTTCTTAAGCAGCTTTAGAAGAGAGATTGGGCACACCTTTCTGGTAGATAATCGGACACGATTGTGGTACAACCCTGATCTTTCCAGCGCCGATTTTATGGTGCCTGGAGTGATCTGCATGTTACTTCTTATCGTTACCACTAATCTCACAGCCATTAGTATCGTCAAAGAAAAAGAGATTGGTACCATGGAACAATTGCTTGTGACTCCTATCAAGCCCAGTGAACTCATTGTTGGTAAATTGATTCCTTGTACACTGATTGGGTTTATCGATGTGATCTTTATCCTCATAATTGGCTATCTCATCTTTCAAATACCTATCAAGGGAAGTATTGTGTTACTGCTTGCACTCTCAATTTTTTACCTCTTCTCAACCCTGGGTTTGGGAATAGTTATCTCCACTATTGTGCAAAGCCAAGAACAGTCAATGATTGTTACTTTCCTCATTATACTGATAATGAACATACTATCAGGAATCATTTTCCCCATTGCTAATATGCCCCAGGTGATTCAATACCTCACCTACCTGATGCCCATTCGGTATTTTGCAATTATTGTGCGCGGCATACTTCTGCGTGGAATAGGCTTTGAGATGCTATGGCCCCAGGTTCTTGCCCTCATCATCCTCGGTATTCTCACCCTTGCTCTCAGTATCAATAGATTAAGGAAAAGGATACAGTAAGATAAAAATTGACAGTTGTCGATTGCCATTTGTCAGTCGTTATGTGTAAGGACTCAGGAATTGATAATCAGTTTTACTACGTGGACTGTTGTCCTTGGCCTGTGCTCCGTACTCCTCGTTACGTAATCCACCATTCATATTTATACTTCATATTTTTATACCTAGAAATCAAACTTTCCTCTGATATATCTCTCCCTAACCATGTGCACTGTTTCGTCTATGCAATCTGATCATTATAACTGCTCATTTAAGCATATTAATATTTTTATAAGTATATATTAGTATTTTTTTATTCATTTAAAACTATATGAATTATTTTAAAGTAAAAATAAATCTAATTTTCTCTAAATAAGTTATTTATTATATTTTAAAATCAAATTGAGTTATATTAAATTATTATTTATCTATTTGAATAAAAAAAAGCTTGACATTAATTATACTAGCATATATAAGTTCTTTAAAGTTATTTTAACTATAGTAAGACTTAAATGAATATAGATAGATTAGTTTTAACAACCAAACAGGCGTGCGAATATCTTCAAATCACCAGATTAACTTTATATAAATTAATTAAAGAAAAGAAAATAAAATGTAATAAATTAGGAAAGGATTATCGTTTCCTAAAATCTGATCTGGATAAACTGGTCAGAGGAGAGCATGAATAAATGAGAGGGAAATCCACTCGCCCCAGGAAATCTAAAGAAATGAACATTCTTAACATGAATGTTGATCACTTTAGGATGAATGCTGAGGAAAAGTTCATCTTCCAAAAGATGAGAGAACTCTTTAAACAGCTAAGAGGGTTACCCAGTGAAGAAAGAAAAGATTCCTTACTGACTCTCTCACTACTCATGAACTCTATCTTTAAAACCAACGAAGAAACTAAAATGATTCCTCAAATAGAAGAAAAACTCCAAAAACTAAAAAGCAGAAAGGTTGAGTTTGAAGGTTTTGTAAATAGTGCCAGATATGATTTGTACAAAGAAGTAGTACTATACGACTTCAAAATCAATGACGAAAAAATACCTTTTCTCTTAAGTAGTCAATTGCTTCTCGTACCGTGCTTCGACATCTATCAAACTCAAAAAAATAAAGGACTGGAGGTGATCTTAATAGAAGATGAATTTGGCTTACAAAAACTCTATCTAGTAGGAAAGGGGATTTTAAGATACAGGAAAGGAGAGGAGCTTGTAATCGACATAAGCAGACACTATGCACTATCCCTGGTGTAACTAAGACATCTGCCTATAAAACTACAGAGTGCTCTTTTAAATTCTATGTGATCTGTTTAAATTTGACAATACTAACAACAATGAATGGAGGTATAAAAAGAAACATGGATTATATAACATGTGAAAGAAGGAAAAATTCTCCCAAGATTAATGTGCTTATCTGCGAAAAGAAATGTGAACATGCTAAAAAGTGCAAATCGTATTTCAACTATATGAAGGTAAAATCCAGTAGGGTGCCTATAAATGAATGCACCTCAGTAGTGGAAGATCTGATATCAGTCAAAAGCTCACACAAAAAGAAAGGCTCTTTAATCGCTGTAGGTAAGTGATGGGGAAAGAATGGTTCTAAGTTTTTATTAACCTCGCTATGAGGCTAAATGCCCAGCTCACAATCACCAACATTAAAAAGTAGAAAACAAGTGTAAGAGTTCTTCCTCTTTCTTCTCCTACCTGTTTAAAGACATTTTTCCATTTTTCCAAGAAATTCACCGTCAGGGAATCATTGGCAAAAGTCCGCTGCTTGAATAGCACGCTCAACATTATTCCAACAGCAAAAGCTAAGACACAACCCGTTACATTCCACCAGAGCCAGGAGATCTCGGGGAAAAAGGACCAGAGAAAAATATTACACACAATGCCTGAAAACAATCCAATAATTACTCCAGCACTTTTCGCAGACTTCGTCACTATTCCCAATGCAAACACCGCCAGTAAGGGACCGTAAAAAACAGATCCAATTTTATTTATCCCCTCTATGACCGTCGACGAGACATTACCCACCAGATAGGCAAATATCGTACACAGAGATCCCCATAAAAAGGTTATTAACCGTGAATAGAAGATAAATCTCTTTTGCATAACTGCATTGAGTGTTGAAGAACTCACCAAAAGATCCTTCATGGTTGCTGCACTCAGAGAATTTATGGCAGAACAATGATCCCATGGGGCAGATAGTTAACAATAAACAGGGGAAGGAGGTAATCGTAGTGGTCGACAGGAAGTGCAGCCCTCAATTCAGGATTATTTGTCAGGAAGACAATCATAAATACCCCCAGTGCACAATAACTTGCAACCAGAGGAAACCGCAACACACCATTTATGAAAAGTGATCTATTAGATTCCTTAATGGAGGGGGAACATAAGACCCTTTGTACCTGACTTTGATCGCATCCATAATACGAAATATAGAGGAACAATCCTCCCACCACCATTGGCCAAAAGCTAAAGGTACGTCCATCACCAAAGCCATGGTGATGAAAATCCACAGCTTCTAAATTGGCTTGCATGAGAATAGAAGTTATCCCCTGCCAATCATCCATCAGAAACAATCCATATCCTAAACAGATGAAAACTGATATCCACAGTATAATAAGCTGCAGGGCATCAGTATAAATTACTGCTTTAATCCCTCCCATCATGGTATAGATGGTGCTGATGAATCCTGTGAGTATGATAGTTAACCAAAGGGGCAGACCAAAGCACACTGCAGTAACAATGGAGACAGCATAGATGGCAACACCAGTGGCTAACCCTCGGCTTAGTTGAAAAAAGGCACTCATAATGCACCTCACAGGGTAATTAAACCTTCTCTCCAGATACTCATATACGGTAGTGATTTTCAACTTATAAAACAACGGGATGAAAAAGATCATGAGGACAACCATAGCCAATGGCACTGCAAGCTCATACTGAAGCCATAGAAGACCTCCTTCTTCATTCAGGGCAACAAATGCCGGTGCACTGATAATACTTACAGATCCACACTGGGTAGCCATAATTGAAAGGGCAATAACCAGTGACGATATCCTCCTTCCTCCGAGGAAATAGTCTACCTCCCCTCTCTGAGATTTGCCAATAAGTGCACTCATCCCAATCAAAGCAGCAAGATAGACAGAAATGACCGACCAGTCCAGCAGCGTTAAATGCATATCATACCATCCTTGCTACACTCCCTCTCTTTAGTTGAAGGATGTCCAAGGAAAGCTCATTGAAGTTTGCAAAAGACACCTCTTCCTTAAACTCTTCATCTTCTTCTATTGCTTTTATTATCACAGGACTCCACTCATAGGATAATAATTATTAACAGATTGATTAAATTGAATTATTTAAGGACGACCCCCTTTACCAGCTTTAGAGGAACCCGCATTGAGATCAAATAGCAGAAGAGTGGAAGTGGAAAGGAGTAGAAAGATATTTTGTTAACTAGCGGTGAAAAAGCTAGGATACAGTGTAGCAGAGATAGCCTGCTATCTTGGTGTTACTAATTTAGCTATGAACGCATGTTAAATGCTGAGGAATTACCAAAAGTGAAGCGGTATATTAAGCTGTTCTATATTTCCATAAGTTTCATCTCCAGTACATAAGTTTCATCTCCAGTAAATTTCATATTTTCATAGTAATGAACGTGCTTTTTTAATGATATAAGTATAAGAAATTTCCTCTTGTGTGTCAATAAAAAGGAAATCACAAGATATGCAACTAGGCCTAATGTAATATTTTGGAAATTATGGTAGGAAATTAGCAAATGGAAATCGGGAAGAGAATATTTAAAATTCCAAAAGATAAAAGTCTTGACAAAAGCCTAATCTCTGGTAAATTTATAAATATAGTCGTCAGTGATGATCCCTCAATAATCACAATCGACCGCTCATAATGCCCCTTGTAAATCTTGACCCCTAGTAAGATATAAGGCACTATTTCCATGAAAAGAATTTTGACCATTGCTGCCTCCGATTCCAGTGGTGGTGCAGGAATTCAAGCAGATTTAAAAACTATCGCTCTAATGGGTGGTTTTGGAATGAGTGCTATTACTGCTTTAACCGCACAAAACACAACAGGTGTGAAAAAAATTCATAAAGTACCAGTAAGCTTCATCGCCAAGCAGATTGACACAGTCATCTTAGACCTAGGAGTAGATGCAGTAAAGACAGGAATGCTTGTTGGTGCAAAGGTGATAGAAACCGTTTCTCACAAACTGAGTGCTCACCATATTACGAAGATTATCGTTGATCCAGTGATGATGGCAAAGAACGGAGTAACTCTACTGGCTAAGGAAGCTCATTCCTCCCTTAAGAGAGAACTCATTCCCCTCGCTTTTTTGGTAACCCCCAACCTGTATGAGACTTCAATCCTCACAGGTAAAAGGATTGAAAAAATTTCTCAGATGAAAGACGCTTCAAAAAAGATATATCAGATGGGAGCAAAAAATGTTCTGGTAAAGGGGGGACACCTTAAGGGAAAACCTATAGACATACTCTATAATGGGAAAGAATTCTACGAGTTTGAGACTGAAAGGATTGAAACCAAAAACACGCATGGAACTGGTTGCACCTTCTCAGCGGCAATTGCTACAGAAATCGCAAAAGGCATACCAATTACCCAAGCGGTTAAGAATGCCAAAGACTTTATCACAACCTCTATCAGGTTTTCTTTAGAATTAGGAAAAGGATATGGTCCCGTTAACCCCTATGCCTCTTTTATTCATACTCAGAAGGTGTTATACTGTATTGATGAACTAAAATACGCTTTACAAAAGCTTAAAGATGGAAACATCGGACACCTCATCCCTGAAGTGCAATCAAATCTGGGATATGCGCTCCCTCATGCTACCAATTTGCAAGAGGTAATTGCGTTTCCAGGAAGGATCATAAAGATAAATCATAACATAGCTACTGTAGCCGATCCTATACCAGGCTCCTCCCATCACATAGCTCAAATCATCCTCACTGTGATGAAATACAGAAAAGACCTGAGGTCTGCCATGAACATAAAGTACTCTCCAGAAATTATCAGGAAATGCCGATCATTAAAATTTAAGCTAGGCGCATTTGATCGCAAAGATGAACCCGAAAATATTAAAAGAAAAGAGGGGAGCAGCCTCAACTGGGGGATAGAAAGGCTGCTAAGTAAAAAAGAGACCATCCCCGATGTCATTTATGATCAGGGTGATAGAGGAAAGGAACCAATGGTGCGAATCATTGGTAGAAATCCCCTGGAGGTAGCAGATAAAGTATTGAAAATTGCTCATTAAATTCTTAGGAGATTATGGTGAATCAGCTTGAGCACGCAAGGAAAGGATTAGTCACTAAGGCTATAGAAGAAGTTGCCACTTCTGAAGGGGTAGATCCTCAATGCATAGTAAAAGAAATGGCAGCCGGACATATCATCATTCCTCGAAATAGACACCACACATCCATTTCTCCAATTGGCATTGGGAAAGGACTCCGCACCAAAATAAATGCTAACATTGGTACCTCGAAAGACCATCAAGACATCGAAGAAGAGTTAAAAAAGCTCAGGGTAGCTGTTGAGTCTGGCGCAGACACAGTTATGGACTTAAGCACTGGGGGACCTTTGGATAACATTAGAAGAGCACTTATCAAAGAATCTACAGTACCTATTGGAACAGTACCAATATACCAGGCTGTAGTAGAAACAATTCAAAGCAAAAAGGCAATGGTTCATATGTCTGCTGATTCGCTCTTTGAAGTGATTGAGAAACAGGCTGAAGATGGAGTTGATTTTATCACTGTTCACTGCGGATTAACTCGAGAATCCGCGGGAAGGCTTAAGAGAGAAGGACGGATCATGGATGTGGTCAGTCGAGGAGG
>SMTZ1_10024829_pt1 | contig 12309 bp, 14 predicted proteins | sample DeeMarSWOR136_30_FD_25667 | JGI IMG/M metagenome (IMG submission 25667) | reverse complement strand
ATCCCAAGCCAGCCACTGCCAGACCTATAAAAATCGCCATGAGTTTACTTGTGCCTCCTGCAGGTCCGAATTTTACAAAGCCAATGCGGGGCATCGTAATTTTTCTTTTTACTGCAATCCATATCGGCAATGCCACTGCTATGAGACCGCCGGGGATTATTATTACTCCCATGCCGAAGTCCCAGATTATGTCCATGAATATTCCTAAGCCAAAGCCTAGAATGTACAAGCCAGCGAATATGTCAAGCAAACCGTCCTGATGATAAGACATGTATGCTCTTCTTTCGATTTCCTTTAAATTTGGTTCTTCCGTCATTTTTTCACCTCAACTAAATAAACTACTTTCTACCTTATAAAACTTTGCATCACAAAGTAGTCTTTCGTAATAGTAGGATGTTGTGTTTGTTTCTCAAGTGTATTTACTCCCGGGGGCATGCGATGGAATTATCTATGTTACAAGTTTGCCGCGCGCGCCAGAGAGTGGATTCGAATTTAATCCAACTAACTACCATTTCTCAATAATCTTCCATTAATGAGTTTTGTTGAAGACGGCTAAGTTGCGAGGAAGACTGTTAAAGTAATCAATTAGACTTAGATGCACTAGTTTCCTGAATGTTTTGGCTGGCAGCTCGTCCTGCGGCACCCCTTGAAAGAGTAAAGCAGTTTCCTCCTCGGAGAATTCTTCTTCCTCTCCAATCCATTGTATGAATTCCCTGTTCTGAGGGCAGACGCTTTGGCAACGCATACATCCTACTACACAGTTGTGCCAAGAAGCAGCCATCCACTGCGGAAACGGAACATCCCCTTTCTTTTCGTTATGATAAGATATGCATCTTTCAGCACGCAGAAGAAAACGGTCTGATGAAATAGCGCCAGTAGGGCAAGCTCGGCGACAGAGATCGCATTCTTCGCAACTCTTCATCATTTTTGTTTCCTGCCAATCGTCTTTCTCGCAAGGCATATCCGAGTAGACAGCTATAAGTTGATGAAAGCTGCCCATGCCAGAGACGTAGCAGATATTGTTTTTTCCGTACTGACCGAGACCGCTTCGCACTGCTAACAGTTTGAGAGGCAGTGCAGTTCCTGTTAATGCGTAGCCTTTTTCACCAAGTATGTTAGCGAGCAAATTCTCAGTTTGTTCTGTTATTTCGTTGTAAGCTGTGTATGTAGGAGGAATGATAAGTGGATGTTTTTTTCCATTCCACGTAAAAATCGCTCGAGTCTGGGGTCTGGGGACGGCGACCACAATCAAGCATTGTGCGTTAGGCAAGTTTTCAGGAATTTGGAAGCTGAACCATGCAAGGCGGCGTTGATAGAACTCTCTGTCGAGCAAACCGCGATTGCGGAACCTGTCTATCTCTTTCTCCAAGAGTTGCAAATGGGAGACGGAAACCATTCGTGCCTGATAGCTACGTTCTCTTAGGCGAACAAACAGTTCATCGACAAATCTGTCCATAACTGACGAAAGCAGCTCCGTTTTAATAAAAATTTGGGTTTAGGCTTAAAATTTAGTCCCAAACCCAACCAACTTGATTAACTTCCAAGGTTGGATTTGGCTAAATACAATACGACGTTTCTTTTATGAGTCATTGCATTCGCATCTGAAGCCAAGCGAAGGGAAGCTCAATGTTATAAGTCTGGCAATTCTTGTGACGCAATTAAAGGTTAAGATTTAGTTCTGAACTCTTTTAAGGGTTGACGTACTAAAGTGTTATGGAAGGAGAGAATTAAGATGAGATATAGAGTACATAGATACGACATTGATATGACGAAAGACCAGAGTAAGTTGGAGCAATTCTTGAATAATTTAAAAGGTGAGGTTGTGGCTATCATCCCAAGCGTTAATCCCAAGTTTACTCCTGGGGGAATGGGGGCAAAAGTGAACTTTCTTTTAATAGTGGAAAAGAGCGAGTAAAAGAAAGATTTGCTTAGGAATATTTCCAGCCGAGGACACGCATTGGCACTTTCTATATTATATGTTTGGTAATTACAGAGAGCAGTAGAATTTCTATCTTCTAAATTTCTAACCTAAAGAAAAAAATGGAAAATAAATTCGCGCGCGGATTTTTCCTTATCGCAGAGCTGTCTAATAGAGAAGAGGTTCCAAAGCCTTAAATTTTTGAATGACGAATAACCATCCAACCAACTGCTTAGAAAAGAAGGGTAAAACAGACGAAAATCGCTGTAGTTGGGGCTGGAATTGCTGGCACCACTTGTGCTCTTGAGCTGTACGAACTTGGTCACGAAGTGGAAATTTTTGAAAGGTCGACAGAAGATAAGCCAACGAGACCGAGGCAGATGGAAGGAAGCGTCAATTTTTTACAAAACGTCCCAGAAATAGAACCCGACCGCTACATGAAAAGAATTAGGTTCCATTCGCCTAACATAACAACTGCCCTCAACGGGAAAATGGGTTTCTTCTATGAAATCGGTGGAGAAAATGGCATCGATGGAAAAGCCCGGAAAAACATTGAAAGACTGTTACCGATTCACTATTCGACAAAAATAGAGAAAAAATCGCAACTTCAAGACAAGTTTCATACTATTGTCGCTGCTGATGGTTACCGTTCTGAAGTAGCAAAAGAAGAAGGACTTCTTGCTTCAAGAACGCCGAAACAAATCGGCGTTGGGGTTGGTTTTACTATAAGAGGAGACTTCGACCCTGAATTGATCGAAATATGGCTTGACAATTACTATTCTTTACACGGTTATTCTTACGTCATTCCTTTCTCGAAACACGAAGCCTCATTAGTATCAGCTTCAATTGGAAAGACTAGAAGCCAAACAACCTATAATGAGCGGCTGAAAGAACTTGCCCAGTTGAGAAAATGGGAGATAAAGGATGAATGGGTTGATTTTGAGAGCTGGTATGATTTTTCATCCTATGCCAAAGACAATCTGTACATTATTGGAAATGCCGGATCTTTTATGGACCCTGCTTTTGGTTTTGGTCTGAAATGGGCAATAAAATCAGCTAAATTATGTGCGAGGGCAATAGCTGAAAATGCCGACTATAATCATCTAATTCGAAAAGAGCTTCTTCCAGATTTTGAGGCTTTTCAAGTCATGAGAAAAATCTTTGAAACGGCGAAACCCTACGACTACGACACGCTAGTTGAGAGTTTGAAGAATCCTTTAGTGAAAAAATTGATAGAATCCGGAAAATCACTTTTCCAAAATAAACGGTTGATGCGAGTGCTGTTCCCAAAGATTTGGAGAGCAAGTTGAAGCGCGCGCAAGGGGATGAACACTGTTATATGTTTGGTCATTACAGAGAGCAGTAGAATTTCTATTTTCTAAAATTCTAACCATGAAGAAAAATAGAATTAATTTTCTGAGTTTATTTGATTTAGAAATAGATTGTGGAAAAACTCAGTTACCATAACATTCACAGAATTTACCTCAAGAGAAAAATGGCAGCAAAATCCAAAGAACTCTTTTAAAATATAAAATTGAAAGTATGAAAGTCATGCCACATATTAGTAGACTTTTTTCAACAAAGGACTTTCTACCGATTTAGAGCAGGATGATCTAAAGTCGTCCTCTTTTGACAGCTAATAGAATTCGCGCTGCCTCCTATTGCTGACACCTTAAATGTTTCTGTGGTGTCATTCGCCATTTTCTTGCACATCAAATTAAGCGAGTTCGCAGTGAATCCCAGTAAGTTCTTTCCTTGATTTGTCAACTCATAAACTTTTCTAGGTCTTTTGCCTTTCATGTCCCACCGGCTTTCCACATGACCTTTCTTCTCCAACGAAGCCAAGAGAGGATAAACCGTGCTTGGTCCGAAATACACGCCAAAAGACCTGCGAATCTTTGTTATTATCTGGTATCCGTGCATAGGTTTAGAATCCAGAAATTGTAAAACTATCAAATCTAGTAGTCCTTTGGTTAATTTTATTTGAACTTCTTTTTGAAAGTTAGCCATTTTCATTCCCTTTTTGTATTTGTGTTCGACATTAATACAATATGTACTTTTTCAGACATATCTTATGACTTATTACTGCATAAACAACAATATAAATGTTCATGCATATCACAGGCATATTAAAGCATACCAAAAAACCTAAGACAAGGTTAAAAAACGAAGCTTTAATGGATAAAATGCTATAAAACAAAACAAAAAAACAAACTGTTCAACACATAGACCTAAAACAGATTACATCGAGATTATACTTGTTTCTCAAGTGTATTTACATCCAGGGGCATGCAATGGGAATTTCTATGTTAAATGTTTGGTCATTGCTCTCCAATTCTCAAAAAGTGAACAAGCATTTCTTTTTCGATTATTTTAGCGCGCGCACTTTTGCATTAGTCAAGGTTTCTCGACTAAGCCTAAATGAATCTCTAATCCAAAAATAGGCGAATCTCTACTTAGAATTTGGCAGAATGTGCAATTTCATGCGATAACTTTAAAAGCAACGGCCGCGTGTGCAGTTGGAAGTGTTTCAACCATGACAAGAAAAACTCAAACTAAAAAACAATTACTCATAAAACCTACTAGCGCAAAGTCTCTCAGGACAGTGACCTTCGAAAACGGCTTTCACTTCTACACAGCCATTGGGAACTATACAGGAATAACCGCAACCAATCTCAGCGAGTTCGCCGCGAAGCTACAAATCATTCCAATAGAGTCGATCAAATTCCATCTTCAACGCAGAGATTTCCAAAATTGGATAAAATACACAATTAAAGACGCTGAACTAGCCGAAAGTATAAGCAGGGCAAAAGGAGACGAATCCACGGAAGACTTGAGAAAAGACGTTCTCAGGATCGTAGAATTACACACAGCTTAACTAGAAAGACTCAATCCGAGCTAACGGGTAGTAGCGACGTTATTATCGTTTTGGTGTTATTTGAATGCCAATCGCTTTTGTCTGCATAAACACTGAACCTGCTTCTATAGTGGAAGTGCTGAAGGAAGTTAGGGCAGTTGATGGAGTGGAAGAAGCCCAGATGGTGTATGGCATCTATGATGTTGTTGCAAAGGTGAAGGGAAACACTCTTGACATCCTTAAGGAAATCATAACTAAGCGTATAAGGAAAATCAACAAAGTGAGAACAACACTAACCATGACAGTCGTCGAGACAACATAGCTAAACCAAATCTAAATTTGATCTCAGCGCTAGCTCTACTGATAAATATCATAGTTGCCAAGACATACCCACTGTTCAATTTTGCAATCCTCAGCTTTTAGCCTTCGAAAATGCACAAATATTTCAGCTTGATTAAGCCGTGAATTATTAGCAAGGAGTTCACGGTCACCGTATCGAATTGCTTCCAGAACAAGCGGCATTTCACGACGAAAGATCCAATCACGAAAAGAAGCGCTTCCAAAGACAAAACCGCCACAAACATGACAATAAACATGCGGATAAAAACGCTCTTGTTCTATTTTCCATTCAGCTAAAACTTCGTCTCGCATGAGCCGAGTATACCATCCTGAAATTTGTTCACGATCAAAATTTGAGCCAATTGTCAGATACAAGTCTCCTGTTTTATCCGAATGTGTAAGTGTGTAACGCCTAGGTAAATCAAGAACATTAGGCATAACGCCGTCAACACGAACGTGGAGTTTCTTGGGATTCAGACGACTCAACCGAATAAACCCTCTAAGATTCTAATGAGAACAAAACAAAATAAATCTCACGCGAGCTTTTGAGCAAGAAAACAAGCGATTGGCGCGTGCGCTGCTGGGAAGCGAGTTTAGTTTTAGTTTGTAAGAAACTTTAGGTTCCTGCCGATTTTCGGTATCAATCCTGCCGCATCCGTTCCGAGTTTGCATGTCAACGCGTGTTCAAGCAAGCCTAAAGGTTCTACGCCAATGGCATCTCTATCTAACTTTGCATGTTTTAATGTCATCCTTATCTCATGAAGAGACGCCCCCAAAATCACTAGCCTGTCCAGTAGGGATTCTCGCCAAATCGTGTATTTTCTAATCTGCCTACTTGATAACTCGGCTTCTATTCGGCTTTCCTTTTCGTTCAGACTGATAATCTTGACGCTTACAGGCAAATCTTCACAGAGTCCAAAGAGTTCACCTATTTTTCTCAGATCAAAGTTTCTTCCATCCACAAGCTGAGCCTGCAAATGACGTAAAGGTATGGTTGCGTGGGTGATTTTCGGCTGGAAAACTCCTACATCTATCGACAGTTCTTCTCCATTTTTCTCAATTTTTGAGATGTAGCCCTTTAACGGTGAAAATTTTTTAACGTTCTCGAAATTGCTTGGGCATAGTCCTATTTCCTTAATCACGTAGTTTGATGCAATTTTTTCATCTTCCCCTGCGAGGGATATTTGAACCCATCTGTCAGAGACGGTGCCCAGAATTTTCGTGTCTATTTCCAGCCCTTCGAACGCAAGCTTTAAGGCTTTTTCGATTTGTTTCAATTGGCTATCATTATTAGTTTTTGTCAGTAATGTCAACATAGTCATGGGTCATCGCCGATAAGATTTGTTATTTCATCATAAAGTTTTCGAACTCTTCCAGCCGCTTCGTATTTCACCTCTTTAGAAAGTTTCTCAATGGTTATTTCTATTGGAGCTCGCTTGGAGTTCTCAATCAGCTTGTCAGCGTATGAAACTATCTTTTCTTCAAGGGTAATTGGCACGTAAACATCTTCAGGCCAACCTAGTTTTTTCGCTTCGCTGGCTGTTATTCCGCCTCCGACGTGCTTTTTTATTATTGAAATCACGGAATCAGGCAAACCTGCGGACTCTGCGATTTTGGCTCCAACAACTGCGTGATGAACTGTATGAGTTTTTGAGCGGCCAATATCGTGGAGAAGGGCGCCTACTTCCACAAGCTCAGAATCAATTTTCAATCCTCTTTCTTTAAGAGCGATTGCTATCTCTAATGCAAGCTTTGTAACTGCTTTGCAGTGGCTTATAACTTCTGCGGAGCATTGGTGTTCTCGGAGAAGTTGTAATGCATGCTCCCTGGATGGAAGCTTTTCACTCACCCAGTTCCTTCCTTAACTGTTCAACTTTTCTCGATAATCTTTGAACAAGTTTTTCATTTCCATAATGCGACAAAGGTTTGCCGCAGGTGGAACAGTGAAAAACCAGTTCTACTGCTTCTTCAAACGGGATTCGCTTGCATCCTGGAGTATTACAATAATAAAAATCATGGTTCTTTTCATATTCTAGTCGAACATTCAATTTCTCAAGAACTCTGCGTTTTTGGCTTAAAATAAAGCCTTCAAGTTGATCTGGTTGGAGTTTCCAGTGGAATATGAACCATCCTGTTTTGGGGTCACGAGTTCTTCTCAAGCCTACGAGAGAATGGTCGTAAAGCTTGTAGAGGATCTTGCGGACTATATTTAATCGAATGCCTGTTTTGTTAGCGATTTCATCGTCCGTTATTTCACCTACATTTTTTAGATGTTCAATCAGTTTTACTGCTTCTTCCTCGCCCATTGCCGTTGCAACTTTCATCAATGTTGCGTCATCAATAGTTGATAACATGCTCTGCTTTCCTTTCAACCATTATTAATGGTAATGCTGCCATAAAACTCTTATTCACATTTTAGACAAAATCAACGTTCAACGATTGTTTTTTTCCCTCTTTCTTGAGGTACTACCTTTATTTTCGCCGTTTTAAACTCTTTAACTAGTTCTTTTCCTTCAAAGAATCGGTCCAAGAAGACAGCAAGAGCTGCACATTCCGAGTGCGGTTGACTTCCGATGGACACGTTGAAGTCAGAAACATCTTTAGAGAAGAATTTTTTAGGAACCTTCTGGCTTCCGACTATCACCAGAACGTCTTTCCTCAAGTTTTTAATTCTGTCAAGAACGTTGCTTGTTTGTATGTTTTCTCCATATACTGTTAAATGGACAACGATGCCTTCCTTGGCTTTCCAGTCTCTCACAATGCTCTTCCACGCTGATCCCATTTCAAAAAAGAATTTGCCTCCCCAATTTCTCGTAACCTTCTCTACGGTTTCTCTGATTCTCTCGTCTACGATATCCGAAAGCAGGAACCCCGAAGCGCCTAAAGCTCGCGCTACGAGTGCAACATGGGTTGTGAGTCTTGCGTCTCGTTGTGATCTATGACCCCATCTCAACACAACAATTTCCTGCGTGTGCTTTTTCTCTTTATTGGATCTTGTGGACTGTTTCAAATTTTCCATTAAGTCCTTCCACTCGTTTTCTTACTTTTTCAGCGAACAAAGGCTTTGCTTCAAAAACGACTTGCGCAGAGTTACTCATGAACCTTGCCTTCTGTACATCCGCCTTTTCATGAACCCAAGATATTAACGGCATGGTTTGGGTAGTAAATGGAACAGAGAACGAAGCTTGAACATAACTATCCAGTTTTTTCAGTATTTCCTGTTTCAGCAGTTCAAGGTTTGTTTGGTGCAGTGCCGATATAAGAATGGGATTCTTTGTTTGCGCTTTTAGTGATTCAAACTTTTGTTTCGCTTCTGTCTTGTGTAGCAGGTCAATTTTGTTAAGCACTGTTATAATGGGTATGCCAATTGCTCCTATGTGATCTATTGTTTCTAGGCAGATGCTGTTTTTCTTTTCAATCGTTTCTATGGGTTCGCTTACATCTAATGCTAATATTATGAGGTCTGAGTAGATGGTTTCTTCAAGGGTAGAGTGGAAAGCTTCTATTAATGTTAAGGGCAATCGGTCTATGAAGCCAACGGTGTCTGTTAACAGGAACTTCCTTTTTGAGACTGCTACAAGCCGCGTTGTGGTTGAAAGCGTCGTGAACAGCGCTCTGTCCACTAGTGCTGTTTCTTCCGTTAAAGCATTAAACAATGAGCTTTTTCCAGCGTTTGTGTACCCTGCTAAGGAAATAGTTGAAAACCCTAATTCGACTCTTCTTTCACGATGCAAAAGCCGTTTCTCTCGGATTTTTTTAAGTTTGCGTTGGATAGTGTGGACTTGCCTCTTCACTGCGTTATGGTAAACGTCCGCTTCATAGGCTCCAAGCCCCATGAATCCAGGCTGCTCTTTCATCTTGGCTAATCTTACCCTTTCTTTGGCGTGTGCAAGTTCATATCTCAGGGTCGCCAGCTGAATCTGCAGTTTAGCTTCCGTCGTTGTAGCTCTTTTCGTGAAAATTTCAAGTATTAGCTTGAATCGGTCAATGGCTTCGATGCCCGTGGCTTTTGCTAGGTTGTAGGATTGAACTGCCTTTAACGAATTGTCAAAAAGTATTTTTTCGGCAGCCGTTTCCTTGACGAGAGTGGCAAGTTCTTCCACTTTTCCAGAGCCTATCTGATAACGAGCATCGGCTTCTCTGATTTGCTCTACTGTTGCAACAACGGTGTATCCAGCGGCTTCTGCAAGATTTTTGAGTTCTTCTAAACTTGATGTTTCATGGTTCAGTCGTCGTTGCACTATGATTGCTTTCGTTCTGTGGGTTCCTCCCCGTCTTTCTTGTTTACCTGTATAAGGTCTCCTAATGTTGTTTCACGACCCGCGAACTTGGGCATCTCGTGTAAGAGTTTTTCTTCTTTTATTGGAACGAGCAGCTTAATTCCCAAAGCATGCTCAAGCTTCGTGACGAGCACGTTGTTAGGAGTCATTTTTCCAGTCTCAAGTTTGCTTAAAACGGACGCTTTCTCGTTTATTTTCTTGCCAAGTTCTTCGTGGGAAAGACCCAGTTTTTCTCGCGCCTGTCTTATCTTGGCGTGGTAACCTTCTACTACTTCCTGAGTAATTTCCACTTTGGCTACTACGTTTTTCTTTCTCTGAATTCTCGCTGAAAAAGGCACAGATGTCTTCTTTAGCGCTCTTTGCCCGAGTTCTCCCTCTTCTTCCCTGATTATTTTCCCATATTTAGAACATTCAATGCATACTGTTAGCTTGGCGCCTTCAATTACGGCTCTGATGAGGCTGCCGTGAATTTTGCGTCCGCAAACTTCGCACCGCAATGCTTCTTCACCTAGATTGTCTTTATTATGTGGTGGTGTTTATAGTTGTCGAAACAAAAATACAAAGCAACGGTGAGCATGTGTGGAAGGCGCTCTGCAGAGGATTAGAAGCATTGCTGATTACCAGTTTGGAAAAGGCGTAGGCGTTAGACTGTTTCCTGAAAACGTTGATATCGTGTACTCCAAAGCGACTGGCAGAATACGTTACGTGCGTTTAAATGGCAAAAGGCTTGCAACTCTCCGCCCCACTGATGGCTTGCTGTCCATAAGCATCACCGCTGCTATTTCTATCGCCGAGAACGCGGGTTTTGCCAGATGTTTTGTTACGGTGCGAAAAGACGTTTCGGAGTTTGTTGCTGACGGCGGCGACGTTTTTGCGGCGCACATTGTCAAGGCTGATGATACTATCCGTGCAAAAGACGAAGTCGTTGTTGTCGATGAGGATAATCGTGTTTTGGCGGTTGGACGCGCCCTGTTGTCAAGCATGGAGATGAAGGCGTTTAAGACTGGCGTCGCCGTGAAAGTTAGACATGGGTGCGCAAAGGAAAGTTAAGTATATGAGGCTCTAATGCAGAATACTTGGTGGAAGCGATTTCTTATGCATAGACGCATGAATCCTCGAGAACAAAGGCGCATGATGCAGCGCATGGGCATGCACATGGACGCTGTCCCAGACGTTGAACAAGTCATTATAAAAACCAGCAGCAAGGAAATAACAATAGAGCAGCCTGAAGTGGCGATTCTTGAGATGCAAGGGCAAAAAATCTTTCAGGTTATCGGCGGAAAAATCGCTGAGAAAGCTCCTCAACGCGCAGCCCAAAAGCTTGTCGTGTCTGAAGAAGATGTGAAACTTGTGGCTGACCAGACAGGCAAAAGCGTAGAAGAAGCGAAAAAAGCGTTGGAAGAATGTGATGGTGATTTAGCGAAGGCTATATTGCTGCTTCGGTCATGACATGAACAATGGTTATTTCTATACATGTTAACCCAGAGACAAGGATATTGATTTTTTCCATGCCTCTCGCCAAAAAAGTATTAGGCAGAAGTTGCTTAAAAAGCAATGCAGAAGAAAGTTCTATTAGCTGCTTTGGTCAAGTGGCTTCAACGCGCGCGCTATCTTGCATTTTTTCGGTTTTTTGTTGGCTCGGCTTCCCATGATTGTTTCAGAATTTAAGAGTCAATGTTAGATTCTTTTGCCTCTCTCTTTTCCGTAAACATTCCTCTCACCATTAAGATAGCACTAAGCATAAGCAGCTTCAAAGAGAGAAGGAAATGAAAAGGAAACAGAAAAAACAGGTTTCGCTTCCTGCAAAACACGCCAAAAAGAAGTAGCCTCTTCCCGCTAGTTTTAATTGGCAAAATTGCTAAACCACACCCTTTCCAAAAGAAATCCACGCTATTTCCCTATCTTTCAAGCGCGCAGTTTATAAGCACCACCACAAACGTTAGGTGTACCGTGTAAGAAGCGATTTTTGCACAGCAAAACATCAGGAGTTGAAATAGCGAATGTATAGAGACAGAGAGATGCACAAGGCAGTCTGCGCTGATTGCAAGCAAGAATGTGAAGTTCCATTTAAGCCTGACGCAAGCAGACCAGTTTACTGCCGAGAATGTTTCTCAAAAAGAAGACCGCCTAGACGATATTAAATTAGGTTATCGGCTCTAACTTAAAAATAGACTTTCCAATAATTTTTTCATTTTCAATTTTTTTTCCATTTCTCGAATTGTCATAAACAATCACAATTAAACGGTATAGGCATAAAACCCTAGAAAACCAATGCTATATCGGCTACCAATCATAGGGAAAAAGAGCAGTTAAAATGATTTTTGAACACAACCCACTTGACTATGAACACCAGAATGAACTTTTACAGCATTTACAATGCTGAGGCAATAACTGTTTCAGTTGGACTCGCACCCTCTTGGGTATGGGTCCTGTCGGACCCACCACATGTTCCGAACCAAAATGGGTTCGAATCCAGTTCCACCCTATTTTGGGGTTGGACCAGTCGGTTCCACCCCGTCATTTTTTAGCTTCTTCTTTTCTATAATCATGCAACTACGGGTGGTCATATAATAACACTTACCCGATTTGCGAAAAATGCATCTTTGAGTTTAATCACGGGTACGCCAAATATTGTATGGACAACTGTTCCAACAGTAACTACTGCCTTTGTATATGCAACTGTTGCACTCTAGCCTGTCAAAAAGGCGACGCTTACTCACAAAACAGTCACACCAACTCTTAACGTCTAACAACTACTTGTATTTTGCTGTGAAACCCTCTATTGTCCAAATGCTCCCTTGCTTTGAACTTTTAAACGTATCAAATATCAATCAGGCATATTTCGAGAGGAGGCAGCCAAAGAAAAAGCGTTAATTGTTAAAGCCTAGGAGTGGACAAATCGATCGATGCCGCTT
>SMTZ1_10014597_pt1 | contig 12309 bp, 11 predicted proteins | sample DeeMarSWOR136_30_FD_25667 | JGI IMG/M metagenome (IMG submission 25667) | reverse complement strand
TCGCCCCGCTGGGCATAAAGGTCACCCGCCTTGCCCGCGGCCTCCCCTTCGGCACCGAACTTGAATACGCCGACGATGTTACCCTAACCAGAGCATTGGAGGGAAGGCAGGAGTTTTAGGAATTATCTGGAGACCCATCCCCCTGACCTCCTTCCCTTGGGTATGGCAAACAGATAATCGGCTCCCTTTTTTCATTAGCCTTGAATATAAAAAAACGAAAGAATAAGCTGACTTTTAATCAGGGTGTCGCAGGTTCGAGACCTGCACGGCCTCCAAAACAGGACTCGAACCAGCGAATTTAAGAAGTCGTGGTTGACTGTATCTATAGTCCACTTTAAATTAGTCTTAAATCGTAGCCAATTATCCATTTGATAAAGAATAATTTTATTACACATAAGTACCACTGCACAAACATGGGGATGTCTGTTCCGTTGTAGGTATAGCTACATCTATGGTTCTGGCTATACCTTTAGGTAACAATACAAGCTATTGGTCTGCCTTATACACCTTGCAGAGGAAGCCCCTCATCTTTTGAGAGCCCATTTCAGGGCTGTAAGGTGGGCTGTCGTCTGTCAGGATGTTGATGTTTGCCTCATCCCATCCATACATCTGGGAAATGCCTTTCTCGGGGAACCACCAGCAATAACCAACACTCACCACCCTCGGATCAATACCTTCGCTCAGGGTGGCTATCTGTTTTATACGGCCCCGCTTGTTTTCAATAAATACCGGGTCCCCTTCTTTGATTCCCAATCTGCCGGCAGTCTCCGGGTGAAGAATCACCAGCGGATTTGGTTTATTTTTGCGTAGCCCCTCCAGATAGCGGTCTTGCGAATGGACGTAATTTGCCTCATGGGTGCTGGTAAGAATCAGGGGATACTCGTTGACCAATTCCGGGGCACTGACCGGTGTTTCCTCAGGCTCATGGTACATTGGCAACGGCTCGTATCCCCACTGTTCACAGAGACTCGAGTATATTTCCACTTTACCGGAAGGAGTATTAAAGCCTTTTTCAGTATATTTCCGATATCGCAGGGTTCCAGAGATGACGCTAGACTTCCGACACAATTCATCAAAGGTCATTCCCATCGGTTTGAGATAATCATCAAGGAAGGTGTGAAGGTCCTTGCCAAAGTATTCACCCAGACCCAGTCTCTCAGCCAGCCCGATTATCATCTCCGGGATTGACCGGCACTCACCTATCTGGACAACCTTCTGCTGTGCTTGAAGGTAGGATACCACCGCCCCCATGCCATAAACGCTGACTGAATCGCATTCAAGGTAAGAAGCCACCGGGAGTACAATATCTGCCATAGCCGCCGTGGGCGTCATTACCAGGTCAGCAACTACCAGAAAATTAACCTTCTTCAAAGCTTCGTAGACTCTTCTGGAGTTACTCCATGTCAGGAGAGGATTGCTACCAAAAATACCTAATGCCTGGACTGGATAGGGTTTCCCCTCAAGGATGGCTGTCAGCACATGTTGAGAGCGTATTTCGACGGGCTTACAGACTATGGAATTCCAGAGATCGTGTGGTGGCAGATAGCCTCGCTCAGCGCCCAGTTTTTTAGCTTCCTGCTCCTTGGGGAGCTTGTGGCGAAGGATATCTTCGGCGGTAGCTTCAAACAGTATTGTCCCTTCGACATTAACAGTGCCACCCGGTTTATCCAGCAAACCGCAAATCGCCTGTATGATGGAAAATGCCCGGGCACACTGTGTACTGTTGTAGGTATCCTCGCTAGCATTCCCGTTCATTAAACAGGCATAACGGTAACTGGTGAAGAGTCTGGCTGTCTCGATAATTTTCTCCGCTGGTATCCAGGTTATCTCGGCAACCTTTTCCGGAGGATACTGCTGGACGTGTTTCTGCAGCTTATCAAAGCCTACCGTCCATTTATCAACGAAATCTCTGTCGTAGAGTTTCTCATTAACTATTACATTGAGTATGCCCAGTGCCAGAGCAAGGTCAGTCGCCGGTCGGGGTCGCAGCCAGATGTCAGCCCGTTTCGCTGCCTCGGTTTCCAGCGTATTTACAACGATAAGTTTGCCGCCTGGCCTGAGGGGTGGGTTGGCACCAGTTCCCCAGCAAAGGATGCAGTCGGGACAACCAGAGATGTCGGGGATACCATCAAACCCATACGTCATCAGCCTGCCAGAGGCACTGGGAATGTAGCAGGTATTATCAATACTGGTGACATTGGGTGTCCCAAAGACATTTCCCAGCCGTGAAACGAAGTCGGCTTAGCAAGGACTACTGATTCGGCACCATGCTTGTCCTTAGCCGTGGCAAACTTCTGGGCTATCGTATCCAGAGCCTCGTCCCAGGTAATTCGCTGCCACTTTCCCTCACCTCGTTCACCTACCCTTTTCTGCGGGTAGTGCAGGCGTGCGGCGTGATAAAGACGCTCCAGGCTTGCTTCAGCTCTGGAGCAAAATTTTTCCATCGTCCTAGAAGGATCAGGGGCACCTTCTACTTTTATTGCCCGTCCTCCCTGCACATGTACCAGCATCCCACACTCGGTCTTGCATTCGCGGCAGATAGTCCTAACTACCTTGGTTTCAACATCACTTTCCACAGGTTATCCTCCTTCTCATTTTATTGCTTGGTTACAGAGCTTCTTCGCCAAGGTTGTGCAAACTATGACCCCCGCAGCCATTCTACTCAATACTTATAGTAATTTTCAAATACTGGATCACCCTTTACTTTAATACAACGATAGCTTATTATCTACTGCATAATTGAGAACCTAGAGAATTGAACACCGGAAATAAAGAGGCTGGCCCTGGATGCTTTGGATATAGAAGTCCATGCCAGCACCGAGCGTGTGGAAATTCAGGGGATTATCCCCTTAGAATTACTCACCATTGCACGAACATTGGGATGTTTGTTCCGTTGTACGTATAGCTATGTGGAGGGGAGGGGGTATAAATTGATTTATGTCTGCTACATAGGTGGACGGGGAGATTGGGTAGAGTCGAACTCCACCTGAAACAATGCTGGATTGTCTTGTGTAATTACTGACCTATATTATAATTCCCATCCAGTAGACCCTTCAGCTAAGTTCATCGACGTCAACTAATTCGAATCACTCCAGCTAAAGCTGAGGCACTAATAGATAGAATTCCCTAGTTGGCTTTCAGCTAAGTCTAGTGAATTAATCGTTGAATAATCCAAGCAATTGTAGTCCAGCACAGCCAATTATCGTTTATTCACTCCACTCAGGTAATGTCTGTAGATTATCATTTTATATAATGTAAGGTTTATGTACCCTATCAAAGAGACTTACCAGATGTTTTCCGCAGGGAAATCCATCTGCTCGATGAAATACTTATTAAAGTCCCTGCGGTAAGAGAGCTCGATATGTTCAATAAATCTGGTAATATCCTTCGTCATCTGCCAGTGCTTCTTGGATAATAGTACCTTAGAAGCTCCCATGCTGGCGGCATTACCCAATGACCTGACATGTTCGATATTGACTTTTGGAAGGAGACCGATACGCAGTGTGCTGATGCGGTCAACGTAATTACCGAGAGCCCCTGCCAGGTATACCCGGCTGATATCCTCTGTCCCGATACCTAACTCATCCATCAGTGTTTTTATACCGGCAGCCATGGCTGCCTTGGCAAGCTGAAGTTCGCGGACATCCTTCTGGGTAAGGTATATGGAGCGACCGTGAAAGCTTTCTTGCTCAGAAGCGACTAGAAAATCATAACCATCCGTGCGGGCAATCACCCTGGAATTAATATCTCGATACTTCTCTATCGGGGATGGTCGAATCATACCTTCATGGTCAATCACGCCACAGTGCAATAGCACCGCTACTAAATCAACCAATCCGCTCCCGCAGATACCTTTAGGGCGGATATTTCCGATAGTGCGGTAGTATAAATCACCCTCTTGATGCCCGGCACCTTCAATCGCTCCCGCCTTGGCTATCATCCCGGAGGATATTCTGGCACCTTCGAGGGCAGGGCCAGCCGCCGCTGAGCATGTGAGCAACCTCTTGCCATTACCCAGGAATATCTCTCCGTTGGTGCCCAGGTCCAAGCCCAGTATAATTTCATCCTCTTGTTCGGTAACACCGGAATCCAGTATGAAACTGATAAGGTCGCCGCCAATGTATCCTGATTTCATAGGAAATGTATAAAGCAGGGCGGCCGGATTCACTTCCAGGCCGATATCCGCCGCATTAACAATCATCCCGTCGGTAACCACCGGGGAGAAGGGTGCTTCGGCTATGCCAGTAGGAGGCAGGTTCAGGATAAAATGCTGCATGGTGGTATTCCCGGCCGCCACGGCAATAAAGATATCATCCGGTTCAAGGCCGGCCGTCTTTAAGAGCTGACGTGTGATTTTATTCAGGTCGTTCATTATCAGGTAGTTCAAGGTCTCCAGGCCGCCGGGACGTTGCTTTACGTAGTGAAGGCGGCTTATCACATCGGCACCGCACCGGCTCTGGCTATTGAGGCGGGAGGCAACAGCAACTTCGCCACCATTATGCAGATTCATAAGCTTACCGACAAGGGTACTCGTACCGAGGTCGAAGACCAGGCCGTATCCATGGTCACCTTTATCCTGGTTTTCCCAGCCCATTAAGCAATGCTCATGCAGTATGGCTCTTCCCTCAGATTGATTCCCTTTCATTGTTTCGGGCAGTGCCTGCAGGCAGGGCAGCGATGCCGTCAGGTCGCTGTATTCAGGCCCCAACCCCTGCTTTATGCAGTCAAAGTCGGAAAGTCCCTCATCGCGGGCACCGGGAGATAAAGTAACCGTTCTTTTCTCCACAAGCGGTTCCAGCTCAGATATCGGGATATACTCCTTGGGGATTACATGGCTGGTGGTCAGAATCTTGATGTAGTCCGGCTCGGCCGGTACCTCACCTACTGATATAGCCAGGTCGCGGTTCACCGGCGTACGGCAGGCCAGACGTACCCCTTCTTCAAGTTCCTTTTCATCGAGCAGTGCCCGTTCTATTTTGGTGGGGGGTCTGACCACTGATAATATCTTGATTTTGCATTTGCCGCATTTCCCGAGTCCGCCGCAATCCCCCTCCAGTTCCACGTTCGCCTTCTGCAGCGCGTCCAGTATCGTTTCACCCCGGCTGACCGGCACCCAGATATCCTTGGGAAAAACATGCAGCCAGAGACGCTTTGGCCGACGTTCCTTAGCCGGGGAGGGGCTTATACTTTCCCTGTCTTCTTGATTCACATTTCTAGCCATCTCTACCGCCGATTTTGGAGTTAGAGCAATTTGATGAGTTCCTTTTCCAGGTGAGAATAATCGGCATCGGCAACCTCCAGAGCTAAATCCAGGAACCGGGCCAGTTCGGTCGCTTCAGGTACGAGGTCCGGGTCTGATGGCTGCCTCACATAAAGCAGCCTGTGGTAGTGCTGGAAAAATAGTTCTCGTATCTCCTCGTCATATAGTTCCAGGGGCCCGATGCAGTATTCTTCGAAGTTCAACAGGAGTTCCTTTTCAAGAAAATATGTTCCCGCATTCTCCTCAAGTAAATCGTGGAAACGCTGGCTGCCAAGAAACATCTCCCAGCAATAGGACCCGGGCACTCTTCCGGCTTCATGCCGCCGGCAGTAATCGCCGATACCGGGGAAACAGTCCCCATAAAGGCATATTATGCGTTCATTATTTTTCTCCGCCGCGGTAATCTCCTTGCGCAGATATTTGCCCAGCTCCTGGGGCTTGAGATGGAGAACGGGCGGCAGATATGTCAGCCTGATACGGGGATATCTGCTTTCCAGCCTGAGGTACTCCAGCGCCGGTTTGAATACCCGGCAGGCAATTATACGTATAACTTTTTCCACCTTGTTTGATTGCGTCATTTCAGACGTTTTTTATACCCGGGAAGTTTTTTCTTGTCTCCACCAGCAAATCCAGGTTTAAAAGACCCTCCGGGTACTCTTCTTTAAGTATATTATGTACCACATCGTTGGCACGGCTCAACATATCAGGCCGTTCCCTTTCCTCCCAGACATCGAAATTGCAGCGTACACTCAGGTTCGGGTAGAAGAATTCATTCAACATATGTTCCACCGTATGTTCCTCGGTAATGTAATGTCCGCCGGGGCCGACCTGCTCAATAACATCGAAGCCGAGAGTACCTTCATTCACCTCGATACCGGACAGTGCCCTGTATATCATGCCGATGACTTCGTTATCGATAACATACTGTTCGTAGGAAATGGAGTTACCCGAATCAAGCATGCCGGCCGCCATGAGAATACAGTCCGCTCCGGCCATGGCCACCATCAGGTTGGAAAGGCTCTTCTCAACGCCCGACTGTATATCGGGTCTTTTGGCCTCGGTGACACCGGCGGCAGCACGAATCGGCAGGTTATACAGCCTTGCCAGCTGGACGGCGGAAGCGCCCATCATGCCCATTTCTACCGAGCCCATGGTAAACTCCATATTTCTTAAGTCCATGGTGGTGGGGACAGCACCGTAAAGCACCTTGGCCCCCGGGGCGAGAACCTGTGAGATAGCCACTCCCGCCAAGGCTTCGGCATGCATCTGGGCAAGCGTTCCTGCCAGAGTGGCCGGTGAAGTGGCTCCGGCTATCGGTGCGGGCGAACATGTGACCGGGATGCCGTGTGCAGCGCAGAAATTGAGGATGTTCAGAGTGTTGGTTTCCATGGTGAGCGGGCTTATCGGATTGGTTATTATCGAGAAGAAGGGCCTGTCTTTCAGTTTTTCCTCCCCTCCGGAGATAAAACTGGCAAGTTTCCAGACCTGCTCCACACCTTCCAGATTGTCACAGCCCCCCATTACGTGCTTGTTGGTATTGTTAAAGGCATGAAAGAAGTCGTTGAGATGATAGTACCGCGGTTCCAGGTCATGTGCCTGGCAGGCGATAACGTAGAAATGGATATTATCCAGTTTATCTACCAGCGTGGCAGTATTAACCACGTCCCTAAGCATCGTGAGGCGGTAGCCGCCTGTTGCCATATCCAGGATGCGGAATACCCTTCCACCGTTGGCAAAGTGGACTTTGCCTTCCCCCAGAGACAGGTCATGCTTTCCGCCTCTGGAGAAGAGGGTAAAGCGGGATGGGGCACGGCTTAATATCTCATCGAGCCAGTCTCCCCTGAAACGCACTATCTGTTTCTCATCATCAACCTGCGCCCCAGCTTTTTTTAATCGGTTGAGAAAGGTGCTGTCTTTGATTCTGATACCAATGCGCTCCAGTATCCGGCGCCCGGTCCGGTCAATCTGCTTTATGTGTGACGGCGAGACGGCTCTGAAAGCCGGTAAACTCGATGACATAATTAAATCTTCCTGTCAATGCGGCGTAAGAATTCGAGCGATTCCCTCAAGCACCTCGCTGGACTTGGGTTCCACCTGGTGCTCCGAGAGCATTCTTCTGGCCTCGGCATTGCAGCGCTGATAAAGGTCCGTCGCCCCCGCCCCCTCCCAGGTATCGTAGCGGGAGCGGTCAATTAGTTTCGGTAGAAATTGAGCCTGCATGAAGTGCTCAAAGGTATGGTCATCCATTAGAAAGATGGAACCGGGGCCGCCCCCGGCCACCCTCTCTGTAACCTCAAGGGCTAAGGTATCTTCATTGACGGAGATACCCTCGGTAAAGAACCGGCTCATGGCAATCAGCTCGTTAGCCATGGTCACCATCTCAAGGGAAGAAGTGTTTCCATACTCCAGGAAACCCACGTCATGGATTATATTGGCCCGGGAAAGCATGGCCGTGATAATGGAGAACATGGCCTCGGCGCCCGCCTGAGCGTCCATTACTTTGGCATCCGTAGCGCCGGCATAAGCCCATATCGGTAGACCGTAGAGTTCATCACGCATGTCGGCAAGTGCCGCCTGGGTCAGGCTCCATTCGGGGCACCCGTACGACACTACCGAGGACTTCATATCCAGAGTGCTGACATTTGGGCCAAACAGGAAGGGGGACCCTTTGCCGGCAAGCTGGTGCACCACCAGGCCTACCAGATTCTCGGCAATCCCCAGGGCCATAGCTCCGCCGAGCGTGACCGGAGCTCCGCCCCCGGCGTTAGACCCGGAGGGAAGACATATGGGTATCTTTTTTTGAGCGCAGAAAATGAGTTTTTCCATAACATTTTCGGGGAAGCGGAGTGGACTGATAGCTTCCGAGTAATTGAGAATAAACGGCTTCTGCTGCAGTTCCTTTTCGCCGCCGGCCACCAGACAGGCGATTTGATATATTTTGGCGATGTCACGGCCGCTATCCGCAATGAACAAAATCGGTTTACTGGTATTCTTCACCATCTCGGCAAAAGCATGAAGGTAAATATCCGCGACGGGAACATCTTCCGGGTTGGACATGGACATAGCGAAGTTGATATTTTCCAGTCCGTCCACCAGCCTGGCGAAGTTACCGACGTCCTTCAGGACAGCCCGGCGGCGTTCACCCGTGTCCAGGTCTATGGTAAAAGTGGCATCGGAGCCCGTGCCGTAGTAATAATTGCCGTCAGCCAGCATTATGACCTCGTTACCTTTCTGGTCATAGAGAGCAAACTGCTTCGGGGCTGAAGTCAGGGCTTCTTCAACGAGTTTAGCCGGCATACTGACCCGATCCTTGTCAGAAACCCTGCAGCCGGCATCGGCCAGCATTTCCAGGGCACCTCCGTGCTCCATTTTAAATCCGGTCTTCTGGAGAATCTCCAGTGCTGCGCCGTGGATTGCCAGGGCCTGCTCCCGGTTGAGCACTTTCAGGCGGGGTTTAAAGGTGGGGACTTCCATTTGTTTCATGGTTTCCTCCCTTTGTAATCGGGCTTTCCCGGTTGATAATTCACGAACAAATCTCAATCAATGCCAAGTAGAGATTTAGCCTTATTAACGGCGGTGCCCGCATCCGAGCCATAAGCGTCCGCCTTTATCTCCCGGGCGTATTTTTCGGTAACGGGCGCGCCACCTATCATTATCTTAACGCTATCTCTAAGTTTGGCTTTCTGCAAGGCCTCTATGGTCTGGGGCATGGATGGCATGGTGGTGGAGAGCAATGCGGACATGGCCACGATGTCCGGTTTAACTTCTCCCGTCTTTTCCGCAAACTTATCGGGGTGAACATCCACACCCAGATCAACTATGGTGAATCCGGCACCCTCAAGCATCATGGAGACCAGATTTTTACCGATGTCATGCAGGTCGCCTTTGACCGTACCAATCAGTACCTTCCCCTTGGAAGTAACATCACCTTCCTGGAAGAAAGGTTGTAATGTTTTGGTGCACTCCTGCATGACCTTGGCGGAGCGCAGCATCTGCGGGACAAACAGCAATCCCTTGGAGAATTTATCACCTACCTCATTCATAGCCGTAATGAGACCGTTGTCCAGGATCTCCTGGGCATTGCTGCCGGCATCCAGGGCTTTCCGGGTCTCCGCCAGAGCCGTATTAACGTCTCCCTTGATTACGGCTTCGGACAGTACCTGAAATTCGCTCATCTTGAACCTCCTTTAGTCCGCTAACTCATAGTAGAACGGTAGAATCGCTTCAGATAAGGCGGTTATTTTGATAGGCTTCGATATAATTCTGACAGTATTCATCCCGGCCAGTAAGCATCTCCGTGGCCAGCAGCGCCGTCATAAGCTGCTTATCGGTCGGGTCCAGAATCACGGCAGAGAGGCCAGAGAATATACAAAGACTCAGAAAATTACGATTAATGATACGGCGCTCCGGAAGTCCGAAGGAGATGTTGGAAAGACCGCATATAGTATTCACTCCCGGGAATTTTTGCATAATTTCTTTAATGGCACCCAGGGCAGCCAGCCCCATGTTAGTGTCCACGGAAACAGGTTGTATCAGCGGGTCAACATATATTCTCTCGATGGGGATACCGGCTCCGGTCAGGTTGGCATCGATGTCTGGGCCATACAAAGGGCGACCACATGGCAGGGATGAGACGTGATAACGGGTAAAAGGGACTGAAAGCGGTCTTCTTCCAGAGAAATGGAATTAATCATAGGTTCGCCTTTGTGGAGTCTGATCGCTGCCGACAATGCTCTGGGATCGGGGCTGTCCAGAGAAAGGGGCAGATCAACTTCACTCTGTACTGTCTCGACCAGCCAACGAAGACACTCCGTCTCCTGGTCGACAAAAGTACCGGCATTGACGTCAATGAAGTGAGCGCCGGCCTCGGCCTGCTCGCGGGCTATCCGGATGATAAACGCAGCGTCACGTTTCCTGACGGCCTCTTCGATGCTCTTGCGGCTGGTATTAATTTTTTCGGCTACGATTATCATCATCCCGCTTCTTAAATTTTAAGCTTCAGGTTTTGTACTTTTATCACGACGTAATTGTGAAACTTGCTTAATTAAATAATACTAGGAATATAGTAGAAAACACAATTCGATGGTAAGTGATAATGTTTATTGACTCTGACCCTCGTTTTAGAATTTTGCTTTCCGTATTATCTATACTATGGGAGAAATCAAGAAATAAGCAATTTTTTACTTCAAACACTATGATTCCCATTTTCCCTATTTTATGTTAATATTGTCATATAACTTTTCGACCTTCTATCCTGTGTTTCTAATCTCAAGAAATACGAAGATAGAAATAACATGGTTACCGCAAGTAACAAGTTCGATATCGATAGACAGCGGGTTTTGCGTGATATCGGGTATGCACCCGATTCAGAGCCGTCAGTTCGGATGGTTTCTTTGGTTGATGAATACATAGAGAACGCACATCAATTCATTGCACCTTCATTCTCCTATCTCGTCCGGGATATTGTACTGGTCACAGGAAACAATGTGATAATCGAATACGGCGTAATTTTTGAAAGCGAGGTCATTGCTCGACTTCTGGAGAAAGCCAATTTGGAGACCTATCCCCGTGACCCCCTTCCCTTAGTTATTTATGAAGGGAAGGGGGAGTATAGGAAGAGCGGGGCAAAGCCCCCCTCTCTCAAATCTCTTCCCCCTCTCCTGCGGAACGCCTCGTCAGGAGAGGGGGACAAAGGGGGTGAGGTCTATAATAAATATAGCCGTTAGCCGAAATTCCCGGTACAAGGGGCAGGTGAGACTATGGGTCTGAAAGTGGTGGGCATTGTGGGCAGCCCCAGGAAAGGGATGAATACCGATACCCTGGTAACAAAAGTGCTGGAAGGCGCTCTTTCCGGCGGTGCGGAAACAGAAAAAATCTACCTCAATGACCTGGAAATAAAGCCCTGCCAGGCCTGTGACAGGAGTCCTGCCCCCGATTACTGTTTCTACAAGGACGGGATGGAAATTATATATGATTTTCTGGAAACTGCCGACGCTCTGGTCATCGGCACTCCGGCATATTATGGTTCTGTCAGTGCTCAACTTAAATTAATCCTTGACCGCTCTAATTGCCTGTCGGAGATGATCAGGCTCCCGGATGATGGATTCTATTTCAAATCCAGAGTCGCAAAAAAGAAGAAAGGCGTCTTTGTCTGGGTGGCTGACTCTTCGAGAAATCCGGAACACGCGTTAGGAATAATAAAGCTCTGGTGCAAGGATGCGAATGTTGAGCTGGTAGATACTATGATTGTTACCGACTCTGACCGCGGGGAAGGGGCCAGAAAGCGGGAAGACCTGCTGCGCAAGGCCTTCGAACTGGGGTCGTTACTGGTACAATGATAGTGAATACGGCTAATTAAGTATTTTTCCTTCATACAGGTAAAAAATCAAACACAGGGTTGACTAAAATACACGAACCGCCTGACTATCAACAGGAGTAAACCATGACCAGTAAATTCGGAGACTATGATATAAAGAATTTCGTGGCCGAGTTCTATGACCCGGTATACGATACCATTGCCCCTAAAGACATCGACTTCTATATAGAAAGCTCCAGAAATGCCGGGGGCCGTACACTGGAGCTGGCCTGCGGTACCGGCCGTATTCTCATACCGACCGCTGCCGCCGGCTGCGAGATAAGCGGCCTGGACTTCTCAACTTACATGCTGAGCAAATGCCGGGAAAAACTGGGCAAACAGCCGAAGGAAGTACAGGAACGCGTGAAATTGATTCAGGGAAACATGACCGACTTCGATACGGGAGAAAAATATTCACTTGTTACGATACCGTTCAGGTCTTTCCAGCACCTCATTACCGTAGATGAACAGAAAGCCTGCCTCAGCTGTATCCATAAACACCTTGTCCCCCAAGGCCGCTTAATCATCGACGTCTTTCACCCCAGACCTGACAGACTGGTCTCCAACCCGAAATATACGGCAGAAGTGGAAGACTTCCCCGAAACGGAACTGCCCGATGGACGGAAACTGCGACGCACCAATAGAACAGCAGGATTCCACCGCGAGCGACAGTACAACGATATTGAAATGATAT
>SMTZ1_10013748_pt1 | contig 12309 bp, 12 predicted proteins | sample DeeMarSWOR136_30_FD_25667 | JGI IMG/M metagenome (IMG submission 25667) | reverse complement strand
AGAAGAGTGTCAATGGAACAATTACCCGGTATACCTACGACGGCCCCAATATCCTTCTTGAATATGATGGGGAAAGCAATATAAAATCCAACTACTTCCACAACGTGGCCATCGATGACATCCTGGCCGTGGAACAGGGAGGGAAGGTTTATTACTACCAGAAAGACGGCCTCGGCAGCGTGGTTGCAATGACGGATGAAGTCGGCCAAGTTGTTCAAAGCTACGAGTATGATAGTTTTGGGAGGATCATCAACCAGCCGGGGGGCATCCGAAATCCGTTCACCTATACCGGCCGAGAATATGATGAAGAAACGGGCCTTTACTATTACCGTGCCCGGTATTATGATGCCAAGGCAGGCCGATTCCTCACCAAAGACCCTATCGGGTTCTTAGCCGGGGATGTGAATCTCTACAGGTACGTGGGCAATGATCCGAATGATCATAGTGATCCTTTTGGATTATTTGACGTTGATTTATCAGATGTTGAAAAAGGGTTTAAAAGAAGAGGTTATAAGGGTGCTATTGGGATATTAGCATCTCCGTTCGTAGATAAGTTACCTCCATGTGCTACACGTGGCGCAGCTAAAATAGTGAGCGCCTATGGAGATGTTCAACTCGGAATCTGGATGACAACAGTTGGCGTCGCACTTATTCCTACTACTCCCACAATTGTTGGGGGAGTAGCATCAGCACTGCTTATTGCAGGAGGTGTAACAGAAATTGGCTTTGGGATAAGCTTTGGTGTCGCAGGATTCGTAGAGTTCTTGGAGTATGGGGGATTTGAAAGCCTGCAAAAAGAACTTTCAGGATATATGAATTTCAAATGCAGCAAGGAGTGCCAATGATGCTTTTGCTCGTGTTTATTTTTGGGGCAGTTAACGGATTCGCTGTTTATTTAATTGCGAGATTTTTTTCAGGCAAAGGCCTAACTAACTATGAATATTTCTATGTCCTTGTCACTATTATCTCTAATCTTATTCTTTCAGCCTTCTATGTCAATTTGATGATAAAGGTCAATTGGCTGGAGTATTTTATCTTTGTTATTATCTTTGTGTCTGGGCTATATTCGATCTTTAGACTGAATAAGCACGTTTTGGTTCCAACGATAAAATTAAGAAGAAGATTAACAGATGAAGAAAAATATTTATTGCCTATTGATAGCAGAGAAAAATTGCTATCTGTCAGTACCTATTTTGTCTCTGTCATCAGTTCAATTGCATTATTTATTGCTTGGTGGTTTTAACCGCTTTTTCAGTTATTCAATTCACGCCAGAAAATTGGGCACGGAGAAGGGGACGCCTAATTGGAAACATGTCATGAAATGGGGTCATGCCATGAAATGGGGTCAGGCAACGGTAATAAGGTATTGATTGGTATAACCCAAAATGGTAATTAGGGCCTATGGCGCGCAAACCTCGGGTCCATTTTCCTACCGCCCTTTATCATGTAATTGCGAGGGGAAACCGAAGACAAGCGATATTCTTAGATGAAAGAGACTTTCGAACCTACCTTTCTTACCTCTCTGAATACAAGAGCAAACATTCCTTTTCCCTCTATGCCTACGCTTTGCTGAAGAACCACCTCCACCTCCTTCTGGAAGTTGGTGACTCTCCTCTATCAAAGATCATGCAAGTCCTCATTACCGTAGCCTGACCCCAAATGACCATTTTAATTCAGCAGGGGAAAAACCTTGACAAGGCGTACGTTTTTATGTACGCTTAGATAAAGGGAGAAAAATATGATCACCATCAAAGCTACGGAAGCCAGGGCCAAGCTCTTTAAACTGCTGGACCAAGCTGCGGAATCTCATGAACCGATTCAGATTACCGGCAAAAGGTCAAACGCGGTCTTGATCTCCGAGGAAGATTGGCGGTCGATTCAGGAAACCCTTTACCTCTTGTCCATTCCGGGCATGCGGGAATCCATCCGCAAGGGTCTTAAAACCCCGGTGGAGAAATGCAGCGAGACGCCCGGATGGTAGAGTGGAAAATTGTCTATACCCGTCAGGCCCAAAGAGATGCCAGGAAAATCGCCGCAGCAGGCCTGAGGCCCAAAGTCGAAAAATTACTCGAGATCTTGTCCCGGAACCCCTATCAGACTCCTCCAATCTTCGAAAAGCTGGTGGGAGACCTCGCTGGCGCTTATTCCCGCAGGATCAATATCCAGCACCGCCTCGTATATCAGATTCTGGAAAAAGATCGGATCGTGAAAGTGATCCGGATGTGGACGCATTACGAGTAATTTTGTCCGTTGCCAATGAATTTCCCCGCACCACCCTTTATGGATCGAAGGGAAAGGAGAAAGGGTTTGAAAATTATATATCCTATCCTGCCCAGCTGGCTGATTAAGAAAAGGAAGGATTTTATCAGGGGCGTCAAGAATCTCGAGAAACTGGGGCTTAAGGTTCTCAACCGGCGTTTTGTCACCCGGCTGCCCTCCAACTCCCAAAAGGTGAGCCAGATCCATTCTGCCTTTCAAGATCGAAGGGTGGATATCGTCCTGGCCCAGCGGGGCGGGTACAGCTCCATGAAACTCCTTCCCCTTCTGGATTTTGAGCTGATCCGGAGGAACCCGAAGATCTTTGCCGGGTTCAGCGACCTGAGCACCCTGCTCAATGCCATCTATGAGCGAACCGGCCTGGTGACCCTGCACGCCCCCATGATCGCCAATTTTTCTGAGCCCCGAAAATTCACCGTCCGGTCATTTTTAAATGCCGTGAACGGATTTCCCCAAAAGAACCTATTTGCTGGGGCGCCGGTCCGGGTGTACCATCATGGAAATGCCCGGGGGATTCTCAAGGGGGGAAACCTGGCCACGCTCACGTCGCTCGTGGGGACGGAGTGGGAGATCGACACGGCGGGCTCGGTGTTGTTCCTGGAAGACGTGGATGAAAAATTGTACCGGGTGGACCGTTACCTTACCCAGTGGATCCTGGCCGGGAAGCTGAGAAAAATCAGGGGGCTCATCCTGGGGGATTTCCAGGGCCTCAGGAGCAAAGAGGTTTACCGGATCCTCTCCACCCAGCTGAAGATCAATTTCCCCGTGGTCCAAACCCCTTACATCGGGCATGGAGTGAACAAGATCACTTTGCCCGTAGGGGCCATGGTGGATCTCAACACATCCAAGAAATCGCTCACCGTCCGATGAACAAGGCGAAAGGTATTAAGCCATCATTCGAAAAAGAAAAAGGGCTGCAAGCCTGGGGGAAGGCTTACAACCCTTTATTTTTCCCTGGTGGAGCTGAGGGGGATCGAACCCCTGACCTCATGAATGCCATTCATGCGCTCTCCCAGCTGAGCTACAGCCCCACGCGTCAAGTGCTGGAAAACAAATAATAAACTAGCACGCCGGGAAAGGGGCTGTCAATCGTTTTTTCTTGACAGTCCCTTTCCCCCTTCACTATAATTCTTCAAGGATTACCGATCATTCCAACCTTTCTTCCTGTGTGCCGGCGTGGTGGAACTGGTAGACGCGCGGGACTCAAAATCCCGTGGGGCCTGGCTCCGTGTCGGTTCGATTCCGACCGCCGGCACCACAGTTTTAATCCCTCCCTTTGGACCAATATTCCTCGCTTGCAGACCTGATTCAAATGCACATTTCTAAGCAAAACCCCGCCATTATTACCTCAAACGGAGCTCCCGGCGTTTGTACTTTTCGGCACTCTGTCCTCAGGATTCAGCTCTTTTTCGTTTAGGCTGAAAGCCGCCCTTCAAGCGAAGCGAACAGCACCTTGCACCCTCCCCCCTTAATTTCAGCATTGAACCACTTACCGGTTAATATTTCTGCCCAAAATGCCGATAAGTTAGACGAATACCTAAAAGTTACGAATAGAAAAAATGAAACCTTCAAATGGAACGCAAATCTTTGTCTATGCAGTTCCGGTCCTGCCCGTATGTGGTTTGTCCATCCTGGGTCATGGCGAAACCTGTAACCAGCGGCTGGCTGAACAGACCGGTTACAAGGATGCAGAGAAATGAATGGGTGGAAACCGGGTATACGACAGCGATAAACACAATTACCCCCTAAAAATGCGGGGAACATGGAAAGAACGAGGAATGATATCACCCTCTGAAACTTTAAAAGGAAAGAAAGGAGTGCGCTTTTTATGAGACTAAGCCTTATTGTCTTTCTTTTCTTAACCCTCATTCTGCCGGCCCAGGCCCATGCAGAGGAAATGGCGCTCATCCCGGGCGGGCCTTTTCAGATGGGCTCCGTGGAGGGGGAGCCGGATGAACGCCCAACCCATGAGGTCCATGTGGACGCTTTTTACATAGACCGTTACTTGGTCACCAATGCCGACTATGCCCGATTCCTCAATGTCTTTGGCATTTATTCCCAAGCCGGGGTACGAAAACCCCCCGGTGATTAAAGTGTCGTGGTATGGAGCCATAGCTTATGCCCGGTGGCTGGGGAAGCGATTGCCCACGGAGGCCGAGTGGGAAAAAGCGGCCCGGGGCGCGCTTAAGGATAAAAAATATGTCTATGGGAATACGATCAGCCCTTCTCAGGCCAATATTAGCGGTTTCGATGGGATTACTCCAGTCGGTTCTTACGCCCCCAATGGGTTTGGATTGTACGACATGGTGGCCAATGTCTGGCAGTGGTGTAACGACTGGTACGATCCCGATTATTATGCCCTATCACCCTCCTGGAATCCCAAAGGACCAGAGGGCGGTTCATTAAAGGTCCTACGGGGGGGTTCTTGGTTTCATAAGGGGAGCTGGCGGGTTGGTACCCGACTCGCAGATGATCCTCTCAGCAGAAACTTTTGCTTTGTGACGGGATTCCGCTGTGTAAAGGACCCGGTTAAAACGATCCTTGGGCAACATAAGGGTGACGGGGTAAAGATCATTTCCAAGTTTCAGTAAACATGAATAAACCCCAAAAAGAATTAACGGTCCCCCGTAAAAGGAGGGGCCGTTTTTTCTTTGCTCAGGAAAAGATGAAATTTTTGCCGGCCTTTTACCCGTTCGCCCGGCCCTTCGGAGTCAAGCTCACTGCTTCTTTTTGAAAGAAGTGGTACGCCCTTAAATATCAGTTGATATCGAAAAGACCTCGCCTTACCCGGGACATCGGTGCGAAGTGAACTTGCTTCTAACCCGGAAAAGAATGGAAAAAATGTAACCGTCGGACCCGAAAATAGCCTCAAATTTCCCAAGCTATTCCCAGATGGCCTTCTAACTGCTTGTAACCTAACTATTTTAATTTTGATGGGGAATCGCCTGTTTTAAGTTATCGACTCAAAATCCCGTGGGGCCTGGCTCCGTGTCGGTGAGCTTGCCGTGAGTTAATCGAAGGGATTCCGACCGCCGGCACTGCACCCTTGATTTCCCTTTGAGGCAAAATCTTTCTTTTATTATCGGACCTGATTCAGATGCACCTTTACAAACCTGCCTCCTTTTACAAGAAATATATGAGGAAATTTTATAGATTCCGCCCTATGGCTCGCTCACCGCTGCCGCATCCTGGAAGCGAATGTAGAAAGCTACCAATTCCGACAGGCCAGGAAAAGATCTACCGGTAAACCCTCCCCAAAGCAGGACTCAAACCAAGCATAAGTTCCAACCAGGAGAAACGACTTGACACCTAACTTTAAACTCATATATCTATAAGCCTGGTGTCACTCTTTTTGACCGCCACCGCCTCCCTTTTACTCCGCCCTTTCCAATTCGGGGTAAACGATGTCGGGACCCCTGGCACCTGGCAATGAAAAGGAATGGAACATGGAATGGAAAACCAAAATAACCGACCTGCTGGGATGTAAAGTTCCAATTCTGCAAGGGGCTACGGAGAGGTTCGGGGTATGGCAGTTTGCCGCGGCGGTTGCCGGGGCGGGGGCTCACGGAACGATTACCGCTTCCGTATCGAAAACCCCGGAACAATTGCGGCAGGACATCCGGAAGTGCAAAGATGCCACGAGCGGGACCTTCGGGGTCAACCTGAGCATCGGCATTTGCCCGCAAATCGACGAGATGCTGGAAGTTTGCATTGCCGAGCAGGTGCCGGTGGAAACCGCTCTGTATAAACCCGATGCCCTGGCGGCGCGGATTAAACAATCCGGACTGAAATGGATTCACAAATCGGCACGCGTGAGGGACGCCGTCCACGCCCAGGAGCTGGGAGTGGATGCGGTCATCCTGGTGGGATTGGAGGGCGCCGGCTTCAAGAACCCGGCCCAGCTTCCCACTCTGACGACCATCCTCCATGGCGTCAGGAGGCTTTCCGTTCCGGTCATCGCCGCCGGCGGCATCGGCGATGCCCATGGATTTCTGGGGGCACTCGCCCTGGGGGCCGAGGGGGTCATGATGGGCAGCGCCTTCCTGACCACGGAAGAAAGTCCCATCAGCCAGGAATACAAGGAAGCGATGATCGGTCTCAACCTGGATGACCCTGAGTTTCGCAATCGGGTGATGACCCCCAGGATCTTTGATCCGAAAGCCCCCCTCCAGGCAGCCAAAGAGATCAACTGGGCCGACGCAGCGTCTTTTTCCGTGGCGAGTATCGATCGGGTCCTCAGCGTGAAAGAGTTACTCGAAAAAATCACCTCCGAAGCTGAAGCCATACTGAAAGGCTGGCGGTTTCTGAAGAACTGATCGGGATTGTGTTTTCCCAAGCATCAGTAAGAATTTTTGCCATTCTCTATTATCCCATCCCGGTACGGACACCTTAAGATGTTTGTGGTGTCGGGTTTGCCCCGCAAGCCGGGAGGCGAGGTGATGAAGAAGAGCCTCGATCGGCCAATTAGGCGGTTCCCGTGAATAAAGCCCAAAAAGGAGACGACCCGTGGATTTTCAATTAGCGGAAGAGCAAAGAATTCTTAAAAAAATGGTTCATGATTTTGCCGACCAGCGGATCGCTCCGCTGGTGAAGGAGTGGGACGAGAAAGGCACTTTTATGGACCGGGAGATCCTTTTCGAGTATGCGCGGATGGGGCTCTTGGGCATTACGCTCCCCGAGCGGTTCGGCGGCGGAGGGCTGAGTGCCTTTGACGCCATTTTGGCCATCGAGGAGCTGGCTCGTGTCAGCCCGATTGCCTCCTTGCCCGTATTTGAATCCAGCCTGGGGCCCATCCGGGTCGTGGAAAGATTCGGTACGGAGGAGCAAAAACAGCGATTCATTCCGCCCTCCTGCACCGGAGAAAAGATGATGGCCGTGGCCATGACCGAACCCGGCGCCGGATCGGCGTTGACGGATCTCACCACCCGGGCGGTGCTCAAGGGGGATCATTATGTCCTGAATGGGCAAAAACGGTTCATCTCCGGGGGAGGGCATTCAGAATTCTACTTGGCATACGTGCGGATGAGCGAAACCAAAGGGCACCGGGGAATCGGGGGAATGGTTGTAGAGAAGGGAAGCCCAGGCCTCTCTTTCGGCAAGCAAGAAGTATTCATGGGCCTCCACGGTATGCCCAGCTGCGATTTGATCTTTGAGGACTGCCTTGTGCCCAAAGAGAACCTGGTAATTCCGGAGGGGGGGTTTGCCAAATTGATGCAGGCCTTTGATGTAGAACGCTGCGGAAACGCCACCCAGTCCCTGGGAATCGCCTGGGGGGCCCTGGAGGCGGCCAAAAAATATTCCCAGGAGCGAATTGCCTTCGGCAAGCCCATTTGCGAATTCCAGGCCATCCAGTTCCTCCTGGCGGACATGGCCATGCGGGTGGAAGCAGCCAGATTACTCATCTATCGTGCGGCGGTCAATGCCGGCATGGGGTTGCCCTCGGTCTTCGAATCCTCCGTCGCAAAGTGTTTCTCCAATGAAATGGCCAAGGAAGTAACGGATATGGCCCTGCAGGTCTTCGGCGGCTACGGGTATTCGAAAGAGTACCCGATCGAGCGCATGTTGCGGGACAGCCGCGGCTGGCCCATAGCGGGGGGAACGGTGCAGATGCAGCGCATTAATATCGCCGGTGCAATGCTGGGAAGACGTTTTAAGCAGCGGTAGGCCGGGGTAGAAGGGGACCTTTAGAAAGGGACGCTCTGCAGAGCGTGCATCTTTTCGAATAACCTTGACAGGCGTGGAGGAGCCCACTCCCACCTGCCGCGCAGATTCGACCCTCGGAAGGCTGGACTCCTGCTGCATTTTCCAGGCAGGTTCAGATCGATTTTACTTTTGACCCCAGTACGATGGAATGCTGACGAGGGCGACTTTGCAAGACATTCCCCATTCGGGTCGGACCCGGCTAAATATGGGCCCCTTTTTCCCAGGAAGAGGGGAAACAAACCCAAGAGGAAAAAAGGGGACAGGTGGAAGGCTAGAAGAGCCATAGCGACGGTCGCATTTGGCCAATTTCAATGGATTAGGAGACATAATAGGAAAGGAAGAAATGACCCCAATGACGAAAAAGGAAAGATTGATGGCCGCCGTGAGAGGCGATCCTGTGGATCGCATACCCGTGAGTTTCTTTGGGCATAATCATACGGCGGAGCGATCTCCGGGAACGGCGGTTCAAGCCATGTTGGAACAAGATCGTAAATTCGATTGGGACTTCATGAAAGTACAGATGAGGGCCACCTATTATGCCGAAGCGTGGGGTTGTACATACAATTGGATGGGGCCGGATATCGGCCCAGAAGTTCTGGATCATGTTGTCAAACGGGCGGATGACTTTCGAAAATTAAAAAGGGTGGATGCTTCCCGAGGGGTCCTGGGCGATCATGTGGGCATCGCCAAAAAGATTGGAGAAGCGCTCAAGGGTCGTACTCCCTATGTCCAGACAATTTTTTCTCCTTTAAGCGTAGCTGACATGTTGGCTGGAACGCGGTTTCATCAGTACCCGAGAATCGGTCCCCTCAAACGCCTGATGGAGGAAAAGCCTGAAGCGGTTCACGACGGGCTCTCCGTGATCAGCCAGACCTTGGCGGACTACGCGAAAGAATCGGTCCAAGCGGGCGCGGATGGGATTCTTCTGACCACCTGGAGGTGGGCAATGCAGGATGTTTTAACCGAGGAGCAGTACAAAATCTTCGGGAAACCCTATGACCTGGCCGTTATTGAAGGTGCAATTCAGGCCGGAGCTGACTTTAACATTCTCCATATCTGCAGAGATCCCATAATTTTTGATGTTTTGGCTGATTATCCAGTCGATGTGATCAGCTTTAATGCCACCTCTCCTTTAAATCCATCTCTCCGAGGCGCTATGGGTCGCACGAAAAAGGCCCTATGGGGAGGAATCGACCACACTCAAACCCTTCTTCATGGGCCAGTGGAAGCCATTACCCGTGAAGTCTACGGCGCCCTCGAAGAGACCGGAGGGAAGCGATTCGTGCTGGGCCCTGGCTGCGCGATTCCGGCCCAGGTACCGGAAGCGCATTTGCGAGCCGTGCAAGCATCCCTTTCCCAATGGGGAAAAGGTTAATTGGTAGAGGAAAGGAGGGACGGGCATGAAAAGTTGTATGAGGAGCTTAACAGAAGAAATATAAGGATCCTGGGCACCATACCCTATGACCAAAAAATTTCCGCATCTTGGTTGGATGGTAGAGTTTCGGAAGGACCAACCGCAAAGAAGAGCGTCCGAAGAATAATCCCATCGCTGCTGAAGGCATAAAAAAAATGATTCCCCGTCCGTCCGCTTTGTTGCCTTCCGGTCTTTCCGATTGGTGATTTCCCTTAGGGATATGCACGATATTGTGCCCCCCCATTGCAGCTAATGCCAACACTTTGCGCACTGCTTTCAAACCGATCCCGTCGTGGAATGGGGCTATTGTAACCTTAAAAAAATTCCGCCCCAGGAAGAGCTGGAAAGAATCAAAAAAGGGGCGGAAACGGGTAATTATAGCGCGTTATTCGCAAGGGGCCGAGAATTAGGGTTATTCGTACCCTCGGGTATCACCGGTGAGCAATTTGAAGATCTATATCTTTGTTGGGTCTTCTCCCAATCGAGTGGGTGATTTCCGTGGATTTTCCGTCGGACGGCATGCTCGTTGGGGGACTCGGGAGGGGCCCCGGGGGTGCATCCCGTTCATGGCGGGACATAATGAAGCGGTTGTTCTTTCATCGGTCCACGTCTGATCATTATCTTGTTAGCCGGATCGGAGCAGGGATTCGGTTTTCCGCAAGGGGATCGGGGACAGGTGCCTCGCGGAACCCAAGCAACCGCTCCGGAATCTGGGCTGTTCCCGCTGATTCTGTCCCGCCATGAACGGGACGCACCCCCTGGGCGGAGTGTGTTTCGTTCCCCTTTCCACCCACTCGATCGGGAGAAGAGCCTCTTTTTTAATCTTAAATCAGCAAGCCTTGTGATCTGTGGCAAATTTTCTTGACGCATAATTGTTTTTTTTCATATATTGGGACATATTCAAAAGGAGAAAAGGAGGTCTATAAGGGATGAACGACACAATTTGTGGTTATCATGGAAAAGTTCTGCGCGCGAACCTCTCCAAAGGAACGTTCACCACCGAACCGATCGATGAAAGATTCTGCAGGAAATACTTGGGTGGTGCGGGATTTATCTCTTATTATCTCTGGAAGGAATTGCCACAGGGCATCGATCCTTTGGGGCCCGACAACAAATTGATCTTTGCCTTAGGGACGGCAACGGGTTTCCCTCTGGCAGGGAGCGGCAGACATTGCGTCGGGGCAAAATCCCCTCTGACGGGTGGCATCGCAAAGTCCGAGCCTGGCGGATTCTGGGGTGCGGAGCTAAAGAGAGCAGGTTTTGACGCGATCATTGTGGAGGGCAAAGCACCCGAGCCGGTTTACCTCTGGATCCACGATGGGGATGTAAGCCTGCGCAAGGCTAGCCAAATTTGGGGGCAAGATACCAAGGAGACGGAGCAGGCGATAAGAGACGAGCTCGGTGACCAGAAAATACAACTGGCGCTGATTGGCCCAGCAGGTGAAAATCTCGTGAGATATTCTGTTGTTATGCACGGTCTCTTCGATGCTGCCGGCCGGGGCGGCACCGGGGCTGTCATGGGTTCCAAGAACCTCAAAGCGATTGCCGTTAGAGGGCGCAAGTTGCCTTCGTCAGCCAAACCAGAAGGCATCAAGGAACTAAGAGAGTGGCTGTCGAATAACATGAACCTGGTGAAAGGCTATCGCGATTTCGGCACAAGCGGTCGCATGATCGAATTTGAAAAATTGGGAAACCTTCCAACCCGCAATTTCCAGGACGGCGCCTTCGCCGCAATTGAAAGAATCAGCGGGCAGACATTGAAGGCAACCATCGGGGTGGGTATGGATGGTTGCTTCGCCTGCCCGGTGCGTTGTAAAAAGAGAGTTGCATTCCAGGAGCCGTACCCGGTGGATCCGGATTACGGGGGCCCTGAGTATGAAACCCAAGGAGCTTTAGGCTCGAATTGTGGAGTCGAGGATCTCAAGGCAATATCGCTGGCCAGCCAGCTTTGCAATGCTTATTCGCTGGACGTCATATCCACAGGGTGTACAATTGCCTTCGCCATGGAGTGTTTTGAGAATGGGTTATTAACAAGCAAAGATACCGGTGGGATTGAACTCAGATTCGGCAATGCTGAGGCAATGCTACAAACGATTAAACTTATTGCCAAACGGGAAGGTATCGGCAATCTTCTGGCCGAAGGCTCGGCCAGAGCTGCCGAGCAGATTGGCCAAGGTGCTGAAGCTTTGGCCATTCATGTGAAGAAGCAGGAAATTCCCATGCACGAACCGAGGCTGAATAAAGCCCTCGGGCTGGGATATATGGTGAATCCCCATGGAGCTGATCATTGCTGTAACATGATCGACATTCTATTTAACGGCCTCAGTTCAACCGCGGACATTGTTTTGAAGGATATGATACCCTTGGGTTGGGTTGAGCCGGTGCCCCTTGATGATATCAGCCCTCCCAAGGTGAGTCTATTTCGGATGCTCCATCTGAAAAGAATCGCATTCGACAGCCTGGGTATCTGTCAATTTCTCCCTTATTCATTTCAGCAAGTGGCCGATCTCGCATCCGCAATCACCGGATGGGATATAGGCCCGATGGGACTGGCCAGGGTATCCGAGAGGGTACTCACCCTGTACCGATTGTTCAATATTCGGGAGGGCTTTTCCGCCGATGATGATAAGCTTCCCAAGAGATTCTTTCATCCGACGAAATATGGCCCTCTGGCTCATACCGCTTTAGACCCTGAGAAGATGGAGAGAGCGAAGAGATACTATTATTCTTTGATGGGCTGGGATGCGAATAGCGGCAAACCCATGCCGGAAACGATAGAGGCTTTGGGTATCATATAATTTAAGTAAGGACCCAGGGTCAGGCGGGATCAATACTCATCCAGATCAAACACTCCTTGTTGCCGAACGGGTCTGGGACCGGCGCACCGCTTTCCAACTGCAGGGTCGTCACCCGAT
>SMTZ1_10005922_pt1 | contig 12309 bp, 6 predicted proteins | sample DeeMarSWOR136_30_FD_25667 | JGI IMG/M metagenome (IMG submission 25667) | reverse complement strand
CCTTTTGTTTCATTTCCTTTGTAGGTTTAACAACTAAGACCCCCTTATTTGGCAAACCATATATTATAATTGCGTCTGAAGGGGCAAAATAAATTGCAGGTAATGAGGCAAGATCTTCTTCACCAACGACCTCGATACGAAGTGATCCAATTTCCAAGTTACTAATTGCCAGTTTAATAACCTTCCAAAGATCATCAGAAAGAATACCAGGAGGGTTCTGTACAACAATACATTTCTTTCCAAATGATTTTAACATATCAATTATTCCCTTAGAGCATTCACCTCTTCTAGTTTTATAATCAACAACACAAAAAGAAGGCTCAACGTCATGTTTTAATAGGGTATATGTTACCAAGTCACCTATTGAAATAATATATTTCTCATTTTTTACTAGGCTTAATAGCTCCTTCTCACCAACAAGTTTGCCAACAGGTGTTTTTAAAAGGTCTCTTAATTTTTCAGGTAAAACGTGCATAATACAAATAATCTTTACATAACCTTTAATGCATATTTTCCAGGTTTTGTTATATTCATTGCTTTTGCGACCTGAGAACTTGCAGGATCGCGTATGATTACATAACCGCGCCATCTTTTAGAAGTAGGGAGTGAACAATTTGGACATACGTCACTTTCTGTCAACACATGACAGCTTTTACATGCTCTAACAATCTTCATTTCTTACCCTTCTTCTTTTTCTTTTTTTTCTTCTCCTTTTTAACCTTTTCTTCTTTCTTTTTTTCCTCTTCAGGTATTGCATAAATCCATGCGTGTGAACCAAGAGCAGGCTGTCTCATTGTAAGACCAATCTTACTTTCTCTAGAGGAAAGCTCATTAAGACTAACTGCAACAACTCGTGCTCTAACTATATCTCCTGTCTGTAAAGTCAATTTTTTTTCCTTCCCTGTAATAATTTCATTTTCTGCATCAACTTCAACATAATCATTCATAATTTGGCTCATGTGAACTAGGGCATCAAGTGGACCAATATGACAAAACGCTCCAAACTCAACAATTTCACATACAATTGCATCAAGAACTTCCTGCAATTGAGGTTTAAATGTTAACGCATCAAAGGCAACCTTTTGATACATAGCTCCATCGCCATGAATAACAATCCCATTCCCAAGAGGCTCAATGTTGTCAGCAACAACAATAACGCCAAAATTCTTTCTCATAGTACCCTCGAAAGTGTTTTGAACTATCTTAGTAATAACCTCTTCTAAATCTTCGCTAAATTTGTTCGGAGGAATACGAATAGTGTCTTCAATTCTAACCTTATAATACATCTTAAATCCTACTCTAAATAGAAGATAATCGTCTTGGAATGTACTTACTCCTTATATGCTTTTTGAATACTAATTTTACTATGTCAATACAATAATTAATGGTAAGAATACCAACGAAACAATTGACATTAATTTTATCAGAATATTTAGAGATGGACCAGAAGTATCCTTACATGGATCTCCCACAGTATCACCTATTACTGTTGCTTTATGATTATCTGAACCCTTGCCACCAAGATTTCCTGATTCAATGTATTTTTTTGCATTATCCCATGCACCACCAGAATTTGCTAGAAAAACAGCCAGTAAAAAACCTGTTGTAATAGAACCCATTAAAAGACCTCCAAGACCTGAAGGTTTGAGAACAATACCAACAACAACAGGTGAAATCACTGCCATTAAACTTGGAACTATCATTTCTTTTAAAGCTCGATTTGTACTAATTTTAACACATCTAGCATAATCAGGTTTATTTTTATCACTTTTTAAAAGATTAAATTTTTTAAACTGATAACGAACCTCTTCAACCATTGAATGCGCCGCTCTTCCAACAGCACCTAAAGTTAAGGCGGAAAATACAAACGGCAACATTGCCCCAATAAAGATACCAGATACCAAATAGGGATCACTTAAATTCAAAGTAAGCAATGCTTCACCTTTTGCACTAAGCATCTGATTTGCAGTAAACATATACGTAAAAATCAGTGCAAGAGAGGTTATTGCTGCAGAACCAATAGCAAATCCCTTACCCATAGCAGCAGTTGTATTTCCAACTGCATCAAGTTGTTCAGTTCTTTCTCGAACTTCTTTACCCATTTTAGCCATTTCAGAGATTCCTTGAGCATTATCTGCTACAGGCCCATAGCAATCAGTTGCAAGTGAAACACCAAGAATGCTTAGCATTCCAACTGCAGAGATTGCAATACCGTAAAAACCTGCAAGTTCATGTGCTACAAGCATTGCAATAACAACCGCGATAATTGGGATAACTGTGCTCATCATACCAGTTCTTAAACCTTGAATAATAACAGTTGCAGGTCCTGTTTTTGCTGATTCAGCAATTCTTTTTGCAGGTTTACGTTTTTCAGATGTGAAATATTCTGTTGAAAGTCCAATAATAATTCCAGCAATAAGACCTGCTAACATTGCAAAAAAAGGTTCAAGTTTTTCTAAAATATACCAAATTGTTATACCGCTTAATAAAGCAGTTATTATTGTAGCCATAAAAAGAGAGTTTCTAAGAGCACCATATATATTCTTACCTTTTCCAAGTATTACTACCAAGGTGCCAATTATTGAAGATATTATACCGATACCTGCTACAATTAGTGGCAGCATTATTGCATTATCAATACTGATATTATTTCTAACAAGCCATGTATCACCAGATATAGCCGCAGCACTACCAACTGCTGCAATTGCCATTGTTGCAATTATTGAGTCAACATATGATTCAAAGAGATCTGCTCCCATTCCAGCAACATCACCGACATTATCTCCAACCTGATCAGCAATTACTGCGGGATTTCTCGGATCATCTTCAGGTATACCTGCTTCAACTTTTCCAACAAGATCAGCTCCAACATCTGCAGATTTTGTATATATTCCTCCACCAACTCTCGCAAAAAGAGCAATAGATGAAGCTCCAAATCCAAAACCGAATAAAATATTAGTCGCAAGAATTGCCTTAGCAGTTTTATCAACGGTATCAATTAAAACATACTGATTAAACAGATAGTACAAACCAACAATTCCAAGAACACCTAATCCAACAACACACATGCCCATTACTGCGCCACTTGAAAAAGCAATTGAAAGTCCCTTAGATAACTCTTTTTTTGTTCCTTCTGCTGTCCTTGCATTAGCCATTGTAGCAGTACGCATTCCAATATTGCCAGAAACAGCAGAAAATATAGCACCAATAATGAATGCAACTGAAAGACCCCAATGCATACCACTTCCTTCAATGAATGATGCCAAAAGGAGTAGTACTGCAACAACTATTACAAAAATTATCAGTACCTTATATTCGCTTTTTAAAAAAGCCATTGCCCCTTCTCGTATTGCATTGCTAAGTTCTTTCATTTTTTCATTTCCAGCGCTTTGTCTTTTTACTTTATAGAAGAGATATAATGCAAAAATCAAAGCAAGAATTCCCCCTAATGGTGTTATAAGTGTTATATTCAATTCCATCAATACCCCTCAGACTTCTGTCTTTGAATCAATAATAGTTATTTAATGATTATGATTTAACTATGAGTAGAAGACTAAATAATTATTTTTGGAAATTAATTAAATATAAACATTTATAAATAGAGTAATATATTAAATTCTATTGAACAGAGAAATTAGCCTATTATAAAAATTGGAACTAAATTATCATGTTAAAACACCTTGGTAACCTCATTGAAAAAAGACCATGGCTGGTAATTACTTTAGTACTTTTAATCACAATTGGATTTTCAATCCTAATACCTAGTATACAGTTAAAAACTGATTATAAGGAATTTATGCCAGATGATGAAGTTGTAGAAGCTTATTGGAGAGTAATATCTACTTTTGGTCAGACTCAATTAGTCATGTTTCTATACGTTGAAAAAGAACAAACTGAGAGTACAATAACTCCAGAAGCATTAAGGGAACAATTTTACATAGAAAAAGAACTACAAAAACTGCCTGAAGTTGATGAAGCATTAAGTATATTAACTGTTATAGAACAGATATGTTTCCTTGAATTTGGAGAAACGTTTGAAAACTGTACTGATGAACAAATATCTATTGCAATTAATGATCTTCTAGACAATCAAATAGCTAATTCAATCAAAGTATTTCCCAAGGACGATTATAATGAAGAGATAGATTATTCTAGGTATCCAAAGATTTTTAGAGGGAAATCATTAGACGAAATTGACATAAAAAATTGTTATGTACGCTATGATGATGAAAGTATGATTTTTTCTATAGAAGTCTATGACCTTTTAAAGTTTAAAACAGGATTAAAATCTCCAATTCCACTACTGAATGTTGTAGAATGGTACATTGATTTCAACAACATTATTATACCTGATCCACGTCTTGATATCGATTATAGAATTACTGCACATATAGAACCAAAACATGTTTTATGGGAAATTGGAAAAGGACCATTAAAAAATATTATTACTTTATTTCAAAATCTACGAAAAAGAGAACTTTTTAACACCTACAAAAAAGAAGCCTTTCTATGGGTAAAACTACCTGATCAACCCATGCATTTTCCATTACCATTAAAAACGGCATCAATAAATTTTAATACAGGAAAAAACTTAATTGAGATTAAAGTTGCAAGGGAGGAGTTAGGCAACTATGGAATTGCACCTCGTTTTGGATTTTTTGAGCTTCCAGCCAAATTAACAAATTTCAAAGTAGGAACAAGATACTATAAATCTCCTATAGGCAATCTTCCTTGGTTCCGAATAACAGCTAATACAAGCTTCTTCCTAGATAGACTTGAAAAAATACAAAATAGACCGATTTTAGGTAATATCGCCAGTAGATTGCTAAAGAAATATGCAAATTTAACATGGGAAGACTTTGATATGATTTTTAGAGATTTTGGAGAAAACATACCCTTACCAGATCAAATAGCTCTAAAGGAAATGGATCAAACATGGATAGATGCAGATTATGCTCCAGACAGTGGAACTTCTGATAATATCTTATTCATTAAAACAGCACTTTATGAAGAGGTAAGAATCAATGCACTAGGTTTTTTATCAAAGGATTTAGAAATAACAAGAAACCCTAAGGCCAGTATTATCATGCTTAATCTAAATTTGAGTTGGGATTTCCAAGAACAAATTGAAATGACAGAAACCTTAATAGAAAAAATTAAAGGAATCGATTCAAAATATGATTTTATTTCTCTAGAGGCCACTGGTGATCCAGTTATATCTGTTGAGATGAACGAAGTTACTACTGAGTCAAATCAGATTATTATGCCATTGATATTTGTAGTAATATTAATAGTTTTATTTATTTCTTTTAGAAAATTTTCCTATATATTCCTTCCATTATTTGCTCTTCTTATTTCGGTTTTATGGCTTTTTGGAACTATGGTTCTACTAGGAATACCTTTTACTGTTATGTCAGTTGCATTGTTTCCATTATTAATGGGATTAGGAGTAGATTATTCAGTACACCTTTCGCATAATTACAGAATAGAATTATCCAAAGGAAGAACACCCGCAGAAGCAATTAAGATATCGGTTCTTGAAATTGGAACAGCTATGTTTCTTGCAATGCTTACAACAGTTATTGCTTTTTTATCATTTTTAAGTGCTTCATTAGCACCACTGCGTGATTTAGGATTATTGCTTGCTTTAGGAATTCTTTATACTTTTATTACAGCTATAACACTACAAGCATCAATTCGATACTTACTGGATAGAAAAAAACAGAAATTTAATAAAATGAAAAAACAAACTTTCAAACTGAACATATTCATGGAAAAAATGGCAAAAAGGATACTTAGCCATCAGAAAAAAATTTTTGGGATCCTTCTATTAATTACTATAGTTGCAGCAGTTGGAGCAACACAAATTGAAACAGGATTTAATTTTGAATCTTTTATTCCAGAGGGTAAAACATCAATTGAAGTATACGAAAAATTAGAAAACAACTTTCCTTTTGTTGGTCAAGATCAAGAATATATCTTACTTGAAGGCAATATTGCAACTGTGGCAACATTAAAGGGATTAATGAAAACACATGAAAATTTAAAGGATGATACCTTCATAGGTAGAAATGCAGATGGATCTCCAAAAGCAGAAAGTATTTATCTAATTATCAACCAAGCAGTAAACAACAACTTATCTTTAATAGAGGAGTTTAATTTAGATGAAAACACAAGAATTCCAAAGACGAATAATGATGTAATAAGATTATATGATTTTTTATGGGATAGCGCAGAGTATGGGATTCAATCAAGATTTTTAATTCATAAATCTAATAATGATAGATATGATGCTGCTATGATTAGAGTTTATATCAATATTGTTTCAGCATCTCGTGAGAGTATCGATCTTGAAAAAGATCTTATAATATTAGGTGAAGAACTCAACGACGACTTAGAGTATTATGGAGAAGTAAGTGTCATAGTTACTGGACCATTATTAATTACCCATAAAATAACATCATCACTTACTGAAAGTCAAATATTATCAACCGGTATAGCATTTATTCTAGCAACAATTGTACTAATGATTGCATACAGAAAATTAACTCTTGGATTCATCGTAATAATTCCAGTTTTAATATCCATCATATGGATACTTGGAACTATGTATTTCATTGGATACAGTTTAAACATACTAACAATTACAGTCACAAGTCTGACAATTGGAATAGGAATAGACTATGCTATTCATGCAACGGAGCGATTTAAACTTGTAGCAGATAAAACAGGAGATATAACAGCAGCTCTGTCTGAAACTATTGGAAAAACAGGTGGGGCACTATTAATTGCAGCTTTGACAACTACATTAGGATTCGGGATGCTTGTTTTTGTACCAATTCCACCTGAGGCTCAATTCGGTGTTATAATGGTTATGACTATTGCTTATTCATTTATTACATCTGTATTACTCTTACCTCTTATTCTAGCTAGATGGGCAAAATGGACCAGAAAACGAAAGGGTTACATAATTTCTCCAAAACCACCTGATGAAGACTATTTCAATGAAAATAATTTTGATAAATAGAAATGATGTAATATTCTTTTATAAATAGTTTCTATACCAAATATTTATCAATCATACGTTAATACGGGTTACTTGTCATTAGGGGTGTTTATATGTCAAATACCTTAGTTAGTGAGTTGAAGTCAAACGTAAATAAAAAACATAAAATCATAAAATCTGTTGATGGTAACACAGCTGCAGCACATGTTGCCTATGCTTTTAGTGATGTTGCAGCGATTTATCCAATCACACCATCATCTCCTATGGGCGAAGTTGTAGATGAATGGTCAGCACAAGGTAGAAAAAATATTTTTGGCCAAACCTTAAGAGTTCAAGAGATGCAATCTGAAGGAGGAGCTGCAGGAGCAGTTCATGGTGTACTTAGTGTTGGTGCATTTTGCTCAACTTTTACAGCATCTCAAGGTCTATTACTAATGATTCCGAACATGTATAAGATATCAGGGGAATTAATGCCTACTGTTTTTCATGTTTCTGCACGCGCTTTAGCAGGTCAAGCACTATCAATATTTGGTGACCATCAGGATGTAATGGCTGCTCGTGCTACAGGTTTTGCCATGCTTGCTTCTGGTTCAATTCAAGAAATCATGGATCTGGCACTTGTTGCTCATCTTGCTACAATCCGTGCAAGTATTCCTTTCTTGCATTTTTTTGATGGATTTAGAAGCTCCCACGAAATTCAAAAAATAGAGATGCTTGATTACAACGATATTGCACCCCTTCTAGATTGGGAGGGAATCAAAAGACATCGGGAGAGAGCTATGAATCCAGAAAAACCGCATCTTAGAGGAACTGCACAAAATCCAGATATTTATTTTCAATTAACTGAAGCTGCTAACAAATTCTATCTAGCAGTCCCAAAAATCGTTGAAGAAGAGATGGAAAAAGTAAGCAAGCTTACAGGTCGATCATATAATCTCTTTGACTATGTTGGAGCTCTAGATGCAGAACGTATAATCGTTATGATGGGTTCGGGTGCAGAAGCTGCACAAGAAGCAGTTGAATATCTTAGTAAAAGAGGAGAAAAAGTTGGTCTTATTAAAGTTAGACTTTTCAGACCTTTTTCAGCACCACATTTTCTTGCTACTGTTCCTAAAACTGTGAAACGCATTGCAATTCTTGATAGAACAAAAGAGAATGGTTCCTTTGGCGAACCTCTATATGTAGACATATCAGCTATTTACCAACATCAAAAGAATGATATTATGGTAATAGGTGGACGTTATGGACTAGGCTCAAAGGATTTCACACCATCTATGGCTAAGGCAGTTTTTGAAAACCTAAAACTGAATGAACCTAAGAATAATTTCACAGTGGGTATAATTGATGATGTCACATTTACATCTCTCCCAATAACAGAGGAAATAGATGCAACTCCAGAAGGACTCGTACAGTGTAAATTCTGGGGCCTTGGAGGAGATGGAACAGTCGGTGCAAATAAAGATGCAATTAAAATCATTGGTGACAACACAGATATGTTTGTACAAGGATATTTTGCATATGATGCAAAGAAATCAGCAGGAGTTACGGTTTCTCACTTGCGTTTTGGTAAGGTTCCAATTAAATCAACTTATCTAATAAAACATGCTGATTATATCGCTTGTCATAATCCTTCCTATGTTGACAAGTATGGCCTCCTTGAGGGAATCAGAGAAAATGGAACCTTTGTTTTAAATTCCCCTTGGACCACAGAAGAAATGGAGAAGAAATTACCAAATTCTTTGAAGAGGACAATTGCTGAAAAGAATCTGAAATTTTACTCTATTAATGCTGTGAAAATTGCTGAAGATGTCGGTCTAAGTGGTCGTATTAATATGATTATGCAAGCCGTATTCTTTAAACTATCAAAAGTTCTTCCAGTTAATGACGCTATTGCTTACTTAAAAGAAGCAATTGAGGATACCTATGGTAAAAAAGGAAAAGATATTGTTGAGATGAACTGGACAGCAGTTGATGTTGCCCTTGATAACATTAATGAAATCGCATATCCACCTTCTTGGGCTAATTTAGAACCTGAAAAGAAAATTGAGACTGACGAACCTGATTTTGTAAAAAATGTTATGCGCCCTATGCTCAAAATGCAGGGTGATAACCTTCCAGTTAGTGCCTTTACACCTGCAGGTATCTTTCCAACTGGTACTACAAAATACGAGAAAAGAGGAGTAGCAATTAATATTCCAGAATGGCAGATTGAACATTGTATACAATGCAACCAATGTGCAATGGTTTGTCCTCATGCTGCTATTAGACCTTTTCTTTTATCAGACGATGAGTTAAAAAACGCACCTGAAGGTTTTGTTACAAAAAAAGCAATAGGAAAGGGGGTAGAAGATCTTTTATTTAGAATTCAAGTTTATCCAGAAGATTGTGTTGGTTGTGGTAATTGTGCTGACATCTGTCCATCGAAAGAAAAGGCACTTATTATGAAACCATTTGCAACTCAACAGAATCAAGTTCCAAACCAAAAATATGTTGAAAAAATTCCTATTCGCAGTGGAGATTTTGATAAATTCTCTGTAAAAGGTTCTCAATTCCAAAAACCATTACTTGAATTTTCTGGAGCATGCGCAGGTTGTGGAGAAACTTCATATCTAAAACTTATAACACAGCTTTTTGGAGATAGAATGATAATTGCCAATGCAACTGGTTGTTCCTCAATATGGGGTGGTTCTGCACCATCAGTTCCATTCACCATTAACAAAGATGGTCATGGACCTACCTGGGCAAATTCATTGTTTGAGGATAATGCTGAGTATGGTTTTGGTATGGTTCTTGGAACATCTCAGCGTCGGAACAAACTTTCAGATTTGATTAAAAAGGCAATAAATGAAAACAAAGTCTCTGGAGAAACAAAGGAATCATTCGAAAAATGGCTTGAAAATAAGGATGATGCCGAAGGTTCAAAAGAATGGGGTAATAAAATAAAAGCCCACCTTGAGAAAAATCATACAGATGAAATCTTGAATCAAATTTGGGAAAATAGAACGATTCTTACTAAAAAATCTATCTGGTCTGTTGGTGGTGATGGATGGGCATATGATATTGGATATGGTGGTCTTGATCATGTTTTAGCGATGAACGAAGATGTCAATATACTTGTCTTTGATACAGAGGTTTATTCAAATACGGGTGGTCAGTCGTCTAAGGCTACACCAATTGGTTCAGTTGCTAAGTTTGCAGCATCTGGAAAAAAGACAAAGAAAAAGGACCTTGGTGTAATGGCTATGACATATGGTTATGTTTATGTTACCTCTGTTGCTATGGGAGCTAATAAAAATCAACTATTAAAAGCTTTAAAAGAAGCAGAATCTTATCCAGGACCATCACTTATCATTGCATATGCACCATGCATAAACCATGGTATCCGTGCTGGTATGGGTAAAACACAAAACGAAGAAAAATTAGCTGTTGAATCGGGTTACTGGCCTCTCTACAGATATGATCCAAGACTTGCTAAAGAAGGTAAAAATCCATTTCAACTTGATTCAAAAGAACCTAACGGTACATTAAAAGAATTCATCATGGGAGAGGTAAGATACAACTCTTTAACTCGTACATTTCCAGATGAAGCAAAGCGTCTGCACAATCTACTTGAAAAAGATGTAAACGACAGATATAAAAAATATAAAGTAATGACTGAAAAATAAATTTTAAATTATTATTATAAACAGAGGAATCTGGAAAAAAAGAATTTTTGGGATGGGATGTACCCTCATAAGAATTCTATTCCAGACTCCCCCATTACGGCATAACCTTTTCTATATATAAAACATTTGTTAGTCTGATTTTATTATTTTGAAATTAATAGCAAAAAATATTAAAATTGTCATAAATTTGTATGTTAGTTTTTAATAGTAAAATCTGATACAAATATGTTGGTGCATTTTTTGTTAAAAAGAGCGCAGAAACTTGGAAATATTGTTAAAAATTCAAAAGAGATCCATATTGTCACTCATATTGATGCAGATGGAATAACTGCAGGAACCATAGCTTATCAAACTTTAAAACGACTTGGTAAGGAATGTTCTATTGAATTTGTAAAAGAACTTGACAACGAGATTATAGTACGTCTAAAAAATGAAAACCATGAGCTTGTTTGGTTTACCGATCTTGGAAGTAGCATTAGCACTGAGACTGCCGATATAAAAAAAATAATCACAGATCATCATGCTTGTCCTGAAAACTCGAATTTACCATTTCATCTGAATCCTCATCTTTTTGGACTCGATGGAAGTTTTGAAATAAGTGGTGCTGGAACAACATATCTTGTATCACGGGAAATTGACAAAAACAATATTGATTTCACACCTCTTGCAATAGTTGGAGCATGTGGAGATCTTCAAGATAGAAGATTCAGAAAACTTACAGGCAAAAACCGAGAAATCTTATCACATGGAGAATCAATAAATGTTATTAAACCAAAAATTGACATTCGGTATTTTGGAAGAGAAAGCCGTCCAATTTATAAGATGTTACAATTTGCAAGTGATCCAATAATTCCTGGCCTTACTGGACGTGAACAGGCATGTGTTGGTTTTTTGCAGGAATTAGGAATCAGAATGAAAGATGGTGATAATTGGAGAAAATGGATAGATCTAAGTAAAGATGAAAGAAGACTTATAATATCTAACATTGCTCAATTACTACTAACTAAAGGTTTTGGTCATAAAATTACAAAGCGAATTATGGGAGAGGTTTATATCTTGATAAAAGAAAAAGAAGGAACAGAAATCCATGATGCTAAGGAATTTGCTACACTTTTGAATTCTACAGCGAGATATGGAAAATATGAAGTAGGACTAAAGGTCTGTCTAGGTGATAGAGACAAATGGCTTGCTAAAGCAAGAAATCTTTTACTTGGGCATAGACAAAATCTTGTTGTAGGACTACAGTTTGCAAAGGAGGAAGGAATAATAAAAAGACAACATTTGCAGTTTTTCCATGCTGGTAGTGGCATCCGTGATACAATTGTAGGAATTGTTGCTAACATGTTGTTAAACTCAGAAGACGTAAGCAGTGATTTACCCCTGATAGGTTTTGCAGATAAAGGAGATGGTGAGGTTAAAGCCAGTGCACGCGGAACAGAAGAACTTGTTGAAAAAGGCCTAAATCTATCAAATGCAATGAAGATAGCAGCCTCAGCATTTGATTGTGTAGGCGGCGGTCATGATATAGCAGCAGGTGCAACTATTCCAAAAGGAAAAGAGGAAGAATTTTTAGAAATATTAGAAAAAGAGATAAAAAATCAGCTTTCAAGTAAAGCTGATGTTTTGTAGACTTTTACA
>SMTZ1_10011301_pt1 | contig 12310 bp, 10 predicted proteins | sample DeeMarSWOR136_30_FD_25667 | JGI IMG/M metagenome (IMG submission 25667) | reverse complement strand
TGAAGCAGTACATATCACCTGGAGGTTACCCAAAGGAGCAATCCATTCTGCCTCAGCTTCCAGGCTGGCGATGGTTGGTCGCCGGTTGACTGCCATTGTGCAGGATGAGGCTGCGAACAGCACTCCCACCGCCATAGTTACTAGACCGATTCTTATCAGGTTATCCTTCACGGAAGCCATTTTGTCCGGCCTTCATCAAGGCCATCATACATATTACTATTCGTATGAGGGCGACGGAAAGCATCGTTTGAATGACTTTTCAGGCATATTCTGCATGAAGTACCTGTGTTGTACATGTCGCTGCCCGGAAGCTCCTTCTTTTCGCTGGAACGACTATTTATCTTCCAGCTCTATCTAGAACTCACATCCGCAAGTCAGCACTTGGAGAAACAGGTCTCTGCTCACGCTATTGCCAACGCCGTCAGACACTACTACTGTTATGGTAACCGTAACCTCAACAACCGTATTGGGCGCAGTCCAGGTAATCATAGAGCCCCCGCCAGAAATCCCGCCGCCATCGCACGTCCATTCATAAAGAAGTTCGCCGTTCGTGTCTGAAGCGATACACTCGATATCGTACTCTCTGGTTCGGAGCACCTTGTACTCGTATCCGGCAGTCACTTCTATCAGGTATATGTGCCCCTTAGCAGCAACAATCAGGTTCTCGATGCTCAGTGGGGGACCAAGTGCCACGCTGAGAGATACAGATCTTGTATCTTGCCAGCCATGACCATCCCTAACCACAACTGTGACTTCGTATGTACCAACTTCCTGGGGGGCAGTCCAGCTTACAACCGCGCCTATACCGGAAATATCACCGCCGCTGGTTGACCACTCATAACTCAGTTCATCGCCATCAGGGTCTGAAGCAGTACATGTCACCTGGACAGTGCTTGAAGGAGTAGTCCATTCTGCATCGGCTGTCAGGCTGGCAATGGTCGGTGGGTTATTGGCTCTCACCGTGATCGCTACATAATCCATGGCTTCGCCACCACGCCCATCGGTCACCACCACTGCGACACTGTAGGAACCCTCAGATGAAGGAGCCGTCCAAGTAGCCGTATCCCCGGTGCCGCTCACTTCGCCTGCGCTAGCCGACCAGCTATAGGTCAACCAATCGCCATCAGGGTCTGAAGCACTACACGTCACCTGCACATTGCTCAATGGAACGACTAGTTCCGACTCAGATTCCAAGCTGGCGATAATCGGCTGATTGTTGGTTGATGTCGTGCAAGATGAGGCCGAGAGCAGCGCTGCTCCCGCCATGATTACTAGACAGATTCCTATTAGGTTGTGTTTAACAAAGCGTGTTCTGTTCAAATCCATATCCCGCGCATCACGCAATATATTACCAATTTCAATTTTGGATTTGGTTGGAGCTTGGCCTTTGGCATTTACAGTTTAGCCCCACAGATTGCCGTGCACTGACAAGTTGGCACCCGCAACGACAAGAAGGAAAGTAGTCGGAATGACAACAGGAAGGTAATAAGGATGGCAGGTGGGCAGCCTCTAGAGATTGCTGTGAGCGCAAGCATTATTTGATTGCCAAGAGAACTCATCCTGCTGACAGCGTTCTCGCTGAGCGTGGCAACCTGGATTGACATCTCTCGTGCCTCCCCTTCTAGGCAGCCGAGATTACCTTTATTTCATCTCCTACTATCGTGCCCAGAAAATCGCAAGCGCTTCCCTCTCTCAGCGATATTTCAAGATAACCGCTGCTACCCACGACGGCCATCACTCCTTCCTTTTGGGCATAGTAGTCGGTGACGCCCTGGACATGGTATCCAGCCACCTCAACAACGACGTTCTTATGGGGTAAGTTATTGATCCTGATATTTGTAGTCAAGTTGCCGAAGCGATCAATGTGTAAGACCTGGCCAACAAGATTACCATCCGGGTCAGGCGATGGCTTCGGTATGGGGAGGACGTGCAGGGAGTTGATCTTCTCCCCGAATTCATAAAGGGAAATACCCAGAGAAAGGCCAGCAGCCACAGGGGCAAAAATATCTCTTGCGTGGAAGGTAGGACTGACTGGGTGCCGCCAGAAGCGAGGGTCCGTGATAGCTGCGGCTTCAAGACCTTTCTTGAATACTATCTTTTTGAGGTCATGACCTTCTTCAGTTAATGAGCGACTTTCAACAGAAAACATATCATCAACTATATAGCTGAGGATGCCGTTGTCGGGGGCAACAAAGATAGCCGAACGTGTTTTCAGTATTACTCCCAGGCGTTCACTGCCCACGCCGGGGTCAACAATGGCCACGTGGACCGTTTGCTTAGGGAAGTAATGGTAAGCAGCACTAAGTATGAAAGCAGCATCAAGGATATTCTGCGGCCTGATAGAATGAGTGACATCTATGATATTAGCTTCCGGGTTAACATTTAGGATAGCGCCTTTCACAGCACCAACGTAAGCATCATCATAACCAAAATCGGTAGTCAGGGTTATTATAGGACTCATCTATAGATACTAAGGCTGGACAGCAATCAAAGTAGCAAGAACTACAAGCACGATGGCTAAGATTATGGTCAACCTGAGAAGGGTACTTTCTATTCCTCGCCGAGTGCGATACACCGAGTCAGCCTGCCCGAAGATACCCCCTATTCCTCCACCGCGTAACTGGAATAGCACAGTGGCAATCAAGGCCGCTGCAACTAATATCTGAGCGATAAAAAGATAAGTAGGCAATTCATTTACCTCCTAGCTCCTGCATAATTATCTCCCTTACCACGCCTGGATTAGCTCTTCCTCTGGTTGCTTTCATTACCTGCCCTACAATGAACGTTAAAGCTTGTTGTTTGCCAGATGTATAGTCTGCTACTGCCCCGGCGTTATTGCCTATTACTTGTTTCACCACTTGCCTTATTTCGCCACCATCGCTAATCTGGCTGAGTTTCTTTTCTGCGACAATCTCGCTAGCTCCCTTGCCAGTGTGAAACATTTCCTCAAACACCGCTTTGGCCGTCGGTCCGCTTATAGCGCCATTATCCACCAAAACAAGCATATCCGCCAAATGCTTCGGGTCTATTTTAGCATTTTCAATGTCAATGTTGGTAGCGTTAAGCAGTCGGCTGAAATCCCCCAGAAGCCAGTTGCTGACAATCTTCGCCTTGCCAGGATCAACCAGCCTAACACAGTTTTCAAAATAATCTGCCATGGTTCTCGACCCAGTTAAGATATTAGCATCGTACAGGGACAGGCTGTACTGGGTCATAAATCGGTCCCTACGGGCTTCAGGCAACTCAGGAAGTCTGGCTCTAATTTCCTCTATCCAGGAGCGGTCCAAGATCAACGGAGGCAAGTCAGGTTCGGGAAAATACCGGTAGTCATCAGCATACTCTTTGGTTCTCTGGGTCACTGTTATACCTGTTTCCTCTATCCAGCCTCTGGTCTCCTGCACCAGTTTTCCCCCTTCTTCAAGCACAGTTCTCTGTCGCTCCACCTCATACTGTAAAGCCTGCTGAACGGCTTTGAAGCTATTCATATTCTTTACTTCTACCTTAGGCAGGAGCTTCTTACTATTTGACGGGCGTATGCTTATGTTGGCATCGCATCTGAAGCTTCCTTCCTCCATATTGCCGGTGGACACCCCCAGATAACGCAAGATATTCCGTAGCTTGATGAGATAATCCCGAGCTTCCTCGGGGGAGCCTATCTCCGGCTCACTGACAACCTCCATTAAGGGCACCCCCGAGCGGTTAACGTCTATCAGACTCCACTCTCCCCTGTGCAGCAACTTGGCGGTATCTTCTTCTAGATGCACCCTGGTGATATTGACTCTTTTCTGGCCACCATTGCTGTCAATAGCCAGCCAGCCTCCTTTCCCAATGGGGGCATCATACTGGGAAATCTGATAGCTTTTCATGAGGTCAGGATAGAAGTAGTTTTTGCGGTCAAACTTGGTATATTCCGGGATGGTGCAATTCAAAGCCAGGGCGGCCATTGCCGTATATTCCACTGCCTTTTCATTGATAACAGGAAGCACACCGGGCATGGCCAGGCAAACGGGGCATACGTGGGTGTTGGGAGGGGCGCTGGCATAATCGGCGCTGCAGCCACAGAACATCTTGCTCTTTGTTAATAGCTGTGTATGGACCTCCAGGCCGATGACAACCTCATAGGTCATAGCTTTCACTCAGTATACCAATCTTGTGATGCAGAGGCAAGGAGCGGGCCCAGTTCGGTGCGCGAGTGGCGCTCCTCTTCCCTCCATTGCGAGGAGCGATGCCGCACCTGCAACCGAAGCGTGGCAGGACGAAGCAATCTCCAAGCAAGGTCCGTTAGCGCAAGCGCAGCAGGCTGCAGTCTTACAATCAGACTGCCACGCCCTGACAAGTCAAACTTGGCAATGACGCAGAAGATCACACTCCAATATCACAGAGGGCTGAAGTGCCATCGGTCTATCTGAGACGGATGACAGCAGCCGAATTGACCCTACTTTGAACTGTTGCTAAAATTGAAGCGGGGATATAGCTCAGTTGGGAGAGCGCTGCGTTCGCATCGCAGAAGTCGGGGGTTCGAATCCCCCTATCTCCACCAGAAAACTTCAGGGAGCTGACCAGAGGGCCTTTTGAGAAAGCGAGCCACTGAAGAGTCTCTCTGGAGATACAGCCAAGGCCTATGGTTGACATAACAATCGGAGAGGGTTACAAAGGACCTTGACTAGCTTGGTTTATAGTAGCGTCGTGCCCCTGTAGCTCAGAGGATAGAGCAGCGGTTTCCTAAACCGCGTGTCGGGCGTTCGAGTCGCCCCAGGGGTATTTTTTGATATAATTGCAGTGATTCAGGGGTGTAGCTCAGTTTGGCTAGAGCAGCGGTCTCCAAAACCGCAGGTCGCGGGTTCGAGTCCTGCCACCCCTGCCAGTGAAAGGTGAGTCTTTCAAAATTTTCCCTCTTAAGACTTGTCCTCACCGAAATCGAAGGATAAGAGGGGAAAGGGGGATTAGGGAAATAATCGCCCTTAGATCTGTTACCTTTGAGGTGCTAGGCCGAGGTGGTGGAATAGGCAGACACGCCATCTTGAGGGGGTGGTGGGCGAAAGCCCGTGGGAGTTCAAATCTCCCCCTCGGCACCATCACTAATTGAGCTAGCTTAGATAGACGGGTGATACTGTATGGTTGCTACATGGGTGATAACGCTCAGCGTCATTGCGAGCCCCGAGTTGCCGGGACGTGGCAATCTCATCACGAACGTGGAGCCTGCTATAGTCAGCCTTAGGGCCCCGGCTTGGAGATTGCTTCGGCTCACTTCGTCAGCCTCGCAAGGACAAAAAGGAAGTAGCGCTCACATACTGAACGAGTATACTAGCTTGCGGTAACTCAAAAAAGTCGGTACAATTCGCTTAGAGCGGAAGTAGTTCAGCGGTAGAATGCTTCCTTGCCAAGGAAGAGGTCGCGGGTTCGAATCCCGTCTTCCGCTCCAGTGGATTTGTTGTTGTGGCGGTGTAGCCAAGAGGTTAAGGCAGGGGTCTGCAAAACCCCCATACGGCGGTTCGAATCCGCCCGCCGCCTTGTCTAACTATCAATGCTCAAGCCGAGGTGGCGGAATGGTAGACGCGGCGGACTTAAAATCCGCTTCCCGCAAGGGAGTGTGGGTTCGAGTCCCTCCCTCGGCAGTAGGCTCACCAGCAGGAACTCAAAAATCAAAGTTTTCAACCTTTGGCTTTTGCTTTTCTGAAAGGATTTCTTTGGACCAGTCACACCTCCCTTGTCATTGCCAGGAGCGAGACTGCTCGCTCTCGCCCGGAACAGGCGCCGCGATCCCAGGGCTAAATCGCAGACAATTTCGAATTGCAAAGCTCAAATCCCAAACGAGAAAAACGCTGAACTGAACGTAGTGGCGAAATTCATGCCCGCCTTAGCTAGTAACAACGTTTAGGGTGTGCGCTGGCATCCCCATTCCCGAGAAGTACCCCTGGCATTTGGATTTTGTAGTCTGTCCTTTGTTTGATATTTGGACTTTGACATTCGCGACTTGGCCGTGTGATGGCCAGTTGCCCCGGTTTGCTCGATGCTCCGGAAGAAAAATCGGTCGAAAGTACCGCGATGGCGAGGGATTTCCCCTTTCTTTGCGACTAATAGTGTGAGAAAGGTAATAGCCCATTAGTACCATGAGCAGCACAGATGATTCTGCCAACGACGAAGAGCAACTAACAACCGGGCCGACGGACTACCGCGCTTTGCTGGCGATGACACGCCCCATGGCCATGGCGGAGCACACGCCCCCGTCATTGCCAGGACAGGAGATTTCTGGCTCAGGATCCGAAATCCCGCCTGAACCAGCCGATCAGCGCGCGGAGCTTGCCCTGAGGAGAGGCGAGATCATTCGGGCCCCCAAGTCCAAGCTCGAAGTTACAAGAGACGAAGACCCGGCAACGAGAAAAGAAGAGGCGGGCACGACTTCTGCGCCGGAAGTTGAAGATGCAGCGGCAGATTCTATGCCCGCCGAACCCCAAACGGACTCGAATCTGCAGATTAGAATCTACTTGGGCATGTCCTGAGTCTGTTGAGACCTGTATCGGACCCCACGAGGTTACTCCACTCCACTCTCGATGACAATCCCACGCCGTTGCGAGTCACAACAGTGCCGAAGCAATCCGTGAACGAGAAATCGCAAATCTCAAGCACCAAAGACCAAATCTCACGGAGTATCAAATGACAAAGCTCAAATCACACCACGGAAACGGCCTCGAGATTCAGGCATTTGGACTTTGACACTTGGATTCTTGAATTTGGGATTTATTTGTTATTTGGATTCTGATTTTTGGAATTTATTTGTCGTTTGGATTTTGGCATTTGGAATTTGGGCAATGGGATTGCGGCGCTCCGCTCGCAATGACGGCAAAGGCCGCATCACAGTGACGCAAAAAGTGAAGCTCTCGCAAAGCTAGTACCTTTCTCTCATTGACTTGTGTGCTATTGCCAATTATACTTTTCTAAGTATGTTAGCGGAGGCAACGCATGTTAGAAGACGATAAAGTGGTAGGAGCAGCGGAAGCCGCCCCACCGGTAAGCGGTGGAGGGAGAGATGAGAGGGAGATGAAACTGGTGGAGGCCATGCTGGCGGCGAAAATCGTTGATATCAAACCCCAGCTTGATTTCACCACTGAACTGGGCTTCCTCTATCCACTCGTTGAGCAATCAGCAAACGTCAAAGGCGAGGAAGCAGTGGCAATCCTGGAATCCCTGACTGATAAGGGTGTATTCAAGAAGAGCTTCTCCGATAGGCTCCTCCACTGCCCCCGGTGTGACTCAATAAACTTGAGACCAAGCACTCACTGCCCTAAATGCGGCTCTGGAGATATTGTGCGGGGCCGAATCCTCGTGCACCTGGCCTGCAACTACGTCGGAGTTGAAGAGGAATTCACCAGCAAGGGAAAATATGTCTGCCCCAGGTGTAAACTGGAGCTGCGAACTATGGGCGTTGACTATCAGAGCCGGGGAGTGCTGCGCAAGTGCCATGATTGCGGCGAAGTATTTAACGTGCCACTGATAAAGTGGCGCTGCCTGAAGTGTTCCTCGCTTGTGGATGAGGATCAGGTTGGCGAGGTAAACATCTACGCGTATCGCCTTGACGAGGCGAAAACAAGCTGGCTGGAATTTGAACTGCGGCCCAAAGTGCAGTTCCTGGAATTCTTGAGGCGGCACGGCTACAAAGTAACTGAAGATGCCAGGGTGAAGGGGAGGTCGGGCGCAGAACATAGCATAGATATACTGGCTACGAGAGATGATGGCGTCATTGCCCATAATGTCGCCATCGGGATTGAGATTTCCAGGGGTAAGGTAGGACTGGACAGGATACTGGATTTTGATGTCAAAGCCTACGATAGTGGCATTCACGATAAAGTGCTGATTATCATCCCCGAGTTAGGCGAGGAGGCTCAGAAATTTGCCAGCTACCACGGGATAAAGGTGCTCGAACCCAGGGACCTCGAGGTAGTGCTGACCCGCGCTCCCCAGCCCGGCTGGGAGATAGTAAACGAGCCTTTCGAATTCAAATCCAAGTCTCACCTCATACAATACCTGGAGAAACAGGGCTACAGACTAAAGGAAAATGCTGAAGTCAGAGGTCGCTCGGGCGCTGCTCATAACATAGACATACTGGCGACCAAAGATGAGGGCATTATTGTTCATCGTATTGCTATTGGCATTGAGGTGGATGAGAAAGCGATGGGACTGGATAAGATATTTGATTTCGCCGACAAGGCTTATGATACCGGTATTCCGGACAAAGCCTTTATTGCTGTTCCCGGACTCAGCAAAGAAGCCAGGCAGTTCGCCCAGCGTGAGGGAATAAGGGTGTTCGAGGTCGGGCAGCTGGAACCACGCTCATAAGGAAATCACAAATCCTAAGCTCTAAATTCCCAACAATTTCAAATGACAAAGCCCAAAGACCAAATGAATGGCAAAGCTCAAAGGCCAAAGCAACAAGAATTGCCAAAGCTCAAATGCCAAACAAGGCTCGAAACCCTAATGACAAGAGGAAGTACGACCTTCAACAACGAACTGCGCGATTCGGTGGAGCGATTGTTGAACCTGCAAGAACCTTTCCTCAAGACCCCATCAATAATCCCCTTATCAGTCAAATAGTAAGGGCAGCCACCGATATCGGTGCAGACTACATGGGAGCGGATGGGGCAGAATCCAAGAAGGATTTCCAACACAAAATCTCTATCCGCAAGAAAGAATCAAAAGAGATAAAGCGTTGGCTCAGAATGATTGCGCAGGGCGCAAGAGCTCAGTTTGATATTCTCTTCAATTCTTCTGCCCAAAAGGTAGTCATAACACCGAAGGATTTCAACTTCAATTGCTGGGCAGACTCTATTTATCATTTCGATTTTGTCATTTGCGTTCTATTTGTTATTTGGAGTTTGATATTTGGAATTCATTTGGGATTTGGATTTTGACATTCGGCAGCTGGGGGTGAGGTAGGGGGAGGGCGGGAGTTGAACTATTTTCCTATTACTGATGGGCGATTGACGACTGGAGGATTGCGCTGTAGCATATAGAGTATATACAAATAACTGGAAAAGCGAAGGGTTTCCGTTTCTTGGCTACTACAGGTACAATAACAGGTTCCCTGAGATGAATCCAGAAAAAGGAAACAAGGAGGTGAGACAAGAGCAAGAAGTAAGATATTCAAGACAGATCAATGGAGCTAAGCTCCAAAAAATCTTAAGGAGGTAAAAAGGAAGAAAGAAATGAAAATGATACATCGTGGAGAAAAGGGTTTCACCTTGATTGAGTTACTGGTGGTGATTGCCATCCTGGGCGTTATCGCGGCTGTGGTGGCACTCAACATTGCCGGCTTCTTCGGTCGGGGAACTCTGCAGGCAGCCAATACCGAGCTGCACCAGGCCCAGACGGCTATCATATCGGCCATGGCGGACGCCGAGAGTAACGTCCTTGTTGGGCAGGGAGCCAACGTGACATACAACTGGTCAGGCGAGCCGGACCTGATACTGGCAGTAGGCCCGGGAAACGCAACTTATGACGCCGCCGACTACTGCTACGGACCGTTCAGGGCCTACTATTTAGTGACTGGCGATCCGGATTCGGATGCAGGCAACGGCGCGATAATAGCAGGCTATTGTGACTACGAGGGCGGCTGGGGCTCAGCCATCGTCTGGAATAGCACATTCTTCTCCTGGGCAGCGGCCTAGCATCGACTTGATTGGAGCCGGATTCAATTTACCAGGGTCCGAGACTGGCGGCGAAGGTGACTTCGCCGCCAGATCTTTTATTTCTTGCCACGCTCGCTGTCGCTTCATGGATTCAACTCCTGGAGAATACCAAAGAGCAAAGCAATGACAAACAACAAAATCCAAATGCCAAATAAAGCTCAAAATCAGAATGACAAAACGGAGTAGCTCTAGTATTTAGGCATTTGCATTTCAATTGTAATTTGGGCTTTCGAATTTGAAACTTGCTCTATGAGATTGCCACGCCCCTTTCAGGTGCTCGCAATGACACGAGTGATCCTCTCTCTCCCCTAGAGGGAGAGAGAGCTAGAGTGAGGGGGAATCTCACCCTCACCTCAATCCTCTCCCGTCGAGGGAGAGGAATCTCTGCTGAGGGAGCGGGGACAAGTCCCGCCCTACGACCTCGCTGCGGTCGACTCTCAATGACACGAGTGATCCTCTCTCTCCCCTAGAGGGAGAGAGAGCTAGAGTGAGGGGGGAATCTCACCCTCACCTCAATCCTCTCCCGTCGAGGGAGAGGAATTTCTGTTGGGAGGGCGGGGACAGCCCACACCGGAAAGGAAATCTCAAATCCTAAGCACTGAACCCCAAACAAATTCAAAACACCAAATACAAATTGCCAAAAGCGTTTAGGATTTTTCCTTTTGCTATCTGGATTTGTTTGGACCCGTGGCGCCTCACACTATCATTGGGAGGAGCCCTCTTTCTCTTCTTGTTGCGAGGAGCGTAGCGACAAAGCAACCTTGGGGGGGAGTGGTGGGAATTGAGATTGCCACGCCCCTTTCAGGTGCTCGCAATAACACGAGTGATCCTCTCTCTCCCCTGGCGGGAGAGAGCTAGAGACAGAGGGAATCTCACCCTCACCTCATTCCTCTCCCGTCGAGGGAGAGGAATTTCTGTTGGGAGGGTGGGGACAGGCCACACCGGAAAGGAAATCTCAAATCCTAAGTACCAAATCACAATGACAAAACGGTATAGGTTTGGCATTTAACCATTTCGATTTCAATTGTCATCTGGATTTTGAGATTTGGAATTTGGTGGGGTGATTGGAGGATTCGCGTTGGCCTCCGTTATCTGGTTGCCCTGATGGGTACCTTGCCGATCATCTTTTCCACTTCTTTCTGGTCGTTGCAGAACTCCAGCACGGATTGGCCGGTGATAATTCCCTTCAGGTAGAGCTCAACCAGGGACTCGTCCATGGTAATCATTCCTATATCGCGGTGGGTGCGGATGACATTGGGCAGCTGGTAGATTTTGCCTTCGCGGATGAGCGCCTTCACGGGCGGATTGCCGAGCATGATCTCTACGGCGGCTATCCTCCCCGAGCCATCAGCGCGGGGCACGAGGGTCTGGCACAGCACACCGATAAGCAGAGAAGCCAGACGCGATTGGGCCAGGTGCCGCTGATGGGGCGGGAACAAATCGATTACTCTCTCCATTGCCTGAGAAGCGCTGGGCGCATGACCGGTAGTCACTATGAAGTGCCCTGTCTCAGCTATGGTAAGGACAGCGTCGGCAGTATCCGGGTCCCGCATCTCTCCGACCAGAATCACATCCGGGTCCTGCCTCAAGATATGCTTTAGAGCATTGGCAAAAGATAGGGTGTCACTGCCCAGCTGACGCTGAGTTACGGCACATCTCATGCCGGTGTAAACATATTCTATAGGGTCTTCAACCGTAACCACATGGCGAGTCTCATAGGTATTCAAATGCTGAATCATGGCTGCCATGGTGGTGGTCTTACCTGAGCCAGTAGGTCCGGTAACCACCAGCAGTCCTCTGGGCCTCACGGCCAGCTCCTTACAGATCTCGGGCAGCTCCAGCTCATCGATGGTGGGGATTCTCGGCGGAAGCAAGCGCAGAGCCAGGCTGATAGACCCGCGCTGCTGAGCAGCATTGCAGCGGAGACGACCGACACCCGGCAACGTATAGGCAAAATCGAGCTCCAGATGGCGGTGGAACTCTTCCCGCTCCTCAGGTGTGGTTAGCTGAAGAAAAGCTTCGCTTATATCCTCATGAGTCAGTGGACCGGCACCGTCCGCCGCTTCCAGAGAGCCGTCGATGCGGAAGGTCGCCGGGGTGCCGACAACCAAATGTAAGTCGCTGGCCCGCCTCGAGTGACCTGTCCGAAGCAATGAAAAAACATCCATATCGATTTCCTTACGCAATCAAGCGCGCAAACCATAATTCTAGCACGTACTCATAGTATAGTGCAACCTTCCCTATTGTCAATACCCTCTTAGTAATAGGAGAATAGTATCAGCCCTGCCAGCCCCAAATGCCAAATGACAAAATCCAAAGGATAAGATTACTTCCCGGGCAACAGAATTGAAGAGAATATCAAACTAAGGTCTTACGCCTCCGCTAATAATTTCTGGTAGTCGCCTCGCCTATTGGGATTTGCCGGCGCAATCACTCTGACCTAATGCTTTGAGCTTTGACATTTGACATTCATTTGGTCTTTGGGCTTTGTCATTTGGCATTATTTGGGGGTCAGGATCTCGGATTTGGGGGTTAGTGTCGATGGCCCTATTTTGCCAAGGCAAAATTGAACGACCTGCCAGCGTTGCTGATAGAGGAAATCCAGACGCTCGAGAATCTGGGGTCAT